>Ga0114129_10005301_pt1 | contig 18193 bp, 15 predicted proteins | sample RhiMetdeltSRZDD1_FD_80071 | JGI IMG/M metagenome (GOLD analysis project Ga0114129, IMG submission 80071) | Populus rhizosphere microbial communities from Tennessee, USA - Rhizosphere MetaG P. deltoides SRZDD1 (version 2) (version 2) | ecosystem: Host-associated > Plants > Roots > Rhizosphere >...
CGGCGGCCATTCCGTGGTGGCTTCGGCGGACGCGTCGCAGCCATTCGACTCGATTCTTCGCGCGGTCCTCTCGAACGCGACGCACTGAGGCCGTTGCGGCTGGCGTGGCGATCGGTCGCTAGAACATTACCCTCACGGCAAGCTGCGTAACTCGTCCATCAGCCGGCGCCGAGCTGCCGAGCGGGCCGTTGAGGTGCAGCCCTTCTCCGCCGGCGGTATACACCGTGTCGTCAACCGCGCCGTAGTTTGGCCGGTTCATCACGTTGAACGCTTCCCAGATCAACGACACCTTTCCGCGGGCGCCGGCATGGAAGTCACGCGCGATTCGCGGATCAATTGATGCTCGCCACGGAAGGCGGTACTGATTCCGCGCCGTCCCCGGAGCCAGATCGTTGAACGCGTTGCCGTCCCTGTTGAGGTCGCGCCCGAGGTACGCGCTGTACGGCTGTCCGCTTTGGAGCGTGTAGACGGCGCTGACGCTCCAATTTCTCGCGAGCGGTTTCAGTACGCCCGGAGCCTTTGCCGCAAGCACTCTGGCGTCGTACATCATCGACAAGAGCGCACGATGGCGCTGATCGTTATCACCCGGCGATCTCGCCGCTGTGGTGGATGAGGACAGGGCGCGCCGGTCCGCGGAGAGCGTGCCGAACACGAGGGCCGCGACGCCGGGCGCGGTGTCGTCAGCCCGCGCGAACGTGTACGACAGGGCGGAAAACACGGACTGTGGAAATCGCATCCGCATGTGATAGGTGATGCCGTTGTACAGCGATTCGCCACTGCTCCGGTACATCACGACGCGATTGAGGGGAGTGCCGGTGTTCGACTCTTCCGCACGCGGCAGGTGCGTCCCTCTTGCGAACAAGTAGGTCACGCCAGCCGTCGCGACGCGGTACTTCTCCCATTCCCATCCGACATTGGCCTGTTGAACCTGCGCGTTCTGAAACCTGCGATCGACGACAACCGAAGGCGCACTGCCGTTGATTGCTGCCACGGCCGGAATGATCGCCGGAGTCATACCGTAGAAGATTCCGTAGCTGGCGTGAATGACCGAGTGTTCTGTGCCCGCCCAGCTCAACCCCACTCGTGGCGCCACGTTGTTTGCGTCACGCGGCACCAGTGGCATCGTCTGCAGGTCATAACGGACGCCGAGGTCCACGGTCACCGTTCGTCCCGCGCGCCACGCGTCCTGGACGAATGCCGCATAGCTCGAGACATCGGGACGGATCGTGGGCATCGTTCCGCGCGCGCCGAACGTGGCCGCGTGGCTGTCGAAGAGTGCGTCAACGCCCGCCTTCATGGAATGGCCGCCTGCCACGAATGAGATCGAGTCGGCCGCCTGAACTCGTGTTGCGTCGAAATCGTGCGCCAGGCTCTCCACATCGCGGTTCGCCGAACGCTGTACGCGCGCCTCGTTGACAACCGATCCGCCGAGGCTGCTGTCCAGGGAGACACCGAGCGACCACGTTCGAATGTCCCACGGCGCGCCTGTGAATTGCTGTCCGGAGTAGCGGGCCATCACACGTTGGGTGTCGGTAAAGTGATGATCGAGTCGCACCAGTGCGAGGTCCTGGTTCTCCGGGCCGGTGGCCGAGCGGCGCAGGCCTTCATAGCTCGCGAGGAAAAGGTCGCGGGATCGGACGATCGGGCCGCCGAGCACCCCGCCAAACTGGTTCGACCGGTACGGTGGATTGACACCGTCGATCGGTCTCGCGGCGTTGAGGGCGCGATCACCAAAGAACTCGAAGGCGGTCCCATGCATCGTGTTCGTGCCTGATTTCGTCACGACGCTGAATACGCCGGCGCCGGCCCGGCCCGCCTCTGCCGGGTAGCCGTTGGTATCGACGCGAAGCTCGCGAACCGCCGCCTGGCTCAGCTGCGAGGGTGTCGCGTTGACGCCGAGGGTGCCGAGTGGCTCACCGGTCAAGCTGCTGGTGTGATCGAAACCGTCAATGACGATGCGATTCAGCGCGCTCGATTGGTTCATGACGCTAAGGCCGCCGGTCGCCGCGTCCGTCGTTACCGCGGGCGCGAGCTGCGTGAGGCGCAGCAACTGACGATCCTTGTTCGGAAGGTTCTCGACTTGCGACGTATCGACCAGATGACTCTCGTGGGTGCGTGCTGTTTCGAGCTCTGCGGGCCTGAGCCCGATGGTGAGCGTTTCCGGGAAGACCGCGCGGCGCAACTCGAATTGCACGACGACTCGCTGCCCAGGATGCAGCACCAGCTCCTCCTGGCGCCGCGCCGCGTATCCGTCGAAAGCCGCGGTCACTTCGTAAGGACCAACCGGAAGCGCCGGCGCCGCGAATCGTCCACTGTCATCGGTCGAGACGTGCCGGTTTGCTCCGGTCTCCACGTTGGTTATCGTGATCGCCGCGCGCCCAATGCTCTGACCTGACGAATCCGCAACGTGGCCCCAGATTTCACCCGTGGCGCTCTGAGCAAATGCAGTCGTCCGACTCGACAGTGAAAGCAGGACCATCAGCGCGGCTGTGGTTGAAGCGACGGTCAGCGTGTGACGCATGGACACCAATCCCGGCGCTCACCTTATCAATACGCATGCCACGTTATAATTTCTTCTTCTCATGGCGGCCATCATTCCGTTCCGTGCTCTTCGTCCCACGCCAGCCTCCGCGCCGCACGTGGCGGCGGTCCCCTACGACGTCGTCAACGCACAGGAAGCGAAAGCGCTTGCCAACGGCAATCCATTGAGCTTTCTTCACGTTTCCCGTGCCGAGATTGATCTCGCGCCTGACACCGATCCGTATTCGGATGGCGTGTACAGGAAGGCTGTGGAGAATTTCGACACGCTCAAAAAACGCGCTCCGCTCGTTGTCGAAGACGAGCCAAGCCTCTACTTGTATCGCCTGAAGATGGGCGATCACGTCCAAACGGGGATTGCCGGCTCGTTCTCCATTGATGAGTACGACCGCGACGTGATCAAGAAGCACGAGCGGACCCGACCTGACAAGGAGGACGACCGGACCCGCCACATGCTCGAGCTGCGTGCCCAGACGGGTCCGGTATTTCTCACCTACCGGGCATCACGTGGGGTTGATGCGGTGGTCGATCGAGTGATGACGCAGGCGCCGCTGTTCGATTTCACGGCGCGCGACGGCGTGCGCCACACGATCTGGCGGATCGATGCCGCAGATGTGCCGGATCTCGTCGCCGCCTTCGATCGGATTCCGGCGTTGTACATCGCCGATGGACATCATCGAGCGGCAAGTGCAGCCCGCGCGCGCAGGCAGCTGCGCGGTTCGGCAGGCGCGCACGGTGACTGGGACACTGTGCTTGCCGTGGCGTTTCCCGACAACCAGACGCAGGTCCTTCCGTACAACCGGGTCGTGAAGGATCTCGGGGCCTACACTCCGCAGACGCTGCTGGCCAAGCTGAGGGAACAGTTCACCGTGAAGAGCGGTCCTGCGATCCCTGTCCGCCGCGGCGAGGTCGCGATGCTTCTCGACGGCGTATGGCACACGATTGTGCTCGGTGACGCCCCGCGCGGCCTCGAGGCTGCGGATCGGCTGGACGTGAGCCGCCTGCAGGACGCCGTGCTGGCACCGATTCTCGGCGTCGGTGACGTGCGTACCGACAAACGCATCGATTTCGTCGGGGGCGCACGGGGGACGTCTGAACTCGAAGCGCTCGCGAAGTCCAGCAAGGCCGCAGTCGCGTTTTCGATGTATCCAGTGAGCGTCGACGATCTGATGGAGATCTCGGATGCCGGCGGGATCATGCCGCCGAAATCGACCTGGTTCGAGCCGAAGCTCCGCGACGGTCTGCTCTCGCATCCGATCTGATGCCCATTCGGATGGCTCGGCACGACCCGAACGACCCGAACGACTCGAACGATCCGAACGATGAAGGTTCTTATTGCCGATACCTTCGAACAGTCGGGCCTCGATGCCATCGCGGCCGCTGGCTGTGACCTGGTCTACCGGCCCGAGATCGCCCACGAGAAGCTCGCCGAGGTGTTGGCGTCGACGTGCGCGGACGTACTTGTCGTGCGCAGTACCCAGGTCACGGAAGCGATGCTCGACGCCAGCTCGCTGTCGCTGATCGTGCGTGCAGGAGCGGGCGTGAACACGATCGATGTGGATGCCGCCTCTCGCCGGGGAATCTATGTGTCGAATTGTCCCGGCAAGAACGCGATAGCCGTCGCGGAGCTCGTCTTTGCCCTCATCCTCGCGCTTGACAGGCGAATTCCCGACAACGTCGCCGACCTGCGTGCCGGTCGTTGGAACAAGAAGGAGTACTCGAAGGCACGGGGACTATACGGACGTTCTCTTGGCCTCCTTGGATTCGGCCGTATCGGGCAGGAGGTCGCGCGTCGCGCAATCGCTTTCGGGATGCCGGTACTTGTATGGAGCCGGCGGTTCAACCGAGATGATGCGGCGGCAGGCGCGCGTCCCGGCGATCCCCAGATCACGGTCCTTCAGTCTCCAGAAGAGGTCGCCGCTCGCGCCGATATCCTCAGCGTCCACCTGGCGCTGGCACACGACACACGCAACTTCGTAGGCGCCTCGATCCTGAATCGCCTCGCGCCGGGGTCGTATGTCGTGAATACGTCGCGCGCTGAGATCGTCGACTCCGCGGCGCTTGCGGAGGCGGTGCGAACCGGCGGCATCAGAGTAGGGCTCGATGTCTTTGCGCAGGAGCCGTCCTCCGCAACGGGTGACTTCACCGATCCGGTCATCGGCCTTCCCGGCGTCATCGGCACGCATCACATCGGCGCGTCGACGGACCAGGCCCAGCAGGCAATTGCCGCAGAGGCGGTCCGCGTAATTCGGGCCTACAAGGACACCGGCAAGGTCCCGAATGTTGTCAACCTTGCGACAAAAACCCCCGCCACGCATATGCTGGTCGTCCGGCACCGCGATCGCCCTGGAGTGCTGGCCCACGTGTTCGAGCACCTCCGCGCCACCAACCTCAACGTGCAGGAAACTGAAAACATCATCTTCGAGGGCGCTGAGGCGGCCATCGCACGCATCAATCTCGACGGTAATCCACCGGCGGACCTCCTCAGAACAATCGAGCAGGGCAACCAGGACATTCTGAACTTGTACGTCGTTAAGATTTAGGCGTCTCCAACGGAGTTCGATTCATGCCGACTACCACTCGCGTTTTCAACTTTTCCGCCGGTCCGGCGGTTCTCCCCCTTCCCGTCCTCGAAGAGGCACAGCGCGATCTGGTGGCGCTCCCCGGCGTAGGGATGTCGGTGATGGAGATCAGCCACCGATCGAAGGCATTCGAGGATCTACTGGGCAAGGCGAAGGACGATATTCGCGCCCTCGCGAACATCCCGGCCAACTTCACGATTCTGATGCTGCAGGGAGGCGCGAGCCTGCAGTTCACCATGGTGCCGATGAACCTCCTCGGCCCCGGCGCTACCGCCGACTACATCGACAGCGGCTCGTGGGCGGACAAGGCGATCAAGGAAGCCAGGAAGGTTGGCAAGGTGAACGTTGCCGCAACAACCAAGGGCGAGAACTACGCACGTCTTCCCGACGCGGGAGAGCTGAAGCTCACGCCGGGCGCAGCGTACGTCCACATGACGGGCAACAACACGATCGAAGGCACGCAGTGGAGATCGCTGCCCGATGTTGGCGACGCGCCGCTCGTCAACGACACATCCTCGGAAATGTTCAGCGGACCGATCGACATCGCGCGGCACGCGCTGATCTACGCCGGCGCGCAGAAGAACCTCGGGCCGTCTGGTGTGACGCTCGTGATCGTCCGGGAGGATCTCCTGACACGCTCCGCAGACACGCTGCCGACGATGCTGAACTACAAGGTGCATGCGGAGAACGACTCGCTCTACAACACGCCGAGTACGTTTGGCATCTACATTCTCGGGCTGACGATGAAGTGGCTGAGATCGCAGGGTGGGCTCGAGGCCGTCGCGAAGGTCAACCAGCGCAAGGCGGGCAAGCTGTACGCCGAGATCGATCGCACTGGCTTCTATCGAGGTACCGCGCGGAAGCAGGATCGGTCCCTGATGAACGTGACGTTCCGGCTGCCGACTGAGGAGCTCGAAAAGACGTTCGTGAAGGAATCAACCGCCGCCGGTTTCGACGGCCTCAAGGGGCATCGCTCGGTTGGCGGCATGCGCGCGTCGATCTACAACGCGTTCCCCGAGGAGGGCATCGATGCCCTCGTGTCGTTCATGCGGGAGTTCGAACGGAAGCACGGCTGACAAGAACACGAAGAACGAGGTCAACCACGAAGGACACGAAGGGCACGAAGATCCGGATCACAAAGAAATCAATTTCTTTGTGCTCTAACTTCGTGGCCTTTGTGTCCTTTGTGGTTCACCCCGTCTTCGTGTTCTTCGTGGCTACGCCGTAGGCGTGCGGAACGGGCGGCGTCGCCGGCGGCGTCGCCGTCGGCGTGGCGGCGGCGCGCCCGCCGCTTCGCCCTCCGGCTCGAACGTTTTCGCCGCCTCGATGAAGCCTCGCCAGTGCTCGAGTACCTCCGGTGCGTTCCCGTGGATCTCCAGCCAGGTCAATGCTTCGCGGAACGGCCCCCGGTGCATCAGCGTCTTGCGCGCCCGCGGCGAGAGGTGCATATCGGTCAGCCGCCGCTGAAGCGTGAGGATGTGACGGAGGCGTTCCACGTCGCGCCTCGCAAGAGGCAGCATGCCGAGCGACAACGCAGGCTCTTTCCGCGGCTTCCCGCTGGGATTCGGCACGAAGGGCGGCGGCCGGAAGTCGTATCCGATTGGCACGAGCAGCGTCCCCAGCAGGATCGCGTTCGTGAGCGTCTCCGGTGTCTCCTCGAACGAGCGCCGGTATGCATCGAGCGCCCCAAGCGATTTCCAGAGCGCTTCGCCCGCCCGCTTCTGCATCTCCGGCGCAATCGGCTCCAGGAGCCTGCGTTCGGCGAGCATGCGGAACGCCTTTTCTGACGCTCCCGCGCGCAGCAGCTTGTAGATCTCCTCGACGAGCCGCGCCGGCGCGCTGCGCGCGAGCTCGCCGCGGTTCGCCGCGATCGCCGCGTCGATCGGCGGATCGACGGTGAAATCGAGGCGCGACGCCATCGACACCGCCCGAATCATCCGAACTGGATCCTCCTGGAAGCGCTCGGTCGGGTCGCCGATGCAGCGAATCACTCGCGCGTCGAGATCCCGCAGGCCACCGGTGTAGTCGATGACCGAGAAATCGGCGATGTCATAGAAAAGCGCGTTGATCGTAAAGTCGCGCCGGAACGCGTCCTCCTCGGGTGTGCCGAAGGTGTTGTCGCGATGCAGCAGCCGGTCGGCGCCGGCCGCGTCGGTGAGCGGGATGCCGTCAGGTTCCGGTGGTTCCTCGGGCGCCGCAAGCTCCGCGGCGGTGAGCTGGCGGCGAAACGTGGCGACCTCGATGGTTTTGCTGCCGAAGCGTACGTGTGCGAGCCGAAACCGCCGCCCGATGATCCAGCAGTTCCGGAACAGCCGCTTGACCTGATACGGATGCGCGGAGGTGCCGATGTCGAAGTCCTTGGGCCTGCGGCCGAGGAGCAGATCGCGGACGCTGCCGCCCACGAGGTACGCGACGTAGTTGTTCTGATGGAGGCGGTAGAGAACCTTCAGCGCATCCGGATCAATCTGCCTGCGGGAGACGGCGTGCTCGGCGCGAGGCACGACCACCGGTACGGTCATCGGAGCGCATTGTAACAAAGGGGACCCGCCGGATAGGCCGGCTCATGTAGCGCCGCCAATGCTACGATTCGGGAATGCGACCTTCCGCGACCCCAAAGGGGTCGCGCAGTGTCCGGATGGTGACAGCGGTCGTCGTGATTGCGATGGCGCTCGCGGCCCCGTGCGCGTACGCCGCGGAGCCGCCGGTGCTCGCGAAGGCACGTGCGCTGTACAACGCAGCCGATTACGACGGGGCGATTGCGGCCGCCGTCCAGGCCCGGACGCAGCCCGGCGGCGCCGATGCCGCCGCGCTCGTCGAGGCCCGTGCTCATCTCGAACGGTATCGGCAGACGGCGGATTCCGCCGACCTGGGTGCCGCCCGCGATGCCTTGACCGCGATCCATTCGTCCGCCCTCACGCCCCGCGATCAGCTCGACTTTCTCGTGGGTCTCGGGCAGTCGCTGTATTTCGGCGAGCTGTTCGGTCCTGCCGCGGAATTGTTCGACACCGCAATCGAGCGCGGAGCTTTCCTGCCGGCACGCGATCGGATGATGCTCCTCGATTGGTGGGCGACCGCGCTCGATCGCGAGGCGCAAGCGAGCGAGCCCGACCGCCGCGCGCGACTCTACGAACGGATGGCGGCGCGGATGGGAGAGGAGCTGCGCCGGGATCCGGGGAGCGCTCCCGCCAACTACTGGCGAGCGGTCGCCGCGCGCGGCGTTGGCGATATCGACGCGGCGTGGGACGCCGCGGTCGCGGCGTGGGTGCGCGCGCCACTGGATTCAGAGACGTCGGTGTGGCTGCGGTCCGACATCGATCACCTCGTGACGCAGGCAATCATCCCGGAGCGCGCACGCACACGCCCCGGACGCGATCAGGCCGACGCCACGGAAGCCTTACGCAGTCAGTGGGAATCGGTGAAGCAACAGTGGAAGTAATTCTAGGGCTTCGCATCCCGCCAGTTGTCCGCGATGCCGACGTCCACCGTCAGCGGCACGTCGAGGGTGACGGCGCCTTCCATCCGCTCGCGCACCAGCGCTGCTGCGCTTTCGGCTTCGTCGCGCGGCGCCTCGAACAAAAGCTCGTCATGCACGGTCAGGATCATCCTGGTGCGCAGCCGCTGCGCGGCGAGTGCGGCATGGAGGTCGATCATCGCGCGTTTCAGGATGTCCGCCGCGGTGCCCTGGATGGGCATGTTGACCGCCTCGCGTTCCGATTGGGCGCGCATCTGGAAATTCCGGCTTGTGAGATTGGGCACGAGCCGCCTGCGCCCGAACATCGTCCGCACCACGCCCGTTTGGCGGGCGTCTTCGAGCATGGTGTCGATGAACGCACGGACGCGCGGAAAACCCCTGAAGTACGCGTCGATGAATTCCTGTGCGGCTTCCTGCGTGACATCGATGTCCTTCGCGAGGGTAAAGGGGGTTTTTCCGTACAGCACCGCGTAATTGACCATCTTCGAACGGCTGCGCAGCTCGTGCCGGTCGAGTCCGCTATCGGCGCCGAATAGTTTCAGGGCCGTCCTGTCGTGAATGTCCTCGCCGCTGCGAAAGGCTTCGATCAGCGACTCTTCGCCAGCCATGTGCGCGAGCACCCGCAGCTCGATCTGCGAATAATCAGCGGAGATCAGGACGTTGCCTGGTGCGGCGATGAAGGCGCGGCGGATCTCGCGTCCGAGCTCGGTCCGGATCGGGATGTTCTGCAGATTCGGATCCGAGCTGCTCAAGCGGCCCGTCGCGGCAATCGCCTGGTTGAAGCAAGTGTGCACGCGCCCGGTTTCCGGATGCACCAGCAGCGGGAGCGCGTCGATGTACGTGCTTTTCAATTTGTGCAGGCCGCGCCACTCGAGCACCAGGCGAGGCAACTCGTGGTTGAGAGCCAGCTCCTCGAGCACGTCCGCCGCCGTCGACACCGAGCGTGTCTTTCCAGTCTTTTTCAGCGCGGGTAGTTTCAGCTTCTCGAAGAGAATCTCGCCGAGCTGTTTCGGCGAGTTCACGTTGAACTGTTCGCCGGCAAGCTCCCAGATTCGCGCCGTGTGCTGGGCCAGCGCCTGCTCGATATGCTGCGACTGCGCCGCTAGCGCCGGGCCGTCAATCCGGATGCCGGCCCGCTCGACATCGGCGAGGACGGGGATCAACGGCATCTCGAGCTCGCGATACACCTCCTGGAGCTGGTCCGTCACGAGTAAAGGCGCCAGCCTGTTGGACAGCTGACGCGCGAGGTCGGCGCGCTCGCCCGCGAACGTGAGGAACGCTTCAGGCGATACGTGCGCGAACGAAAGGGACTTCGCGCCGCGGCCGCACACGTCCTCTTCCGTCAGGGCCTTGTACCCAAGATGCTCGAGTGACGATTCTTCGAGCGGATGACCGGGCCGGGTCGCATCGAGGAGGTAGCTTGCGAGCATCGAATCGAACTCGAGGCCCCCGAGCACGATGCTGTGACGCGCGAGGAGCAGCGCGTCGAATTTCAGATCGTGTCCGAGCTTTCGGATCGAGGGATCCTCGAGCAGTGGCCGCAGTTGCTCGAGGGCGGCCGCGCGCGGAATCTGCGCCGGGGCGCTCGCACCCGACAGCAAGTCGTTGTTCGAATCTCCCCCCTCATGGCCGAGCGGCACGTACCGAGCCTGTCGATCGCGCACCGAAAACGCCAAGCCGACAATGGCCGCCCGCATCGCCGACGGCTCAGTGGGGATCACGCGCAGCGCGAACTCGCCCGTGGTACGCAGCTCGGAGATCAGCGCGTCGAGCTCTTCCGGCGTACGCACGAGCGCATAATCCTTCTCGACGCTGTCCGCGGTCGGCGCGTACTCGTTGACCAACGTGCGGAAGGCGAGGCGCGAGAACAGTTCGTAGCAGCGCTCGCGCGACGCGCCGCGATACCTCAAAGCGTCGAAGTCGACGTCGACCGGCACATCGGTCCGGATCGTCACCAGTTCACGGCTTTGCAGCGCCGCCGCTCGATGTGAAACGAGCGCCTCACGCTGTTTCGGCTTCAGTTCTCCGGCCTTGTCGAGGAGCGCATCGAGGCTGCCGTACTGCGTCAGCAGATCGATCGCCCCCTTCTTGCCGATTCCCGGGACGCCCGCCACGTTGTCGCTGCTATCGCCGACGAGTGCGAGCACGTCGACCACCTGCGACGGCTGCACGCCGAATTTCTCGACGACGCCCTGCGCATCGAACCAGACGCCGTCCTCGCGCGGGTCGTAGACGCGGATGCCGTCGTGGACGAGCTGGAAGAAGTCTTTGTCGATCGAGACGATCGCCACCTCGAAGCCGTCGGACGCAGCTCGCCGCGCCAGCGTGCCGATCACATCGTCTGCCTCGTATCCCGCGGCGGTGACAATCGGCACGCCAAGGGCTTCGCACGCCTGGTGGACCCAGTTGATCTGCTCGGCAAGGTCGTCGGGCATCGCAGCGCGATTCGCTTTGTAGTCGTCCACGATCCGATCGCGGAACGTGGGTCCGGCAAGATCGAATGACGCCGCGATGTAGGCGGGCTTGTGATCCGCAATGAGCTTTCGCAGCATCGTGACGAACACATAGACCGCGTGTGTCGTCTGCCCTTCCTGGTTCGACAGACCTCTCCCGCGAAACGCGTGATACGCGCGATACATCTGCGAACTACCGTCGATCAGGAAGAGCGTAGGCCGGGACATGTCGGTGAGTGGGGCGCTGCGGGGCTTTACGGCGGGCCCAAAGGACTCGCCCTTCGTAAGGATATCATTCGAGTAGATGCGTTCGTGGGTTGTGATCGCGCTCGCCGCGGCCGTTGCTGCCGCCGGCTGTGGTAGCGGCGTCCTGAAGAAGCAATACGAGTACGAAGAAGAGCTCTATCTGTCGCTCGACGGGTCGGCGACGCTGAGCGTGAACGCCTCCGTGCCGGCCCTCGTCGCGCTGCGAGGTATCGACCTGAACGTCAGTCCGCGCGCCCGTTTCGATCGCGATCGGCTACGAGCGTTCTACGAGGGGCCGGGCGTCACGGTCACCGCCGTCAGCTCGTCGCGCCGGTACGGCCGCCGGTTCGTGCACGTCGGCATCGACGTTGCGGACGTGGGATCGCTTCAGAGGCTGGCACCGTTCGCGTGGTCATCCTACCGGTTCGATCGCGATGGAGGTGTGTACGAGTTTAAACAGACCGTGGGTGCGCCTGCAGCGGGAAAGACCGTCAAGGACGTTGGATGGGATGGCAGCGAGCTGATCGCGTTCCGGCTGCACCTGCCGAGCAAGATCACGTTTCACAACGCGCCATCCCGCCAGGTCGAACGCGGAAACATCCTCGAGTGGGAACAGCCGCTCACGGATCGCCTTCAGGGCACCCCGATCGACATCCAGGTGCAGATGGAAACGCAGTCGATTCTCGCGCGCACGCTGTTGCTCTTCGGATCAACGATTGTGGCGGCGATCCTGACGTTCGCCGCCGTGATCTGGTGGGTGTCTCGCCGGGGCCGGGACTCAGAGATCGCCGAGTCCCCTTCCTGAAAAAACCAACCACGAAGCTCACGAAAGTCACGACGATCACGAAATCAATTTGGGTTGGTTCGTGACCTTCGAGACCTTCGTTCTTCGTGGTTACACCCGGTTCAAATTAGAGATGTTCGAGCTCCTGCTGCATCTCGGCGTCGGTCTTCAGATCGTTGGTCACCGAGAAGGCGCCAAACCCGGTGGCAAGCGACCGCGCAAGCATCCGGTCGGTATTGCTGTTGACGACGCCGTCGAGTGTCACATGTCCGTTCTCGACGATGATGTGGATCGGGGGGTTGGCCATCGATCCGTAGTTCCAGAATGACGAGTTTCCATAGATCGCGCGGGCGATCCGGAAGCGCAGCTCGTCATCGTACTGTGACACCGGCAGCACCGTAACCTGGTTGACCACACGGTTTACGCCGTCGATCTTCGCGACGCGCTTTTCGATGTCGGTCTTCTTGTATGGCATCGTGACCTTGCCGGTCAGCGTGACAGTACCGTCGTTGATTTGCATGTGGACGGTGTCGAAGATCGAGAACTGCGAATAGGTCAGCACCTGCTTCGAGACATCGCGGGCGACCTGCAAGTCCTTCCGATCGGCCGCCCATGCGGGCGCGCTCAGCGCGAGCACAACCGTTGCTGCGGCAATAATCCTGGCAAACATGTTCGTGACCTCCTCATAAGCGAAGCTTCATCCGGCCTCTACCGGTTTACTCCGGCCGGGGCACGCACTCTCGTCTGAGGCAAGGTGTTTGCCAGCGCAAAATCTGAGAAATCAGGCCTATTGCCGCCGATCCTGGCGATGGCGTCCTCGCGACCGGACAGGCCATCAGAGGACGCGAGTTACAGGAGGACCATCGTGGCGATCCCGGCCGCAATCAGGATGATTTGGCGAAGCGAGCTGGCGTCGGTGCGGCCGCGATGCAGGCCCGGAATCAGGTCTGCCATCGCGACGTAGAGAAAACTCGACGCCGCCAGCACGAGGAAGTACGGCAAGGTCCGGGGAACGATATCGAACGCCAGAAAAGCGCCAATCGCACCAGCGGCGCTGGCCAGCGCGGACAGCACATTGAGCAGCAGTGCCATTCGGCGCGAGTACCCGGCGTGCAGGAGAATCGCAAAGTCGCCGATCTCCTGTGGGATCTCGTGCGCGGCGACGGCGACCGCCGTACTGACGCCAAGCGGCACCGACGTCAAGACGGCTGCGGCGATGACCGCGCCGTCCACGAAGTTGTGAAACGTGTCGCCGATCATCACCGACGCGACGGTGCTCTCGTGCACCTCGCAGTCATGCGTGTGACAGTGTCGCCAGAGCACGAGCTTCTCGAGAATGAAGAAGAGCAGGATGCCGCCGAGCAACGTCGCGAACACGCGGGCGGCTGGAAGCGATTCGAGCGATTCCGGGAGCAACCCCAGCATCGAAATCCCGAGCAACGCACCGACCGCGTAACTCACCAGCCATGGGATGAGCTTCGCGCGAAATGGATCGCGGATCAGGAGGACGCCGGAGGCGACAAGGAGGCCGCCCAGGCCGCCGAGGAGGCTGAGCCCCAGCGCAATCCAGAAAGTGGACACGAGTTCGGATGATAGCCCGTGTCCTCCGGATTTGGGGTTTTGGACTTATGAAGCGACGTATCCCCGGCGCGCGCGAACCTGCAGGCGACGGTCCTTGAGCTCCACCCTGATGGCGTGCCAGCGCCCATCTTTCTGCCCGGCGCTGTTGTAGCCAATGTAGTACTGCTTGCTCAATTCGTCGGCGATGTGCTCGGTTGCCGTATTGAGATCGCCGAAGCCGCGGACGATTTCGGTCCGGCCTCCGGTATCGTCCGTGACCGCCCGGAGCGCGTCTTCGTTCACACGTTCGCTGCCGGTCCGGCCCCACGTGCCTCCGCCGATCGGCGGAAACTGGATCTGCGGGGCCAGCTGTGGACCGAGCGGGAAGCGCCCGCCGGGAAAGCGCCCGCGGCCACCAGGAATCGGGATGGGGAACCGGGGCGTCGTCGGGCGGCGAGGCTGAGGGACGTAGGTGCTGACCGCGGTGCCGTCGACGCCGAGCGCGTACACCATTACTTCGCTTTCGCGAATCAGATTTCGCAGCTGGCCAACGGTCGTCCGGCTGTTCGTGTCGTTGCCGTCGGAGATCACGAGCAGCGCTTTCTTCTGGTTGCGACCGTCCGCGGCGATCGGGAGTGCGCGCGCAATGGCGTCGTACATGGCGGTTCCGCCGGCGGCGGTTGTCTCACCGACGGCGCGGCTGATCGCGCGTCGGTCGTAGGTCCACCCCTGCAGCAGATCGGGCACGCTGGCGAACTGCATGAAGAACAGCTCGTCGTCTTTACCTAACAGATCGTAGATGAAGCGATCGATGGCGCTGCGCGCCGCTGACATCTTGTCGGGTGTCATGCTGCCGCTGGTATCGAGCAGGATCCCGAGGCTGACAGGCACGCGTTCATTGCTGAAGTTGGTAATTTCCTGTCGCTGACCGTCTTCGTACACGGTGAAGTCGTCTTTGGTCAGACCGGACACGAAGTGGCCGTCCTGGTCGCTGACCGTAGCGGTCACGTTAACGAGCTCGACACCGCTCTTGAAGCGGAAGCCCTCGTCGCCTTGCTGCGACGCGGCTCCCGTCGACGTCTGGGCGCCGACCGCCGCAACCGCGGCCGCCGTAAATGACAATAGGAACGCGAGGCGAAGGCGGATGGCGCGCATCGAACTACCTCACAGCTTGTGCGAGTTGTACCTGATGGCTGCGACGATCGACGTGCCGTATGATCCCTTGGCCCGTCCGGAAGCTCACGCGATAACGAGCGACATCTGACACATTGGGCACGGACACCACGAACGGCGATTCCTCGCCGGGCGCTAGCGAGCCGAACTCGAGGGGCGCCCGACCGCTGGCGACGAACCCTCCGTTACGGTCGAACGCAAACACCACCGCGGTCACTCCATTCACGGCAGCGCCGGCTGCGGGGTTGTGAACCAGCCCCGACACCGTCAGCGTTGTGCCCTCGCGCTGATGACGCATCGAGACCAGTTCGAGCGGCCGAACGCTGCTCACGTCGGACGCCGACGCGCCGCCGCTCCGCGCGCCCATGATCGCACCGATGACGATCATGAGCGTCATGACGACGCCGACCGCCACCCTGATCAGCGGACGGCCGTGGATGCCTTCGTCGCCCCTGTCGAACACCGATCCTACGGCAACTCGCGGTCCGGCGGCGGCCGACGTTGTCGAGGTGGTTTGGCCCGTCGAAGACCTGGGGGAGGGGGGGTCCATAGCGGTCGAAAGGACGGCGATCCGCGCCGTCGCGCGTTCCCGCTCCTCACGGCCTATTCGCCAGGACAGGGCGCCAAAACCGGCCGCCGCCGCAAGGGAGAGCGTGGTGACAATCAGTAGCACAACATCCATGAATTCGCTCCGTTAACGCAGCGAGAATTCGACAGCCACTTCTACCAGGACATCCACCGGGATGCCCTTGCGACGCGCCGGATCAAAGCGCCATTGCCGCACGGCGTAGATGGCGCGCTCATCGAGGCCGGCGCCAAGGCCGTGGAGCACGCGAATGGTGCCCACCGTACCGTCGCGACGGATGACGATCTCCAGCAGCACGTCGCCGGTGACGTTGCGGCGCCTCGCGTCTTCCGTGTATTCGGCCTTGATCTCGCGAAGGAGTCGAGGCGGCGCAATGCCACTCCCTGGGCGATACGGCCCGCCGCCGGTGCCACCGCCTTCGCCATCGTCGATCCCTGAACCAAGGCCCCCACCGTTACCCGTGCCCTGGCCTGGGCCGACACCGCCCCCCGTTCCGGGGCCGTGACTGTCCGGACCGTCGGTCGCGTGCTCGATTGCGCCTTCGCGGTCGCGATCGTTCGAGGCCACCGTTTCCACAGGCGCCACAATCACCTTTGCAGGCTCCGGCTCAGGCGCTGGGGCGGGCGGCGGTTGAATGACCGGCTCTGCGGGCATTGGCTTCGGCGATTCATCGCGCGCAGTCGTGATCACCGGTTTCTCGGTGACCGGAGGAACGGGCACCTGTAAGCGGCTTTCGCCACGGCGCGCAAGCTTTGGGGCCGGTCGAAGCTGACGCAGGCCGCCGCCGCCCCCGCCTCCACCCGGTCCCGGGCTCAGAAGAAAAACGAGGTGCGTCTCGTCGCGGACGGTGTCGTCGAGGGCCGCAGTCTCAATCCGGCCCATCGACAGCCAAACGGCCAGCGTTACGAGAGCGACGTGAGCAACGAAGGAAACGACTGCGGGATCCCTTGCATCGCGGGGTGTCGTGTTCGGTGTAAAAAGAGCGTCCGCGGGACGTGCTTGCAAAGCCACCGCGGCCTCGCGCAGGCGCCCGCCCGCTTTCGCGGCATCCTTCAAGGCGACAAAGCGGGTCCCGGGTATGAACTTCAGGTGGCCGGCTGCGATCAGTGCGCGGACGGCATCCAACGGAACGCCGGCGGCTCGGGCGACCTCTGTAATCGTGAAGACTTCATCGGGGGGGACCTGGGACATTGAAGGTAAGGTGGCTCAGGCAAAAGCCTTGCCTCATTGCGACGGGTAATTCAGGCCGGATAATGCCGCAAGAGCGATCGGTGTGCCCTCGGTTGGACGGTTGGGCTGTCCTCACCCGAAGGCGTGTTTATCCTTTGATGCCTTCCGCGAACCTGTAACCCTCGCGTTCCGCGAGGACCCGAACCGGTCGAAAGCCCGCCGCCTCGAGCGCGCCGACCACCCCGCCAGACACCGCGTAGGCATCGTCGGGGTGCGGTTGTCGAAGCAGACCCCTCAGGCCGCCGGCGGCGCCGGGTTCGATCGTCATCACGCGGCCGCCCGTTCGCAGCACGCGATGCCATTCACGCAAGGCCGCCGTTCGTGCGTTCGTGTCGAGTGACGACACGAGTCCACGCATGCCGTGGACGATCAGGAGGTCAAACGCGCCGCTCTCGAACGGCAGCGTCGCGAGCGGCGTCACCTGCACGTCGACCAGCACGCCGGCGCTCGCCGCCGCTGCGCGCGCGCGTGCCGCGTCCGCGTTGTTGGTCACAACTATCGCCGCGTTACCGCTGAGACCGACCTTCGCGGCAAGGGCGCTTGCAAGTCCGGGATCGTCGATACCGATCTGCAGCAGGCGTTCGCCCATGCGCACCGCGCTCATCGTCACGGGCAGCGGCTCGACGCGGGATTTGCGCAAAAACATGCGATTTTCCTCATGATATAGTCAGCGATTGTGACTTCACCAGCTCAAATCGCCCCTGCACGCGGCAAGCTTGGCGTGCTCCTCGTCGGGCTCGGCGCGGTGGCGACGACGACGATTGCCGGCGTGTTCGCGATTCGCAAAGGCATCGCGCTGCCGATCGGATCGCTGACACAGATGGGCACTATTCGTCTCGGGAAACGGACGGAGGGGCGCTCGCCGAAGATCAAGGATTTCGTCCCGCTCGCGGATCTCGCCGACATCGTCTTTGGCGGCTGGGACATCTTCGAAGAGGACTCGTACGCCGCTGCGCGGACGGCGGGCGTGCTGGAGACGTCCCACCTCGATCGGATCCGCGGCGAGCTCGAGGCGATTCGCCCGATGCCCGCGGTCTTTGATCAGCGCTACGTCAAGCGGCTGCAGGGTCCAAATGTCAAGAAGGGGAAGAACAAGCGCGATCTTGCGGAGCAGGTGATTGCCGACATCCGCGCGTTCAAGGAAACGCACGGCTGTGATCGCCTCGTCATGGTATGGACCGGCAGCACCGAGGTCTACATGAAAGAGACAGCGGTGCATGCGTCACTGGCGTCATTCGAAAAAGGGCTCGAGCAGAGCGACGATGCGATCCCGTCGAGCATGGTGTATGCGTACGCGGCGCTTCGCGAAGGGATCGCATTCGCCAATGCCGCGCCGAATCTCACCGCGGACATTCCCGCCATGCTCGAACTCGCCGCCCGTACCGGATCGCCGGTCGCGGGTAACGACATGAAGACGGGACAGACCCTGATCAAGACGATCATCGCCCCCGGCCTCAAGGCGCGCCTTCTCGGCGTGCGCGGGTGGTACTCGACCAACATCCTCGGCAACCGCGACGGCGAGGTGCTCGACGATCCGGAGTCGTTCAAGACGAAGGAAGAAAGCAAGAA
>Ga0114129_10005304_pt1 | contig 18191 bp, 18 predicted proteins | sample RhiMetdeltSRZDD1_FD_80071 | JGI IMG/M metagenome (GOLD analysis project Ga0114129, IMG submission 80071) | Populus rhizosphere microbial communities from Tennessee, USA - Rhizosphere MetaG P. deltoides SRZDD1 (version 2) (version 2) | ecosystem: Host-associated > Plants > Roots > Rhizosphere >...
AGTCATCCTCGGTTATGACCTGCTCCTCAAGCAATTGGGTTTGCTGCCGCAGTCCCCTTCAGTGCAGGAACGGCAGGAACCGTCTCAGGAGCCTGCCACGACGAGGGGCGAAGCGGAGCCCTCTGCCACAGAACAAAAGGTAGACAAAGCCCCACCCGGTGGGCCGCGATCATCTGCACCGGCATCGGTGCCGTCTGGTTCCTCAGTCCAGGAGCTCCCTCCTGAGCGCACCGTGACGATCGAAACAGATGTCATTCGAGTCGGATTGAACGGTCGTGGGGGAGTGATCTCGAGTTGGGAACTCAAACGACACCATACCGCTGGTCCTGACCAAAAGCCGGTGCAGCTGGTGTACCAAGGAGCCAAGTTCAAGGGGCCCTTGTCGATCACGACCTCGAATGCGGCAGCGGAAAAGGCTATTAACGAAGGTCTCTATACCATCGAGACGGATTTCTCCACGTTAGATACGTCCCATCCTGTCGGACATGTCACATTACACTTGGTGGACTCTACCGGCGTGAAACTTCAGAAACGCCTGACATTCCATCATGGCAGTTACCTCGTTGATGTGGCGCTCACCATGGAAGGGTTGACCGATTCGTATGAGGTGGTGCTGGGAACCAATTTCGGGATCGTGGAATGGGGTGATGGCTTTATCGGTCTTATCGGGTCCGCCTCACTGGTCGATGGGAAGGTGGAGAAAGAGACCCCGGACATCGAGCTGGAACGCAAAGGCTCTGTCCAGTGGGTGGCGCTCCAAGACAAGTATTTCCTTTCTGTCTTGATGCCGCAGGCCGGCACAGCCGCATTGGCAAAAAAAGAGGGTGAGAAGTTAGTGTCTGCCAGCGTGCGAATGCCGTCTTCGGGTACGGAGTCATCTGCCAGGCTCCAGCTCTATGCCGGCCCGAAAGAATACGACACACTCCGGTCAATGAATGTCGGCTTAGAAGACACGATCGATTTTGGCTGGTTTATTTTCGGAAGCTGGAGCGTGGTCAAGGCGGTCGCCAAGCCAATCTTTTACGTGCTGCGCTTCATCAACGAATACACGCATAACTATGGGGTCACCATCATCCTTCTGACGATGGGCATCAAAATGCTGTTCGTCCCTTTGCAATATAAAAGTTACAAGTCGATGAAGCAGATGCAGGTCATCCAGCCGAAGGTTCTGGCGCTTCAAGAGAAGTACAAAGATGATCGCGATAAGTTGAATAAGGAGTTGATCAAGCTCTACCGGGACTACAAGGTCAATCCCGTCGGCGGTTGTCTGCCGATGGTCTTGCAGATGCCCGTGTTTGTGGCCCTGTTCAATATTCTCTATATGACGATCGATCTGCGGCAGGCCCCGTTTGTCGGCTGGATCACGGATCTATCGGTCCAAGATCCCTATTATGTGCTGCCCATCATCATGGGGGCGACCATGGTGATTCAGCAGAAGATTACGCCGACGACGATGGATCCCACACAGGCGAAAATCATGCTGATTTTACCGGTGTTCATGACCTTCCTCTTTATCAATTTTCCAGCCGGCCTGGTGTTATATTGGTTGACCAACAATGTGTTGACGATCGGCCAACAGGTGCTCACCGATCGCTTGTTTGCCAACAAGTCGTTCATGGTTGAACCGGCAAGATAAGAGACAGCCGCCATGCGCGGAGGGCTTGAGGATACGATCTGCGCAATTGCAACGCCAGCCGGTGAGGGCGGGATCGGGATAGTGCGGCTCAGTGGTCATCAAGCCCTTTCTATTGCAGCTGGGCTTGTGAGGCTACGATCGGGGCAACCGCTTACCTCTGTCGTCACTCATACCCTCCATCTTGCCGACCTCCTCATTCCTGCTTCGGTGAAACAGCCAGCGTCACCCATTCACCCGCGCGGCTCCGGAGCAACGGAGCTCCTCGATGAAGCGCTCGTTGTCTACATGAAGGCCCCGCGGTCGTTTACCGGCGAAGATGTCGTCGAAATCCAGTCGCACGGCGGCTGGTTGGTCCTGTCTATGCTCTGCCGGGCTTGCGTGATGGCTGGTGCCAGGCTGGCGGAGCCAGGGGAGTTTACCAAGCGGGCCTTTCTCAATGGCAGGATCGATTTATCGCAAGCAGAAGCCGTGCTCGATACCATTCGTGCAAGATCTGCTGCCAGCCTCACCGCCGCTCAGCGGCAACTGCGTGGAGATCTGGCCCGCGAGGTCGATACGGCAAGAGAAGCGTTGCTGGGTGTACTGGCTCATCTTGAAGCCGGGATCGATTTTGTCGAAGAAGACATCGAGTTTCTTCAAAAACAGGAACTCCTTCGAACAATTGAACGAGTTGCGGTGCTCGTGCAGCGGCTACAAGCTACGGCCAAGGAGGGACGATTGCTGCGCGAGGGGGCCCGCGTCGTCATTGCGGGACGGCCGAATGTGGGAAAATCGAGCATCCTCAATCGCTTGCTCAAGGAAGACCGTGCCATCGTCACGGCCGTGCCTGGAACGACGCGCGATGTGATCGAGGAATCCGTCGACCTTGGCGGGTTGATGATCCACCTCGTCGACACGGCCGGGATCAGGGACACCGCAGACATCGTCGAGTCCGAGGGCATCAAACGTTCTCGCTCAGCACAAGAAGACGCTGATCTCCGGATCATTGTGATCGATGGGAGTGTGCCGTTGACCAACGACGATCGCAGCCTGATCGAGCAAGCCGTTCTCGCGAAGCACGTCATCGCCATCAATAAAGCCGATCTTCCAGCCCAGGTCGATGTGTCGTCCATTGGGGGAAGGGCATTCGCGGTGGCGTTGTCGGCAAAAACCGGAGCAGGTGTCGACGCGTTGCGTGCGGCCATTCGGTCGCAACTCGTGGGTGCTGGTGCTGAGACGTCTGATGGCGTCATGGTTACGAACGTGCGTCATCAAGCTGCATTGGACCGGGCCGGTGAATCCCTGCGTCAAGCTGCCCAATCGATCTCAGCCGGCATGGCCGCTGAACTGTTGGCGATCGACATGCGTGCGGCTGCCGATGCCCTCGGCGAGATCACCGGTGTCATCACCACAGACGAGATTCTGGAGCGGATTTTTTCTGAGTTCTGTATCGGGAAATAGATCTGAGCACGGATTCCATGTCACAGTCGTTCGATGTCATAGTTGTTGGGGGTGGGCATGCTGGCTGTGAAGCCGCATTGGCGGCTGCGCGGATGGGCGCGAGCACGCTATTGCTGACGATGGATCGAGACCGGGTCGCGCAAATGTCCTGCAATCCGGCCATCGGAGGCATCGCGAAAGGTCATCTGGTCAAGGAAATCGATGCGCTCGGCGGTGAAATGGCGCGAAACACAGATCGAGCCGGCATTCAATTCCGTTTCATTAACACCAGCAAAGGACCGGCGGTCCGGGCGCTCAGGGCCCAGTGCGATAAGAAATTGTACCGTCAGGCGATGCGGGACACATTGGAGCGTCAGCCCGGACTTACGATCGGCCAAGGGACCGTCGACCGCCTCCTCGTCGAGAAAGGAGCGGTAAAGGGCGTTGTCACAGATGGTGGCGATCACATCGCCGCGAAAGCCGTCATTCTGACATCAGGTACATTCCTTAAGGGTCTTATCCATATTGGCTTGAATCATTTTCCGGCCGGCCGCGCCGGAGAAGCCTCAGCCGAACACCTGTCAGACTGCATGCGGGATCTCGGATTCGAAGTCGGACGGTTGAAAACCGGTACGCCGCCTCGATTAGACCGGGATACCATCGATTTCTCTGTCATGATTCCGCAACCGGGTGACAACCCGCCGCCGCCGTTTTCCTATCGAACCGATCGCATCCTCGTTCCACAGCGTGATTGTCATTTGACCTATACGAATCAGTCCACGCACGACATCATCCGAAACAATCTCGATCGGTCGCCGCTCTACAGCGGGGTCATCGAGTCGGTTGGTCCACGATATTGTCCCTCGATCGAAGACAAGGTCGTTCGTTTCGCGGAGAAGCAACGGCATCAAATTTTTGTGGAGCCGGAGGGTCTGGATGTCCAAGAGTTTTACCCCAACGGCATCTCGACCAGCCTGCCTGTTGATGTGCAGGCTGCAATGCTGAAAACGATTCCTGGCTTGGAGCAAGCACGGATGCTCAAGCCGGGATATGCGATCGAGTACGATTATTTTCCGCCTCGGCAATTACATCCAACGTTGGAAACGAAGCTGGTGGAAGGCCTGTACCATGCCGGACAGATCAATGGAACATCTGGATATGAAGAAGCAGCGGCGCAGGGTCTGATGGCCGGTATCAATGCCGTCCTGAAATTGAAAGAGAGAGCTCCGCTCATACTTGATCGCTCACAGGCATACATAGCGGTGTTGATTGATGATCTGATCACGAAGGATGCGCGGGAGCCTTATCGGATGTTTACATCGAGAGCCGAGTATCGCTTGTTGTTGAGACACGGCAATGCCGATTTGCGATTAACAGAAATTGGACGCCGGGTCGGACTGATCGCTGATGACGCATACGCCAGATTCACAAACAAACGGGATGAGATCGAACGAGAGATCCAGCGACTAGAAGAGTTCAGGCCGAAAATGACTAATGAGGTACGATCGCGTTTCGCCCTTGCTCAAATCGACGAGGTGTCAGGTCCGTGCACGGCCGCCCAATTGTTGCGCCGGCAAGAAGTCAGCTATGAAAAGCTGCTCGACAGTCTAGGCGCTGAAAGAAGCCAAGACAATGAAATAATTGAAGAAGTAGAGATACAAGTGAAGTATGCCGGGTACATCAAGCGACAGCTTCAGCAGGTTGCACGTTTCAAAAAACTAGAGACTAAAATCATCCCCACAGGGTTTGTTTACGATCGAATTACCGGTTTTTCGAGAGAGGTCCGAGAAAAACTCAAAAGAGTTCGACCTTCCTCAATCGGCCAGGCCTCGCGCATTTCCGGGGTCACTCCAGCGGCGATTTCTCTTCTTTTCGTGGCGCTCGAGAAACATAAGGGAGAATCCGTTTGTGACGAGTTGGTTCTCCCTTCGTGAATGATAGAGATCCACGCAAAGAGTCCTTGACCTCTTGTTGCATTTCACGTAATTGTTCCACGTGGAACATGAGCGTGAGTTGCGGCAGTTTCTTGCTCGTTCTACCAGCGAACTCGATTTGAGTCTTACCCAGGAACAGATAGAGCAGTTCATGCTCTACCTGGCCCAACTGCTTCAGTGGAACAGAACCACGAATTTAACCAGCATCACGGATCCGTATGAAATCATCAGCAAGCATTTTGTTGATTCATTGACCGCCTTGACAGTGGCCCATTTTCCATCACAATCGATCCTCACCGACGTGGGAGCTGGAGCTGGATTTCCGGGGATACCATTAAAGATCGTTCGCGATGATCTCAAGCTTGTCCTAGTGGAGCCAGTCCAGAAAAAAAGCTCGTTCCTGCGTACCATAGTCGGTTCATTGAAGCTGCCGAATGTTTCGATCTACGCCGGGACGTTCCGGCAATATCTTGATCAAGAGCGTCCTCCTAGCGACTTCATGGTTCTGAGAGCCCTCCGATTCGATGAAATTGAGGAAGAGGCCTTTATCGGGCTCAAACCTGGTGGAAAAGCCATACTGTATCGAACAGAAAAGATGGAGATGCCTTCGACAGATACCAGATTTCGCGTTGAGTCAGAAAAGACTTTTTCCTTACCAATGGGCCAAGGGAACCGAGTGATCTCTGTACTGAGCAGAGCGGTGACAACTTAAGAATGAATTCAATGTTCCACGTGGAACATCCTCTTACTAATTGCTGAAACATGGCCAAGATCGTTGCAGTTGCCAACCAAAAAGGCGGGGTCGGTAAGACAACGACCTCAGTGAATCTGGCTGCCGGGATTGCTTTGCAGGGGAAACGCGTCCTTCTCGTTGACATGGACCCTCAAGGTAATGCGACGAGCGGCCTGGGTATCGATCCTCGATCGCTTCAGAGGACAATTTATAACTGCTTGATTAATTTCGTAAAATTTGAAGAAACCGTCCAGAATACCGAGGTAAGCGGGTTATCCCTGCTTCCGGCCAATCCGGATCTGGCAGGGGCTGAAATTGAATTGGTGAATGTAGAGGAAAGGGAAAAAATCCTACGTAATTTTATCAGGGGTGTGGAACCGCTTTTTGATGTCATTTTCCTCGATTGCCCACCGGCTCTTGGAATTCTGACTGTCAATGCGCTGGTTGCTGCTCGCTCGGTCTTGATTCCCGTGCAATGTGAATATTACGCAATGGAAGGCTTGAGTCGGCTCATGGGCAGCATCGAACGGATTCAGCAGTCTTTGAATCCCGGCCTGACGATCGAGGGCATCGTCTTGACAATGTACGACGCGAGGAATACGTTGGCGCGCCAGGTTACGGATCAAATACGCGGACACTTCAAAGAACTGGTCTATCAGACGCCGATCCCACGCAATGTGACGCTCGCGGAGGCTCCAAGTTATGGGCGCCCCGTGTTGCTCTATAACATGGCCTCAGCCGGGGCACAGTCGTACCTCTCTTTAGCCAAGGAGTTCATGAACCATGGAGAAAAAGGCGCTCGGTAGAGGACTCGACGCGTTATTGCCCACAACCAAGCCGGCTCCCATGCCGGAACTGCCTGAAGTACAACATCTGGGCGTCGACGCGATTGTTCCGAATCGCTACCAGCCGCGACAGACGTTTTCGCCACAGGAACTCGCAGAACTTGCCGCATCCTTGAAACAAAGCGGATTGCTTCAACCGGTCCTTGTTCGGCGCAAGGGCGACGGGATGTATGAGCTTATCTCAGGCGAGAGGCGCTGGCGTGCTGCACGCGAGGCGGGCCTGGAGACCATCCAAGCCGTCATTCGAAACTGTAGCGATGAGGAATCGATTCTCCTGGCGTTGGTCGAAAATCTCCAACGGGAAGATCTGAATCCCATGGAGATGGCTCGAGCCTATCAACGCATGATGAATGAATTTGGACTCACACAGGACATTATTGCGCAACGGGTTGGCTGCGAACGGTCATCGGTTGCGAACATTGTCCGGCTCTTGCAGCTTCCGATCGAAGCCCAACGACTCATCGAAGCCAACCAACTGTCCGCAGGTCATGCAAAGGTGATTTTAGGTCTCTCCAGCCCAAGCGAACAGCTGCGTCTCGCGCAGCTTGTCGTCGCACGGAAGCTTTCTGTGCGCGAAACGGAAAAACTTCTGGAAGCCAGCGTCATTGTCAGGAAACGCAGCACGAAAGAGCTGCGGCGCACGCCGCTCTCTGACGTCGAAGAGCGTTTGCAGAAGCGTCTTGGGACGAAGGTATCCATCCTCAATGGCCGCCGCGGAGGAAAAATTATCATTCATTATTTCTCACCAGCCGAACTCGACGGCGTTCTCGAACAACTTCTTCAGTAGTTCCCCTCTACGTACCCTCAAAAAGTCCCTGGAGATAAAAGGCATATTTGTTGCTAATTCCGCCGACCGGTGGCAGTTTATTCGTACGAAGTTACAAACTGCACAGCCACGGCATGTGTCAGATCTGAAATAGGGGGGACGCTCATGTGGGGCCAGGACAAACCGGAAGCCAAGCGAGACGGCGAGGGTGAAGCGCAGGTGCCGGAAGCAACGGTTCAGGCCAATGAAGGGATCGGAGATATTATTGCTTTTGTCGGAAAAGGAGTCGAATTCAAAGGAACCATCTCCTACAGTGGAACCGTGAGGATCGACGGGTACCTCGATGGCGAAATCCACACGGATGGCGTGTTATTGATCGGAGACGAAGCCGTGATTCAAGCCAAAGTGACGGCAGGTACGATCGTCTGTAAAGGAAAAGTGACGGGCGACATCGCCGCGAAGGAGCGAGTGAAGTTGCGAGCCCCCGCCGTGTTCAACGGGAGCATGAAGACGCCGGCATTGTCGATGGAAGACGGTGTACTCTTCAACGGTGGATTGGAAATGACCCAGAGTCTCCGCGAGTCCTCATCTGCCCCCACGCTGCATTCTGTCGGAACAATGAGTGAGCCAAACATAAAGCGGGCAAGCTAACAACCTAGACATTAATTCAATCTCTGCGGAGGCCATTATGTGGGCACGGAAAGAACAGGTTGTGCAGACGGAACCGGACTACGAGAACTTCACGCTACTTGCCAAAGATGTCGACTTCAAAGGCGTGGTGAACTTCGATGGGACAGTTCGTATCGACGGACGTGTTGAGGGGGAGATTCATACCACCGGGACGCTCATCGTCGGAGAACATGCGGTGATCAAAGGCGTTGTGTCTGCCGCCGTGTTGATGAACAGTGGAAGGATCAATGGGACCATCACGGCCATTGAGAGAATCCAAATTCTGAAGCCGGGGGTCCTCGTCGGAGACATCAGAACCCCATCGATCGCCATCGAAGAGGGATCGCATTTCCATGGCATGTGCGATATGGGAATGCAGCAATGGTCGGAGCAGACAGCCGTCTCCCTGGCTTCATAACCGTTCCCTGATTCGATTGACGGCAGCGACAACCCGCCCCACTAGCCCTTTCTTGCCCGCGCCAGTACAATACCCTCCTTATGAAGAAGCCTGCGATCCTCCTTGGGATGAGCGGTGGTGTGGATAGCTCTGTGGCAGCCGCCCTCTTGGTCCGCCAGGGCTATGAGGTACATGGCGTCACGCTCCAGGTGTGGGAACACGAGGATGCCAGCGTTGCCGCATCGAAAAAGTGGCAAGAGCGTGGCTGTTGCAAGATCGGGATTGCCAAGTTTGTCGCCCAGCAGCTCAAGATTCCCTATGAAGTGATCGATCAGCGACAGATTTTTCGTGAGAATGTTATCAATGATTTTCTTGACGGCTATGCCGCCGGTATTACCCCGAATCCCTGCGTTCGTTGCAATGAGCGTGTAAAGCTGCGTGGTTTGATTGAACTCGCCGATTCGCGCGGCATTCAGTATGTCGCCACCGGCCATTACGTGCGCATCTACGAACAAATCGATGAGACATTTACTCTCCGACGTTCCTTAGATGAGAAGAAGGACCAGAGCTACTTTTTGTATCGATTGAGTCAGGAGTGGCTTCCACGACTGCGATTTCCAGTGGGGGGTATGCAGAAGGCCGCTGTCTGGGCTGAGGCTGAGGCGCTTGGATTACCGGCTGATGAGCTCAAGGAAAGCCAGGAAATCTGTTTTGTGAGTCACGGCGACTACCGGACGTTCATTGAAACGGAAATGCCGGCAGCGAGGAATCCCGGCCCCTTCACGGATGAACATGGACGGCATCTGGGCCAGCACGACGGGATTGCCTTCTATACGCCAGGTCAGCGTCGCGGACTCGGCATTGCCGCCGGTCAGCGCCTCTATGTGCAGCATGTTAATCGCTCGACCAATACGGTCGTGGTTGGGCCAGAAGAGGGCTTGCTTCGTTCAAGCTGTGATGTGAAGGACCTCAATCTCTTTGACCGATCTCTTCTGACCCGCAACAATGACCTTGCCGTGAAAGTGCGATATGCGACACCGGCAACCCCCGCAACCGTCGAACCTGTGGGCGCTGAGACCTTGCGTGTCCATTTCCATTCACCGCAACGAGCCTTGAGTCCGGGGCAGTCCGCAGTGTTTTATCGCGGCGACCAAGTTGTAGGCGGCGGAATGATTCAATCCGTCTAAGCGGTCCCTCAGCCTCATCTGTATTGACAGTTCCCATCTGCCAGTGCTACTTTTGCGCGCCCATTTTCGTGCCCTCCCGCACGGAAGCAGCCCGTTTGTCTTAATTACCAAATGAGCGGATCAGGACAGTGATAAAGACAGCAGTTGCGCGACGTTACGCCAAGGCACTCTTCGAGCTTCTGGATCAATCGAACATCGAAGCGACGCGGGGTATGCTCAATGGTCTGAGTCAGGCCATGAAGGATTCGTTTTCCCTGCGGCATGTCGTCGCCTCGCCGGCCTTTGGCGTAGACGAAAAGATTGCCGTTCTGACCGAACTCGGTGGCCGTCTCGGATGCCCGCCTGCAGGAAGGGGCTTCATCGGGCAGTTGGTGAAGAAGAATCGGGTCGCTTTCCTCCCCGACATAGCCGACGCTTTCGGCAAGCTTGTCGATCAGTCCAAAGGCACGCAGCAAGTGACCGTCTCTTCCGCCGCGGTATTACCCAAAGCTGAACAGGATCGAATTAAGACGCGCCTGCGCGAGACGCTCAAGCGCGAGGTCGAGGTGACCTTCCAGACCGATGCCAACCACCTCGCCGGCCTCCAAATTCACATTGGGAGCAGCTTGGTGGATAGCACCGTTCGAGGACGCTTGAATGCGATGCAGTCGTTACTGACACGCGAATGATCATAAAGAGTCTGATGAGGAGTCGCCATGCAGATTAAGGCAGAAGAAATCAGTGCCATCATTAAAGAGAAGATTAAAGGCTTCGACAAACAGGTCGACGTCAAAGAAACCGGCTCGGTGATTCAAGTCGGCGACGGGATTGCCAAGGTCTATGGACTCGATGGTGCCATGTCCGGCGAGATGCTGGAATTTCCTGGCGGTCTCTATGGCATCACCCTGAATCTGGAAGAGGATAACGTCGGTGCCGTGTTGATGGGCGACGATGTCGGAATCAAGGAAGGCGATCCTGTCAAGCGAACCGGGCGCATCGCGGAAATTCCAGTCGGTGAAGCCCTCGTGGGCCGTGTCGTGAATGCCATTGGCCAGCCGATCGACGGCAAGGGGCCGATCAAGTCGCAACAGTCGTCCCGTATCGAAGTCGTCGCTCCCGGCGTTATTACCAGGCAATCGGTTCGCGAGCCGTTGCAGACTGGTATTAAGGCTATCGATGCCATGATTCCCATCGGCCGCGGCCAGCGTGAGCTGATTATCGGTGACCGGCAGACCGGCAAAACGGCGATCGCCGTCGATACCATTATCAATCAGAAAGGCCTCGGGGTCTTCTGCATCTATGTGGCGATCGGGCAGAAGCGTTCCACCGTCGCTCGCGTCGTGAAAACTCTTGAAGAGCACCATGCCATGGACTACAGCATGGTCGTCTCGGCCACCGCCAGCGATGCGGCCCCATTGCAATTCCTAGCCCCATTCGCCGGTGCTGCGATCGGTGAATACTTCCGAGACAACGGCAAGCATGCCTTGATCGTCTATGACGACCTGTCAAAGCACGCCGTCGCCTATCGTCAGCTGTCACTCCTGCTGCGCAGGCCGCCAGGCCGCGAAGCCTATCCGGGAGACGTGTTCTATCTGCACTCGCGTTTGCTGGAGCGTGCTGCCAAGCTGAACGACAAGCTTGGGGGTGGAAGTCTGACGGCGCTGCCAATTATTGAAACTCAAGCAGGCGATGTGTCCGCCTACATTCCAACCAATGTCATTTCAATCACAGACGGCCAAATTTACCTCGGAAGTGATCTCTTCTATTCAGGTATTCGACCGGCGATTAATGTCGGGTTGTCCGTGTCGCGTGTCGGTGGCTCGGCTCAGATCAAGACCATGAAACAGGTGGCCGGTACGCTTCGGCTGGATCTCGCGCAATACCGAGAGATGGCCGCCTTCGCCCAATTTGGCAGCGAACTCGACAGAGCCACACAGATGCAACTTGCCCGCGGCGTCCGCATGGTCGAGCTGTTGAAGCAGGGCCAATACAAGCCGATGCCGGTGGCGGATCAGGTGTTGTCCATCTACGCGGGGGTGAACGGCTATCTGGACGATGTGCCGGTCGACAAGGTGCAACAATTCGAAGCCGACTATCTCCGGTACGTGCAACAGCACCATCCTGATTTAAAGAAGGAAGTGACCAGCATTAGTAAGATTGACGACAAGGTCGGCGGGCGATTGAAAGAAATTCTCACAGCTTTCAAACAGAAGATGGGGTACGGCGCGAAGCCCTAAATTTGAATTCATCATTGGGCCACGAGAGGAGCTTATGAGTACAGGGAAAGTGATTCAAGTGATCGGACCGGTGGTGGACGTGGAGTTTCCTCCCGGCCATCTCCCGAATATTTATAACGCGCTCAAGGTCAACCAAGAAGAAAATAAGGCCGCCGGCAAGCCGGCTGTGCGATTGACGCTCGAGGTCGCATCGCACCTCGGCGAAAATCGCGTGCGCGGCATCGCCATGTCAACGACCGATGGTCTGACCCGCGGCATGAATGTTGAGGATACGGGTGCGGCGATTTCCGTTCCGGTTGGCCGTGAAACGCTCGGTCGTCTCATCAACGTGCTCGGGGAACCGGTCGACGAGAAAGGCCCGGTCAAGGCGAAGAAGACCTATCCGATTCACCGACCTGCTCCGAAGCTCGAAGATCAAGACACCAAGACGGAAGTGCTTGAAACAGGCATCAAGGTTGTCGATCTGCTGGAGCCCTACAGCAAGGGAGGCAAGGTCGGACTCTTCGGAGGTGCGGGGGTCGGCAAGACGGTTATCATCATGGAGCTCATCAATAACATTGCCTTGCACCACGGCGGATTTTCGGTGTTCGCGGGCGTAGGCGAGCGGACTCGCGAGGGCAATGACCTTTGGCACGAGATGCAGGAGTCGAAGGTCATCGATCCGGATGATTTCACCAAGTCGAAAGCCGCGCTGGTTTATGGCCAGATGAATGAGCCGCCGGGCGCACGTCTCCGCGTTGGTCTCACAGGCTTGACGGTCGCAGAATATTTCCGTGACGAAGAAAACCAGGATGTGCTGCTCTTCATCGACAACATCTTCCGCTTTACGCAGGCAGGATCCGAAGTGTCTGCCTTGCTTGGCCGTATGCCGTCGGCGGTCGGGTATCAACCCAACCTCTCGACCGAAATGGGTGCACTTCAAGAACGGATTACCTCGACCAAGCGCGGATCCATCACGTCGGTGCAAGCGATTTATGTCCCCGCAGACGACCTGACCGACCCTGCTCCGGCCACCGCTTTCGCACACTTGGATGCCACCACGGTGTTGTCCCGCCAGTTGGCTGAATTGGGCATCTATCCGGCGGTCGACCCGCTGGACTCGACCTCTCGTATTCTCGACCCGCAAGTAATCGGCGAAGAACACTACAAGGTCGCCCGAGGTGTCCAGTCCATCCTGCAACGGTACAAGGACCTGCAAGACATTATTGCGATTCTCGGCATGGACGAATTGTCCGAGGACGACAAGCTGGTCGTGACCCGCGCACGCAAGATTCAGCGCTTCCTCTCCCAACCCTTCCACGTCGCCGAAGCCTTCACCGGCGCCCCCGGGAAGTACGTGAAGCTGAAAGACACGGTGCGCAGCTTCAAGGAAATCATCGATGGCAAATACGATCACTTGCCGGAACAAGCGTTCTACATGGTTGGGCCGATCGAGGAAGTAGTTGCGAAGGCAGAGAAAATGGGAGTGAAGGTTTAAGAACGGGATAAGCGGGTGCTCTCTGTGCTCGCGCATCCCCCACGATGAAGCTGTGGTCGGTGCACGCGCGCACTTGAGAGCATCCCGCTCTCCCGCCTTCTAGCGAGAAGGAGAGAAGAGAAGAACAGATGGCAGGGAAGATCTTGTTAGACGTGGTAACGCCGGACAAGCTGTTGTTGAGTCAACAGGTGGATGAAGTCATCGCCCCTGGCTCGGAAGGTGATTTCGGGGTGCTACCAGGCCATTGTCATTTTCTCTCGACTCTCCGCATCGGCGAGCTCCGCTATCGCCTCGGCGATCAGATGAACCACATGGCTATCCTCTGGGGCTATGCAGAGGTCACGCCGACAAAGGTGACCATCATGGCCGAGATTGCGGAGAAGGCCGAAGACATTGATGTGAATCGCGCGCAAGCTGCAGTCGAGAAGGCTGAGCAGCGACTGAAGGCCGGCGGCCTGCCCTCAGAAGTCAAAGAAGCGGAAATCAGTCTCGAAAAGGCTAGGCTTCGCAAAAGAATCGCCGAACGATCTCGCCGAAATTAGTTGCACCAGCTCCTCCTTTGTCGTTCCTAGTTTTTAGATCCTTCCTGTCTTTCTTCGTTTGACCGGTGCTGCACCGTGACAGTATTCTTCCTTCATCATTTCATTCTATACGGGTTAGGCTGTGACTCTGTCCTTCCTGCTGGTGAGCCTGTGTCTGTCCATAAGCACTTGGACGCTCGATCAGTCGTGGTCCGTTCAAACTGTGTCATCACCCCGGAAACTCAATGGCGACGAACTGCTTCGGATCGGCGAAATCCATGATGTACAGAACCATTTTCCCGAAGCACTCACGTATTATGAACAGGCGGTCGAAACCTTCCGCGCAGCCAAACAGCGGCAAGGTCAAGCAACGGCCCTGACGAGAATCGGTTCAATTTTTGAGCGACAAGGCCGGAGAGAAGCCGCAGCCGTGCGCCTTCGTGACGCCCTGTCCCTCTTCTCCAAAGTTCCCGACAGTCCTGCCCATCCAGACGCGCTTTTGACTCTTGGCAGGGTCTCTGCCTGGTTGGGATCGCGCGAGGAGGCCAGTCACTTATTTGAGCAAGCGATGGACCGATACAGTCGCTCACACAACGTCCAGGGATTAAGTGCTGCAAGGATACAACTGGGACTCATGCGCATCAGTGACGGGCAGAACCAAGAAGGACTCCGGTTTCTTCAGCAAGCATACGAAGACGCCCAAAGCCATCGCGACCCTGGACAGATGCTCATAGCTTCGCTTGCCCTTGGCGATGGCCGTTGGATTATGGATGATCTTGAGGCGGCAGGCACTCAGTATGAGCAGTCGATCGCGATGGTCGAGCAGCGACCCCAAGCCTCCATGGAGGCCGGACTGCGTTTCCGGCTTTCTGCGATTTATGGTGTGACAGCTCAACAGGAGAAAGGGGTCGAATTTTCCCGGCGTGCCGTGACGTTGTATCAATCGTTGCGGGATCCGTCCGGAGAGGCTGCTTCGTGGTCACAGCTTGCGTCTCACCAGCAGGCACTTGGCCAGACCCAACAGGCAGAAGAGAGCGGACAGCGCGCGCTATCCATATATAAACAGAGGCAGCTGGTGGTTCATGCCATCCGCTCCTCAGCGGATCCTCCGGCTACACGATTGAACTAAAGCTGGGAGCGGTTGCCGACTTCTTTCTTCCGGTGATCTACTTCTCCAGTGGAATCTCGATCACCAGCCCGCCCATCACCTCATGCATCTTGAAATCCTTTTTTGAACTGTCTGGATGGGCGTTGTGGCAGCTGATGCAGGACTGACTGACGGCGCGATCGGCATAGATGGCTTGGAAATAGGTGCGATCGCCGACTTTTACAGTTCCCGTGACTGAGCGTTCCGGATGCTCTAACAACGCCTCCAACCCTCGCTTTTCAGCTTGGCCGTCTGGCGCGTTGTGTGGATTGATGGGCCAGAGGCTGATGAGCCGGTAACGGACTTTGGAACCGGTCTTCGCAGCCAGTGCACTCGATTCGATCAAGAATTGAGCCGGTAATGGCAGGAGGTTCTTTTCCGCGCGCCAGTTCTCTGCTGCCTTCGTTCCGCCACCTTTTTGGAGTCGCTCGACCACGTGAATCGAGTAGAAGGTTCGATCCGCCTCGATGACCGAATGTAGATAATCGGTCACGGTCTCAGGAGGGATCCCGGCCTGATCTCCTCCTTCCGAGACACCCGTTTGGAAACAGCCGACCGTAACTATCACGGCTCCAACCAACAGAGTCCATTTCATCGTGCAGCCTCCAATCGGTAAGGGACCGGTCTCAATATCTAGCATAGTCCTGTGGCTGCGAAGAGGCAAATACTCGGTCATGCCAATTGCATTTCGCTAGCGCTCTTTAGTAGCGTGTCCCGCACATGATTACTGAGTTTGTGATCACAGCCGGGGAACAGCCGAAGCGGCTGGATGTTTTTCTCGTCAATCGCGAACGGGATATGTCTCGTTCTGCCCTTCAGCGGCTCATTGAACTCGGGCGAGTCCGCATCAACGATCAAATTGTCAAGCCCAGTCAAAAGATCAAACCAGGCGACAAGATCACCATGGACGTGCCCAAGCCGGAACCACTCGAACTCAAAGGCGAGGCGATTCCGCTTGAGGTGCTCTTTGAAGATGATCAGCTCCTGGTCTTGAACAAACCGGCGGGAATCGTTGTCCATCCGGCGCCCGGTAACTGGACGGGAACGCTGGTCAATGCACTACTGCATCACTTTCAAACATCCGGGGGAACAGTCTCAACGATCGGTGGAAAGGAACGACCCGGCCTTGTTCATCGTTTGGATAAGGACACGTCAGGGGTAATGGTCATTGCCAAGACGGATCAGGCACACAGGCATTTGGCAGCACAATTCAAGCAACACACGATTACCCGCGTGTACGAGGCGCTGGTCTGGGGCATTCCGAAGAAAGGCCACGGGCTCATTGAGTTGGCGATCGGCCGCGACTCCAAGGAACGAAAGAAGTTCTCGGCCCGCACGGCTCGACCGAAAGAATCCGTGACCGAGTACAAGGTCGATCGACGATTTGGCAAGACGGTGGCACATGTGCTCCTCTTTCCGAGGACCGGACGTACACATCAGCTTCGCGTCCATCTGGCTTCACTGGGCCATCCCATTTTAGGTGACCCGACCTATGGCGGTCGCAAAGTGTGCAACTTGAACGGTGTGGGGATTCCCCGGGTCATGCTCCATGCGAGAACCTTGGGATTTCACCATCCGTCAACTGGTGAATTGCAGCAGTATGATCGGCCCTTCCCGCCTGATATGGACCTGGTGATGAAGGCGCTTGAGGATAGCTCTCGGATCATCCATACAAACGAATCTTGACAGGGCTCGGTACAGTCGATTAGGACGATGCCATGCAAATCGGCGATGTACTCGATGTTGTCGGCGGCCTGACCTCGCAGTTAAAGATCTATGCCGCCAAATTGCCGGCGATCGTGCACTTGACCGTCGTCCCGACCGGCATCAAGCCGAAGCCGGAGGCGGTCGATGATTATGAAGTGATGGTGTCTCGCTTCAGGAGCCAAAGTGCGGGTACGGCCTATAAAAGCTTGAATGACTCCTTCGTCGAATCGCTTGAGGCATTTGAAGTGGGAAAGCTTCTGAGCTCTGTACAGCCGCTATTGGCAGTTCTCGATCATCTCGAACGAATGCAGCGGGACAAGGAAATTGAAGTGGGTCAGTCCGACCAGAGACGAATTGACGAATACCGTGCGGGACTTCACAAGATTCTGCCCGGGAACAAGCCTGAGTTGGATGGAGCTGGGCGAGGAATGTAACGCCTGCGGGCGGTGCGCTAGTGGCCCATCTTCGGGCCGGTCGCATTCTCACCTTTTGAGACCAGTTTGAATCGGACAGTCGATCCGCAATGTGGACACTTCGCGCGAATTGTTTCTTCATCGAGTAGCTCGTACTCGTTCTGCTTGAGCCACATCAGTTGGAAACACTTCGGGCAGCTACGGACTTGCGTTGCCATGGCATTCCTCGTACACTAGGGCCATTCGTTGCCTGACTTGCGAGGAGATACTGTAGTATAAGATGCCCGCCACCCTCAAGACCGCCGTTACTTTTTCCGAAAAAAAAGTGGTTGAAGCGTCGCAGCTGCTGCGGCTCTTTCATCAAGCGCCTTGGGCCAGAGACCGCACGCTTGAAGACGCCAAAGAGATGCTGCGTCATACCGACGTTGCCCTGTGCGCCTGGGATGGCGATCAATTAATTGGCTTCGGCCGCGTCTTGACGGACTTCGTCTATCGGGCCACGATCTGGGATGTGATCGTCGACAAGGCCTATCAGAAGCAAGGAATCGGGACGGAAATCGTTCAACGGATTCTTAGCCATCCCCGTCTCAAAAAAGTTGAGCTCTTCTGGCTCTGCACGAGGCGACCTGGCTTTTACGCCGAACTGGGCTTCAGCTCAAAAGAACAGACCGGGATGGTGTGGAGCCGAGCGAAGCAGGCGCGGCAGGAATAACCACTTCTCGTTACTCTCATCGCACTACTGCGCAGAATTCCCGAGCCAGGAACTCCGCGCAGCATCTTCGACACAAACTCAGAAGAACATTTTCAAGCCAAACAGAAATCCAAACGAGGAGGCGTTCCAGTCGTTGACGCGCGTTCCGTTGACTGTCGCATGCCCGTCATTTATTTTGTAGGCCATTTCCACGTTCGCTGCTAATTGCTTTGTGAACATCCAATCGGCTCCCCAGCCGAGACGCCAAGCAAAATTGTTACTTGGTGAAATCGTTCCGATATTGCGGGCCTCGCCGAAGCTGTTTACGTTCACGCCAAAACTCATGTTCACGTAGGGGATGATCGGGCCGAATCGAACCGGACGCAATTCGATCGTTGGTAACACCGAAACAGTGTCCTGATGTCCAAGATCC
>Ga0114129_10005305_pt1 | contig 18188 bp, 16 predicted proteins | sample RhiMetdeltSRZDD1_FD_80071 | JGI IMG/M metagenome (GOLD analysis project Ga0114129, IMG submission 80071) | Populus rhizosphere microbial communities from Tennessee, USA - Rhizosphere MetaG P. deltoides SRZDD1 (version 2) (version 2) | ecosystem: Host-associated > Plants > Roots > Rhizosphere >...
CCGTTTCTCGGAAGCTGGAACATCTCGGCCACCGGGCCTGACAAGGGCAAGGTGTACTTTCTCGAGGTGACCGAGGACGCCGGCGGCCGTCTGTCAGGGCTGTTTCTCGATCGCGGCGGGCACGCGACGCCGGTGTCGTGGATCAAAGTCGAGCAGGGCGAGCTGACATGGCAGTACGGCGGAGGCGGCGAGACGCTGCCCAAGCCGTCGTGCGGCCCCGTGTATCACGCGAAGCTCGAAAACGGACGGCTCGTCGGCCATCACGAGACGCCTGGCGATCCCTGTCCGTCGGCGCAGCGCAGCGGCGCCGCGCCGGCCGCGCGGCCGGAGTCACATACGGTGAACTGGGTCGGCGTTCGCCCGCCGACCTGGCCGCCCTCGAACGCCAACGGCAAGCACACCTACGGCGCGCCGGTCACCATCGTCGGGCCCGGCGTCGGCAAAGAGGTCTGGACCGGGCTCACACCCGACACGTGGCAAAACCCGTGCGAGGACCGATGGACGATCGCGGACGGCCTGATGAAGAACGCCGTCCCCGCGCGGGGCGAGCGGTCCACGTGCAATCCGTACACGAAAGCGCGATTCGGCGACTTCAAGATCGACGCGGAGTTCAATCTCGACGAGGGTCAGAACAGCGGACTGTACATCCGCGGCCGCTACGAGCTGCAGCTGCTGCTCGGCGAAAACGCGAGTCCGGCCACGGCGGGCCGCCAGGCGCTCATGGCGATCTACGGATGGAAGGCGGCGGACGTCTACGCGGGGAATCCTCCGGGCGAGTGGCAGATCCTGAACGCGATCGTCGTCGGCAACCACATCACCGCGACGCTCAACGGCAAGCGCGTGCACGACAACGCCGTGCTGCGCGCGTTCACGGGCGGCGCGCTCGACAACGACGAGCTCGCGCCGGGGCCGATCATGATTCAGGGCGACCATTCGCGCGTGGCGTTTCGCAAGCTGGTCGTGACGCCGATCACGAAGGCAGGCCTGTAAGCACGAAGGACACGAAGGGGGCGAAGGACACGAAGGGGCTCACGTCATCTCGTCGACGTGAAACGCTCGCTCGGGGGTGATCGTCACGCGAAACAGCTGATCGAAGCCTTCGGCCCGCGTCGGCGGCTCGAGCCGCTTGGCGATCGTGAAGATCGCCACGTTCGGCACCTTCTGTTTTCCCGTCCGCCCGGCGTTTCGCGCGACGGCCTCGCGCGTCGTCGCGTCGAAAAAGTAGCAGACCACCTGCGCGCCCTGTGCGCGCGCGATCTCGACGAGCGGCGCCCGCTCGGCGATCTTCGGATTCGTGTTGTCGACCACGACCGAGTGGCCGGCAGCCAGCGCCTCGATGAGCAGACGCCGCTGTCGCGCGTCACGGCCGCTGGCGTTCGGCCACAGGTCTTTGCTGATATGCCGATGCGTGGCGGCGAAGTACCGCTGGTAGAAGGTGGTCTTGCCGGCGCCGGGGAGGCCGACGAACACCACGCACTCGGTCATGGCCGGGGATTAGATCCGAATACCGTGGGTGCGTGCGCCGTTTCGCGACACCTGCACGCGCTGTGTCCTGATCTTACGCTGATTCTTGCTGGCATTCGGCTTGCGGATCAGCTTCGCAGGAGTGTGCTTGATGTCGAGCGTGACGCGTGATGAAGTGGCGTCGATAGCGGCTACGCCGGTTCCGACAGTACAGGTGCTCGCTGACGCGATGCAGATTCATGAACTGAGCATCGAGCGGCCGTCGATCGTGGCGTATCTCAGAACCATCGCGCCGGAAAAACAGGAGATCGCGCTCATTCACGCGCTCGAGGTCGGCGTGACGGAATTGCTCGCGCGGCGCGAACGGATGCGCGTTCAGCCCTAGCGCCGCGGAGGCACGCGCTTGTAGACGGTGCCGCCCTTCATCACGAAGACGACGCGCGTGACCGCCGTGATGTCGGCGAGCGGATCGCCGTCGAGCGCGACGAGATCCGCTTCCTTGCCCGCCGCAACGCTGCCGAGCGTGCCATCCAGTCCGAGCGACCGCGCCGCGAGCGCGGTCGCCGAGACGAGCGCGTCCATCGGCTTCTGATTGCCCTGCTTCACCCGCGCCACGATCTCGTCGGCATTGTGGCCGTGCGCGCCCGCGACGGCGTCGGTGCCGAGCACGAGCTTGAGATTCGGCGTCGCGACCGCATTCTTGATCATCGCGGCATTCAGCGCGACGCCCTTTTCCATGAACGCGAACCCTTCCTCCGTGTAATTGCCGATGCCGAGAAACCTGTCTTTGTTCCGCAAGTAGTTCTGCAGCACCACGCCGACATTCGGATCGAAATAGACGCCGCGCGCCGCCATCAGATCGAGCGATGCCTGGTCGGCGAACACGCCGTGCTCGATCTGACCGCAGCCGGCATTGACGGACGCGCGAATCGACTCCGGGCTGTGCGCGTGGACCATCGTTCGCAGCCCGAGCGCCGTCGCTTCGCCACAGGCAGCCGCGAGCTGCGCATCGGTCATCGTCTGCTTGCCGCCGTCGCGAATGCTCGCCGACGCGAAGATCTTCACGACGTCCGCGGCGTCGCGCTTCAGCTGGCGCACGAACGCGCGCAGCTCCTCGGGTGTGCCGGTCCGCTCGTTGATCGTCCGAATCGACGTGAGGACGCGCGGACCCGGAAGAGTGCCGCGCGCGATCGCCCCGCGCAGCTCGACGTCGCTCGGCTGGCCCGGACTCTGAATCGTCGTGAAGCCGCCCATCAACGTGACGTACGCGTTCTCGGCGCTGTACAGAATCTCCTGCGTGGGCGAGACGCCGGTCGGCTGATACCGTCCGTCGGGACCGAAGTGCCAGCCCAGGTGCGCGTGGACGTCGATCATCCCCGGGATGACCGTCGCGGCGCCGAGGTCGTAGGTGTACGGTCCCGCCCCGGGCGTTTCGATCGCGGCGATTCTGGATCCGCGCACGACGATCGTCGCGTTCTGCAATACCTGCCCCGTGCCCGTGATGACCGACGCCGCGTGGACGCGGATGGCCTGCTCCTGCGCGGCCGCGCCGATCCAGAACATTGCAGCGCATCCGACTGTCGCGAAAAGTTCACGCATCAGCGTTCTCCCGGCGGCATGGCCCGCGCATTATAATCCTCTCACCTCAGCCATGAAGAAGCAGCTGCTCCTCGCGTGTGCGCTGGCAGCCGTCGCCGCGGCCGGCAAATCGCCCGAGCAGGACTGGCCCTTCTACGGCGGCGATCAGGCCGGCACGAAGTACTCGCCGCTCGCCGACATCACCCGCGCGACCGTCGCGCGGCTCGCGCCGGCGTGGGAGTGGTCGCCGCGAGAGAAGGCGCTGCCCGAATTCGGCACGCGTCCGGGCGCGTTCGAGGCGACGCCGCTGATGATCGACAACGTGCTGTACGTGAGCACGCCGTACAACCGCGTCGTCGCGTTGAACGCCGAGACCGGCGCGGAGCTGTGGGCGTACGATCCGAAGTCCTACGAGGATGGGCAGCCGCCGAACGGCACCGGCTTCGTCCATCGCGGCGTGGCTGCGTGGCGCGATGCGAAGACCGGCAGGCTGCGCATCTTTATCAATAGCCGCTACAGGCTGATCTCGCTCGATGCCCGCACCGGCCGGCCGGTCGCCGACTTCGGCGAGAACGGCGCTCTCGACATCAGCCGCGGCCTCGTCTGGGAGATCAACCGGAAGCACTACACGAACACGTCGCCGCCGGTCGTCTACAAGGATCTCGTGATTCTCGGCAACGGCGTCGGCGATCGGCTGGTGTACAGGAACGATCCGCCGGGCGACGTCCGCGCGTTCGATGCGCGCACCGGCAGACGAGTCTGGACGTTCCACACGATTCCGCAGGCTGGCGAGCTCGGCAACGACACGTGGGGCCAGGACTCGTGGAAGTTCACCGGCCACACCAACGTGTGGGCGCCGATGACGCTCGACGCCGAGCACGGTCTCGTCTATCTGCCGGTGAGCACGCCGAGCAACGACTTCTTCGGCGGCCGCCGTCCGGGCGCGAATCTGTTCGCCGACTCGCTCGTATGCCTCGAGGCGTCGACCGGAATCCGGAAATGGCACGCGCAACTCGTTCATCACGGCCTGTGGGATTACGACAACCCGTCGCCGCCGAACCTCGTCACGATCCACGTGAACGGCCGGACGATTGACGCCGTCGTCCAGCTGACGAAGCAGGGATTCGCCTTCGTCTTCGATCGCATCACCGGCACGCCGGTCTGGCCGATCGAAGAGCGCGCCGTGCCGCCGAGCGACGTCGCCGGCGAGCACGCGTGGCTCACGCAGCCGTTTCCGACGCGGCCGCCCGCGTTCACCGAGCAGGGCGTCTCGCTGGACGATGCGTTCGACCTGACGCCGGAGCTGAAGGCCGCGGCGCAGGCCGAGATGAAGAAGTACCGCATCGGCCCGGTGTTCACTCCGCCGAGCGGGCAGGGCACGATCCAGCGTCCGGGCATCATCGGCGGGTCGAACTGGGGCGGCGCCGCGTTCGATCCGGAACAGGGCGTGCTCTTCGTGAAGACGTCGAACCAGGCGCACATCGGGCGCGTGGGGAAGCCGGACCGCAACGGCCCGAACGCCTCCGAAGTCGACGCCGACTACACGCGCGTCGGCAGCACGAACGCCGAGTTCAACAACGGCATCCCTCTGCTCAAGCCGCCTTACGGCCACGTCGTCGCGCTCGACCTCAATCGCGGCGAGATCAAATGGCGGGTGCCGTTCGGCGACACGCCGTCGCTCCGCCGCCATCAGGCGCTGACAGACGTCAAGCTGCCGGACGTCCTCGGCGTCGCCGGCGCGCCGGGACTGATCGCGACCAGGGGTGGATTGCTGTTCGTCGGCGGCGGCGACGCGGCGCTCCACGCGCTCGACATGTCGAACGGCGAAGAGGTGTGGCGCGCGCCGCTCACGCGGCGGACGCAGGGTACGCCGATGACATATCGCAGTCGGAGCGGCCGCCAGTTCGTCGTCGTCGCGACGGGTCAGGGCGAGGACGCGGCGCTCGTCGCGTTTGCGGCCGACGTCGCCAGGCCGCCCACGACGGAGCACCGATGATCGCGACGCTCCTGCTGGCGCTCACGACGATCACGGGCGTGGTCCGCGACGCAACCGGCGCCGTGGTGCCCGGCGCGATGATCGTCGTCCGATCCGGAACCGGCGTCGAACGGCAGACGACGTCGGGCCCCGACGGGCGATTCGCGATCGACGCGCCCGAGGCCGGCGCTGTCACCGTCATCGTCCGCGCCGGCGGGTTCGCGGAACGGGCGCTCAGCGTGTCCGATCGCGAGCGATCGGCGCCGCTCGAGATCGTCGTCGCGCCGGCATCCCTCCTCGAAGCGGTCACGGTGACGGCGGCGCGCACCGAGCAGCGCATCGGCGACGTGCCGGCGAGCCTGAGCGTCCTGCGCGGCGAGGACATTCGCCGCTCGCCCGCGGTCGTCGCCGACGACGTGCTGCGTCAGATGCCCAGCTTCAGTCTGTTCCGGCGCACGAGCAGCCTGTCGTCGCATCCGACCGCGCAGGGCGTGTCGCTGCGCGGCCTCGGTCCGAGCGGCGTGAGCCGCACGCTCGTCCTGCTCGACGACGTGCCGTTCAACGATCCGTTCGGCGGCTGGGTGTACTGGACGCGCGTGCCGCTGGCCAGCGCCGACCGCATCGAGGTCGTCGACAGCTCGACGTCGAGCCTGTACGGCAACTACGCGATGGGCGGCGTGATCAACATCGTGTCCGCGCGGGCGCAGCGCCGCACGGTGGAGATCAAGCCGCAGTACGGCAGCCGGCACAGTCCGAAGGTCGATCTGTTCGCGAGCGACGTGTGGGGCCGCGTCGGCGCGATCGTCGATGCGAGCGTGTTCGACACCGACGGCTACCCGATCGTGATCGCCGGCGAGCGCGGACGGGTCGACAACGACGCGACGGTGAATTTCAAGACGATCAACGCAAAGGTCGACTTCGCGGCGAGCGATCGCGTCGGCGTGTTCGGACGGATCGGCTACTTCCGCGAGCGCCGCGACAACGGGAAGGCGAGCACGATCGATCAGACCGAAGAGGCCAACAGCACGCGGTGGACGTCGGCGAGCGGCGGCCTCAGGGTGGGTCTCGCGGACCAGAGCACGCTGCAGGCGCGGCTCTTCGTCGATCGCGAGACCTTCCGGAGCAACTTCCTCGCCGTGCCCGCCGCGAATCCACCGCGCAGCATCGGCCGGATGACGCTGAACCAGCGCGTGCCGACGACGGGCGTGGGCGGCATGGCGCAGTGGTCGAAGGCGTTCAGCGCCGCCCAGTTCTTCACGGCGGGCGCCGACTGGCGGTGGGTCGACGGCGACAGCAACGAGGACGCCCTCGACGCGGTGACCGGCACCCAGGTGACGCTCACGCGCGTGTCCGGCGGCACGCAGCGCAGTCTCGGCTTCTTCGTCCAGGACATGATCGCGGCGTCGGCGAGAGCGGAGATCACGCTGAGCGCCCGCGTCGACCGCTGGCGCAACTACGACGCGCACAACCTCGAGACGACGGTTGCGACCGGGCAGCCGACCGCGAACAGCCGCCTGCTGCCGGATCGCGACGACACGGTCGCGAGCCCGCGCGCGGCGGCCATCTTTCACCTCAGCGATCGCATCAGCGTCTGGGGCGATATCGGCGCGGGATTCCGGGCGCCGACGCTGAACGAGCTGTATCGCCAGTTCCGCGTGGGGACGGTCCTCACGCGCGCGAACGATCAGCTCGGGCCGGAGCGGCAGGTCGGCGGCGAAATCGGCGTCAACGTCGCGCCGTCCCGGAATCTGACGCTGCGCACGACGTGGTTCGATAACCGGGTCAGGAATCCCGTGTCCAACATCACCCAGACGATCGTCGGCGCGCAGATTACCCGTCAGCGCCAGAATCTCGGCCGGACGCGGGTGCGCGGCCTGCAGAGCGACGTCGAGTATCGGCTTGGATCGTACTGGCGCGTCTCGGGCGGCTACCTGTTCGACCGCGCCGAGGTGCGCGAGTTCGCCGCGGACCCGACGCTCGTCGGCAAGCTGCTGCCCCAGGTCCCCAGGCACCGGGGATCCCTGCAAGTCGCCTACGCCGATCCGAGATTTGCGACGCTCGCCGTGCAGGCGCAGTTCGTCGGGCGGCAGTTCGACGACGACCAGAACCGGTTGCCCCTCCGCGGCTACAACGTCTGGGACGCGCACGCCTCGCGTGCCATCACCCGCAACATCGAAGCGTTCGCCGGCGTTCAGAACCTGTTCGATCGCGAGGTCATCGTCGGCACCAACCCGACGACGATCGGCGCGCCGCGGATGGCGAACGTCGGCGTGAGAGTGAGATTCGCCGCCCGGTAGGGCGGGCCTTACAGGTAGGGCAGGCCTCGAGCGCCTGCCGCTCCACTGCGCTCACTGCGCGCCAGTTCCAACCGGCTTCGGCTGACGGTGGATCACGCCCGAGTCGACCGTCTTTCCGGTCCGCGAGATCGCCTGGAAGTACAATTCGTCCTTCTCGATCTCGTTCAGCATGAAGCTCTGATCCTGATCGTATCCGGCGGCCGTCAGATCGGTCCGCCGCAGATCGCCGCGGCGCAGCTGTCCCGCGGCGCCTGAGACGAAGTAGTAGATCCCCTTCTGCGGCTTCAGGCGCTCGTAGATGTGGTCGTGCCCCGAGTAGACGACGTTCACGCCGTACTTGATGAACAGCGGCTCGACGAGGACGCGCAGATCGACTTCGGATCCATGGCGGCCGCCGCTCGAGTACAGCGGATGATGGAAGTAGCAGATCTTCCAGTCGGAGCCCGAGCTCTTGAGCTCCTTCTCGATCCACTGGAGCTGCTTCGGATCCATGTAGTCGCTGTCGAGCACGAAGAACCGCACGTTCTTCGTCGAGTACGTGTAGTAGCGCTCGCCGTCCATGTTGAACGGCTTGTACTTCACGTTGGTCTGCTCGTCGTGGTTGCCGAGGGCCGCGTAGAACTTCACGCCGGCGTCGAGCAGCGTCTTGTAGGGCCGCTCGAACTTCTCCTCGAAGTCGCGCGGCTGCTGCCTCCCGTACATGTTGTCGCCGAGCATGATGACCATGTCATAGGAGAACTTCTGGTGCCACGCGGTCATCTGCGACGCGACGTCGTACTGCTCGCGGCTGCCGTCGCCGTTGTCGCCGATGGCCGCGAACTTCACCGAGTCGCGCGCGTTCGGCAGGCGCACCTCCTGCGCCCCTGCGAGGACCGACAGGGCGGCGAGACAGACGGCGATCGAAGCGGCGACGCGACGCATGCCGTTACGACCGGATGAGCGGCACCGCCTCGGGGACGATGTCCACGATGAGGTGGGCCTTCGCATCATGGAGGATGAGGTCACGCCCCATGAAACGGTACTCGAGACCGTCCGGCAGCTGTGGCAACCGCGTCAGCAGCAGCGGAGGCACGGTGGCCACCGCCGCGGGTTCGGGGTACGGCGCGTTGACTCCGGGCGGCGACTTCGACGGCACTTCCCGCATCGCCGCATGCCGATCGCGCGCCGGGCGCGCTCGCGCATCCTCGGCGACGATCCGGCGGATGAGCTTGGCCGCCTCGCCGAACACGTCGCCCTGCCGCGCCGACGCGCGCGCCGCCTGAATCGCCGCCGCCAGCGCCCTGCGGTGCGCTTCGATCCGCGCGGCGTCCTCAGTGGTCCCGAGCTTCGGCAGGCCGCTTTCGGCCTTCGAGCGCAGCTCGACATAATCGCGGACGCGGTCGGCGAACGCTTTCAGCTCGGCTGCCTGCGGGTTGACGCGCGGCTGGCGGCTGTGTCCATCGGCTGACACGACCATCGATGCAAGCACGACCGCGGCACAGGCGACGGCGACGGATGGGTTGGCCAGCAACTTGCTGTATCTGAGATCAATTTGCGTGCCCTATGAAACTCATCGTGCAGCCCGACGCCGGCGTCGCCCCCATCGTGACCGCGATCAAGCAGGCGCGGAAAACCCTCGACATCATGGTGTTCCGCCTCGACCGGCACGAGATCACGCGCGCCCTCGAGGACGCGGTCGCCCGTGGCGTCATCGTACGGGCGCTCATCGCCCACAAGAACAGCGGCGGCGAGAAGACGCTGCGGAAGCTCGAGCTGCGCCTGCTCGCGGCAGGCGTCAACGTGTCGCGAACCTCCGACGACCTCGTCCGCTATCACGGCAAGATGATGATCGTGGACGGCCGGATCCTCTACGTGTTCGGCTTCAACTTCATCGCGCTCGACATCGCGAAGACTCGCAGCTTCGGCATCGTCACCAAGAACCGGCGTCTGGTTCAGGAGGCGGTCAAGCTGTTCGAGGCCGACTCGGCGCGCCAGCCCTACCGCTCGGGATACGACCGCTTCGTCGTCAGCCCCGAGAACGCGCGCGAGCGTCTGGCCGCGTTCATCAAGGGCGCGCGCCGCGAGCTCCTTATCTACGACCCGAAGCTGACCGACGATGCGATGCTCGCGCTGCTGAAGACGAAACGCAAGGAAGGCGTCGACATCAGGGTGATCGGCAAGGTGGAGTCGAAGTGGGACCTCGAGGCGGAGAAATGTCCCGTCAAGCGGATGCACATCCGCGCGATCATCCGCGACGGCCGCCACGCCTTCATCGGCAGCCAGAGCCTGCGCAAGGTGGAGCTGGAGAAGCGCCGCGAGATCGGCGTCATCTCCCACGACAAGCAGGTCGTCGCGCAGATGCGGGAGACCTTCGAGCAGGACTGGGCGCAGACCGACACCGGACGCAAACAGGCGAAGAAAGCAGAAAGAGCGGATAAGAAGGAAGGCAAGGAACCGGGCCACGCGATCGCCGCGTCGGCCTAGACCTGCGATCGCTGCGGCCGCCGCCAGAAGTCCATCGTCGACACGCGATGCACGCAGCCGACCGTGCAGTACGGCGCGCACGCCTTGGGCGTGTCGAACTCGCGGCGGATGTCGTCGATCGTGTAGGTGTCGAGCGGGACCGCCGGGTAGCCGCGCTGCTGCGAGCAGTAGTGCACGAGGCCGTCCTCGCACACGTAGAGGTACCGCGCGCCGGCGCGGCACCGCCAGTCGTTCGGCCGGCCGTCGGCCAGGTTGTCCTGAAAGCTGCGAATCCCTGAGTACAGGTTCTTCAGCACCTGCCGCGGGCCGTTGATCGCGGCCGACACCTCGTCGTACACCTTCCGCTCCGCCGCTCCGAGCGGCTTCAGCCGGCCCGACCCGTCGTGGATGATGCCGATCGACGTGGAAAAGCCCAGCTGCCGCGCGCGCGTGTTGATGGTCCGCGCGTCCTCCGGATTCTTGATCCCGCCGCCGAGGACCGAGTTGATGTTGACGTCGAAGTCCGCGAGCGCCCGCAGATGCTGCAGCTTCTTGTCGAGCAGCCGCAGGCTCTTCTTCGACACTTCGTCCGGCTCGACGTTGTCGATGCTGATCTGCAGGAAGTCGAGACCCGCGGCGTTCAGCTGCTCGATCCGCTGCGGCACGAGGAAGTAGCCGTTCGTGATCAGGCCGGCCATCATGCCGCAGGCGCGGACGTGGCGGATCAGCGCATCGAGATCCGGATGCAGCATCGGCTCGCCGCCGCTGAAGGCGACGACCGACGTCCCGAGCTCCGCGAGCTTGTCGATGCGCCGCTTCAGCACGTCGGTCGGAACCGGCGGGGACGTCTTGTCGTACTCGTTGCAGTACCCGCAGTCGATGTTGCAGCGGCGGATCGGGATGATCTGGACGAGGAGCGGATGCGCGGTATGCGTCAGGCCGCGGACGAACTCGCGGACCGATCGCGCTTCGCGGCTGATCGTCGTCCGTTTCATAGCGCCGGAGCCGGCAGCGGCCCCGTCTTCAGACGCTTCATGCGATCGCCTATCTTGACCGAGCCCGTGAAGATCGACCCGACGGGAATGAACCCGAACAGCTGATGACGTGCGACGGCTTTGAGCGCGGCCGACGCGACGCAGCCGCAGTTGGCACAGTCGGGCGACCCCCCGAGCTGACACGGCGTGATCCGCGTCTCGAGATCCGCCGAGAAGCTCGCCGTCGTCCGCGCGAAGACGCAGTCCTCGGGCGATTCGGGCGGCGACGCGTAGGCGTTCAGCAGGCCGACCGGCGCCTGCAGCTTCGGGTATCGCACGCGCAGCGCCATCAGGTCGGCGACGACGCGGCGGCGATCGTCCTGCGTCAGCCGCTCGTCGGACATCTCGCCGAGCTGCGGGGTGTAGAGGCTGAACCACACGCGCTTGGTCTCGGGCCGGGGCGACCAGAACTTCAGGAAGTCCTCGAGGTAGCCCGCGCGGTTCACCTGCTGCCGCGTGATCGTACAGTGCACGGTGATCTGGTGCCCGTGGACGTGCTTCAGGATGCGATCGTAGGTGGCCGGCGCGCGCCGCACGTCGTGTTCCGGCGCGAGGCCGTCGATGGAGACGACGAGCGAGAGCCCTTTGATGGCCGCCCACTCCGCCGGGATCTCGCGGACGGCGCTCGTGACGAGCTGCGCGTGCACACCGCGCTTGGAGAGCGCGGGGAGGATGGCGTTCAGCTCGCGGTAGCGGACGAGCGGTTCGCCGCCGACGATGGAGACGTGGACCGGCCGATGCCGATCGACCAGCGCCAGAAACCGATCGACGAGCTCGCGCCCCTTGAAGTCCCGGATTTCACGAAGCGTGATCGCGCCGCCGAGGTGCTCGTCGTTGTACGCGTAGCAGCCCGGACATCGCAGCGGGCACTCACGCGTGATCTCGATGGCCAGCGAGGGAGCCGTCCCACGCAGGATCTTCCCCCAGGCCGCGATGATGTGGGCCGCTTCCATTTGTCCAAATATAACACCGACTCTGGTAGCATCCGTTTCATGAAACGCCGAATCCTTCTTCAGTGGCTCGCCGCGGCCGCGGCGATCGTGCCGCTCGAGCGCGTCCGGGTGTGGGCCCAGCCGCGCGACCTGACGCCGGCCTCGATCGATCTGCTGCACGAGATCGCGCCGACGGTGCTGCCTGCGTCGCTGGGCGCCGACCGGCTGCGCCGGATCGTCGACGGCTTCGTCGAGTGGACGCGCGGCTACCGGGAAGGCGTGCCGATGAATCACGGGTACGGCCACCCGCGGCTGCAGCGGACGGCGGCCACGCCGGTGGCGCGCTACGTCGAGCAGCTGACCGCGCTCGACGCCGACGCGCGGGCGAAGGGCGGGCCGTGGCGGTCGCTCGATCTCGACACGCGCCGCGGGCTGCTCGACGCCGCGTTCACGAAGGCCGGCGTCCGCAATCTGCCGCAGCGCCCCAACGGGTCGCACGTCGTCGCCGATCTGATGGCGTTCTATTTCCGCAGCAGCGAGGCGAACGACTACTGCTACAACGCGCTGATCAATCGCGAGGTCTGCCGGCCGATTCAGATCACGACGAAGAAGCCGGCGGCGCTCGGCTAGTTGCGGCGAGCGAAAGGATCGAGATGCCCGTCCACGAAACCGACGTCTGCATCATCGGCGGGGGCATCACGTCCGCGATGCTCGCGCAGAAGCTCACCGAGCTGCGCCCGGGCCTCGGCATCGTCGTCGTCGAGGCGGGCAACTCGATCTTCGACACGCAGAACCGTTTGAAACACCGGCAGCGCGCGATGGACTACGGCGAGCATCCGTGGCCGGGCGACTTCCTCGAGGACCAGCAGGCCTCGGGCATCATCTCGATGACGATGGCCGTCGGCGGCCTCGCGCTGCACTGGGGCGGCGCGTGCAACCGCTTCTCCGAGGAGGACCTGCGCCTCAAGTCGATGTACGGGCTCGCCGACGATTGGCCGCTCGAGTGGAGCGACCTCGAGAAGTTCTACTGCGAGGCCGAGCGTCGGCTGAACGTCAGCGGCGAGGCGAGCCCGCATCCGGAGGATCGCCGATCGGAGCCGTATCCCCAGGGTCCGATACCGCTTTCATACAACCTGCAGATCCTCCGCGCGTGGGCGGAGCAGAGCGGCCTCAAGTTCTCGCCGCTGCCGATGGCGCGCAACCTGACGCCGTTCGGCGGACGCGGCAGCTGCTGCGTGTTCGACACGTGCGGCGAGGTGTGTCCGTCCGGCGCGCGCTACTCGCCCGACTTCACCTTCCGCCAGCTGACGCAGCCGAAGAAAATCGCGCTGCACGATCGCACGCTCGTGCGCCGCCTCGTGGTCCACGATCAGAAGCCAACCGTCGTGTCGGCGCAGGCCGTCCACCGGGATCGTCCGCAGGAGCCGATTGAGTACCGGGCGAAGACGTTCGTCGTCGCGTCGGGCTATTGCTGGAGCTCGCACCTGCTGCTGCTGTCGGCGAGCTCGCGGTTTCCGAACGGGCTCGCGAACCGCTCGGGGATGGTCGGCCGCTACATGAACGGCCACAAGTTCATCTCGGCGATCGCGAGCATCGACGATCAGACGTTCGCCGGACAGAACATGACGCACAGCCTGATCTCGCGGGAGCACTTCCGCTGCCGTCCCGATCGGCCGTTCGTCCGGCACGACACGCGCGTGTGGGAGAGCGCGGTCGGACGCGATCCGCGGCTGCGCGCGCCCGACGGCCGGCTGCTGCTCGGCGACGAGCTGCTCGCGGACTGGCGCGCGCGCACCAAGGGCAGCTCCGTCCGTCTGCGCGCGTACGTCGACGTGCATCCGTCAGCCGACAGCCGGCTGACGCTCGATCCGTCGAGCAGAAACCGGTACGGCGATCCGATGCCGAAGATCGAGCAACGCGTCGATGACGCGACGCAGGCGCGCGAGGCGGCGACCAGGGAGCACGTCTTCGGCGTCTTCCGCACGCTCGCGCGCGCGAGCAACGGACGCATCGTGAGCAGCAACGAGGGCGATTATCTCGATCATCCCGGCGGCGGCTGCCGCATGGGCGTCGATCCCGCGACGAGCGTCGGCGACAGCTACGGCCGCACGCACGATCACGAGAACCTCTTCGTCGTCGGCGCGCCGACGACGCCGACCGGCGGGTGCACGAACGGGACGCTGACGTTCGTCGCGCTGACGCTGCGGTCGGCCGAAGCCATCGCGCGCGCGACACGGTCATAACCTCCGCACACCTGTCGCATCGCACGTGTAGCGCGAGGCTTTAGAAGCCTCGCGCTCCTTTTCTACTTCACCGCCGTGAACATGATCTCGACGGCGCCGTCGGGATTCATCAGGCCGGCGCCGATGGTCGTCCTCGCCGGGAAGTCCTTCGTCAGCACCGCGCGGTAGGCGGCATTCATCTGGTCGAACGTCGACAGCTGCGGCAGGTAGACCATTCCCTCGACGACATCCGGCCAGTCGAAGCCCGCCGCCTTCAGCGTGCGCGCGGCGCGCGCGAGGGTCTCGGTCGTCTGCGCCTTCACGTCGCCCTTGTTCGCCTCCGTATTCCCCAGCAGGCCGGCGACGTAGAGCCGGTTGCCGACCGCAATCGCCGAGCTGAGGTTCGGATTGGGCGTGCCGGCGCTGCCATCGGCGTTCGGCGTGGTGATCGCCTTCCGCGACGGATCCCTCACCGCGACCATCGCGATCTCGACCAGATAGTCCGGCGACGAGAGTCCCGTGCGCACCGTCGCGCGCGCCGGCGGCGACGCGGCGAAGTAGGGACGGTACGTAGCATTCATCGCCTGGAACATCGACGAATCGGTCAGAAACACCCGCGCGCTCACGACGTCGGCGGTCGTCATGCCGGCCGCCTCGAGGATGGCCTTGCCGTTGTCGAGCACGGTCTTCGTCTGGGCCGTGATGTCGCCCTTGACCGTGGTGTTGTCCTTGCCGTTGCGGCTGACGAGACCCGAGAGGAACAGCGTGTTGCCGGTCTTGATCCCGTAGCTGTACGGATTGGGCGACTGAATCCAGTCGCTCGGATGGATGACACGGCGCTCGGCGCCGTTCGGGATGCCGATGGCCGAAATCTCGACGAGCCCTCCCGGCAACACCAGCGGCGCGACCACGGTCGTGCGCGCCGGCGGATCTTTCTGCCAGAACGTTCTGTAGACCTCGTTCATCGCCGCGAAGTCCGAGGCGTTGGCCAGATACACCAGCACGCTGGCCGCGTTGGCCAGGCTCGATCCGCCGGCCTTCAGCCGCGCATCCATGGTTTCGAGCAGCTGTCTGGTCTGCGCCTTGACGTCGCCGGCGATCACGTTGCCGCTCTCGTCGACCGCGATCGCGCCGGACACGTAGACGAGCCCGCCGGCTTTGACCGCGGAGCTGAACGGCAGGCCGAGCGACGGTCCCAGGTTGATGAACTGCTTCGACGAGGATTGAGCAAAGGTCATGAGCGTGGCCGCGAGGACGAAGGCGGTCGTGTGAATCAGCAGCTTCATGCGCGACATACTAGCCGAACTCTGGGCGCCAGTCGCCAGTCGAATTCGACGAGCCGCGCCGGTCCGAGCCGCTCGACTTCGGCTCGCATCGCGGCGGCGGAGTCGAGGAGCGCGGCGACGTCGACGCTCTGGCAGGTGGGCGCGAACGGCTCGAGATAGCGCGGCCCGCGCGTCAGCATGTAGACCGTGCCATGGTGATTCAGGCGGCGCAGGTGGTGGCAGGCGACGCCGATCTGCAGGATGCCCTGATACAGATAGCGCACGTCGCGCCGCTCGGCGCGCCACAGGAGCTCCAGCGTCTCGTGCTGCTCGAAGTACTCGCCGCGATTGAACTGCGCGATCCCCTCGATGAGCAGCGCCGGCGGCGGCTCGTGGCACCAGTTCGCCATGCGCTATCTTAATAAGGATGATCGTGAAGCGGCGGTCGAAGATCCACGGGTGGGGCGTGTTCACGACCACGGCGATCGCGAAGAACACGCGGATCGTCCACTACGCCGGCCAGAAGATCTCCAATCGCGAGAGCCTCAGGCGCGAGCGGCGGTACATCAGGCGCCGCCAACTCTGGTGCTTCTCGCTGACGCGGCGCACCGTGATCGACGCGCGCGTGGGCGGCAACATCGCGCGCTTCATCAACCACTCGTGCCGGCCGAACTGCTACGTGCAGATCGCCGGCGGCCGCATCTGGATTCGCGCGGCGCGGACGATCCGCCGGGGCGAAGAGCTGACCTACAACTACAACACCGACGGCGACGGGCTGATCGCGTGCCGCTGCCGCCCGGGCTGCCAGACGCTGCTCTGATGACGCGGGTGCGCCACGTCGTCTACCTCCACGGCTTCGCCTCGTCCGCGCAGTCGACCAAGGCCGGATTCTTCCGCGAGCGCCTGCGGGCCGCCGACGTCACGTTCGTCTGTCCCGATTTCAACGAGCCGGACTTTCGCACGCTGACGATGACGCGCATGCTGCGGCAGCTCGACGGCGAGATCGCGGCGCTCGCCGGCGGTCCGATCGCGCTCGTCGGATCGAGCCTCGGCGGCACGCTCGCCATCCTCGCGGCGTCGCGCGCGCCGACTCGAATCGACCGGGTCGTCCTGCTCGCGCCGGCCGTGATGTTCGCGAAGACCGGGCATCACCTGCTGCCGCCGGAGCGGATCGAGGAGTGGCGCCGCAAAGGTGCGCTGCCGTTTTTCCATTACGTCTCGGGCGAGGACCGGCTGCTCGACTTCGCGTTCTACGAGGACAGCCTGCAGTACGACGCGCTCAACGCGCCGCTGGCGCAGCCGACGCTCGTCTTTCAAGGACTGCGCGACGCGTCGGTCGACCATCGGACCGTCGAGCTGTTCGCGCGCACGCGCCCGAACGTCACGCTCTCGCTCCTCGACGACGACCATCAGCTGATCGAGAGCCTGCCGCGAATCTGGGACGGCATGCAGCCGTTTCTGGGACTCGTCGAGTGACACACAGGACACAACGGTCGCAAAGGACACAAAGAGCACAGAGGGGAACACTGCTCTCTGCGCTCTGTGTGTTGATCGGCGCGGCAGTCGCCGCGCAGCCCGCGGCACCGCCGTATATCCTGATCGACCTGACGACGAACCGGACGATCGGCTCGTCGAATGCGACGGTCCTCGACACGCCGATCGCGCCCGGCTCGGTCATGAAGATCGTCGCGCTCGCCGCCGCGCTCGAATCCGGCGCCGTGTCGCCGGCGACGACGCTCGTCTGCCGGCGAGACGTCTCGGTGAATGGCCGCCGTCTGCCGTGCTCGCATCCGGATCTGCACCGGCCGCTCACCGCCGCAGATGCGCTCGCGCAGTCGTGCAATTCCTATTTCGCGACCGTCGCGTCGCGGCTGCGGCGAACCGCGTTCGATCGCGCCCTTGCCGACGTCGGACTGCCGCCGGCCGCGCCGAGAGTGGATCTCGCGCTCGAGGTGCTGGGCATCGACGGCGTGAAGGCGACGCCGCGCGCGCTGCTGAACGCGCTGGTGCGGATCGCGCGCACGCCGTCGCCGCTGCCGTGGACGCCGGCCACGCTCGACGTCCTGCGCGCCGGGCTCGAAGGCGCGGCACGCACCGGCAGCGCCGCCGCCATCGGCGCCGCCGGCGTGGATGCGCTGGCTAAGACCGGCACCGCGCTCGGCGCCGGCGGCCGGTCGAACGGAGTTCTGATCGCGGTGTCGCCCTCGCAGCGGCCGACGCTGGGAATCGCCGTCGTGGCGCCCGGCGGCTCCGGCGCCGACGCCGCGGCGCTCGCCGCGTCGGTGCTTGCCAGCCGACGGAACAGCCTTTCACAAACCAGCGGTCGCGAATCACGATCGAATCCAGAATCCCACATCTCACATCCCGACGCGGTCGCAGTCGGCTTCGCGCGCGCGCGCGGCGGCTACGACGTCCGGACGCTGCCGCTCGAGACCTACGTCGCGCGCGTGCTCGCCGGCGAAGCCGCGCGTGGAAGTGCGCCGGCCGCGCTCGAGGCGCTGGCGATCACGATTCGGACCTTCGCGCTCGCGAACCGCGGCCGCCACCGCGCCGACGGCTTCGACCTCTGCGACCTGACGCACTGCCAGGTCGTGCGCGAGGCGACGGCTGCGCACGAGCAGGCGGCGCGCGCGACAGCGGGCAAGGTGCTCGTCTACCGCGGCGCGGCGGCGCAGGTCTTCTATACCGCCTCGTGCGGCGGCCGCACCGAACGCCCCTCGGCGGTCTGGCCCGGCGCGGAGGACCTGCCGTTCCTGACGTCGCGCGCCGACCCGGCCGACGACCGCATGCCGTGGTCCGTCGAGCTGACGGCCACGTCGCTCGAGCAGGCGCTGGCCGCCGCCGGATTTCGCGGCCGGCTCAGCGACATGCGCATCGTCTCGCGGACGCAGTCGGGCCGCGTCGCGATGCTGAGAGTGTCAGGGCTGACGCCCGACGGAATCTCCGGGCAGGATCTGCGCGCGGCCGTCGGCCGTACGC
>Ga0114129_10005306_pt1 | contig 18188 bp, 17 predicted proteins | sample RhiMetdeltSRZDD1_FD_80071 | JGI IMG/M metagenome (GOLD analysis project Ga0114129, IMG submission 80071) | Populus rhizosphere microbial communities from Tennessee, USA - Rhizosphere MetaG P. deltoides SRZDD1 (version 2) (version 2) | ecosystem: Host-associated > Plants > Roots > Rhizosphere >...
ATCTGCCAGCCGGCGACGCCGACGAACAGCGCGCCGAGCGCGCCCAGCACGGCGAGGCCGAGCCAGAAGTGGCGTCGACGCGGACGACGCGGGGCCGACCTCGGCACGTCGGCGACGCGGAGCCCAGCGTCCTCGGCGAGCGCGTCGGCCGTCGCGCGGGCGCCGGGCGCGCGTCCCAGGCGGCCCCGCACGGTGTCCCACGCGCGCTGCAACGGGCCGCCGTCGCCGGAGGACGGCGACTCCTCGCCGTAGTAGTGGGTGTAGTACTGCGTGTAGTTGTAGCCGGCGACCTCGGTCTGCACGTCGTTGAGCACGACGCCCCAGACCTTCGCGCGCGTGGACTCGAGGTGGGCCTTGGCCCGCTTCAGCACGAGACGGCCGACCTTGCCGGCCTGGTAGACGAGCAGCACGCCATCGGCCTGGCCCGCCACGATCGCGGAGTCCGTCACCGGCAGCACGGGCGGCGTGTCGATGAGGACGATGTCGTACTCGGCGCTCACCGCGCGCAGGAAGTCGGCCATGGCGCTGGTCGACAGCAGCTCGGACGGGTTGGCCGGGACCGGACCCGCCTCGATGATGTGCAGGTTGTCGAGGCCGGGCGCCGCCATGATGTCTTCCATCTCGAAGCGGCCCATGAGGATGTCGGCGACGGTGCGGATGCAGTCGCGCCAGCGCGCGTTGCCCACGAGGATGTCGCTCAGGCCCGGCTCGCGCTCGATGCCGAAGAAGCGGTGCAGGCTCGGGCGCCGCATGTTGCCGCCCACCAGCAGCGTCTTCTGGCCGCTCTGGGCCATGGTGATCGCGAGGTTGACGATGGTGGTCGTCTTGCCCTCCTGCAGCGTGGGGCTCGTGACGACCAGCACCTTGCCGCCACGCTCCAGACGGGCGAACTGGATGTTGGTCCGTAGCGTCCGGTACGCCTCCGCCACCGGCGACTTCGGATCGAAGTGCGTGATGAGCAGGGCGTGGCTCTGCAGCGCGTCGGGGTCGATCTGGGCCAGCGCCGGTCGTCGCTCGATGAGGCGCTGCATCGTCTCCCGCGGGTCGATGTGGGGCACGATGCCGAGCACCGGGACCTCGAGATAGGACTCGACGTCCTCGATCGTGCCGATCGAGGTGTCGAGCGTCTCCTGCACGAAGGCCAGGACGAGGCCGAGCATCAGGCCGAGCAGGGCGCCGATCACCACCGTGTTGAGCCCCTCGCCGCCCACCGGCGACGACGGCTCGGTCGCCGGCCGCACGATCGTGACCTCCTCGACGCCCTCCGACTCCTTGATGAGCGCCTCCTGGTGGCGCGTCTTGAGCAGGGTCAGCAGGTCGTCGTTCACCTTGGCGTCGCGCTGCAGGCGCGCCAGGCTCAGCTCGACGGCGGGCACCTCGCGGTTGCGCTGCATCAGCTCGCCGAGCTGGCGGCCGAGGATCTCCTCGCGGTTGCGCAGCAGGGCGACCTGGGCTGCCACCTCGCGCCGCGTCTCGCGCCGGACCTCCCGCAGGCGGTCGTCGATGGCCTGCAGCCGCGGGTGCTTGTCGGTGACCTCGAGGGCCAGGTTGTTGCGCTCCAGGAGGAGGTCGGTCTGGGTGGCGATCAGCCGCATGACCGCCGGGTTCTGGGTGTCGATGTACACCCGGTCGGTGACGCTGACGGGATCGGTCCGCTCGAGCCGGCCCGCCACCTGCTCGAGCTCGATCCGCTGCTGGCGCGCCTTCTCGATGTCGCCCCGCACCTGCGTGAAGAGCGACAGGAGCATCGACGACTCGGCGCCCGGAGAGATGACCCGGTTGGCGTCCCGGAACGCCCACACCTCCTCCTCGGCCTTGCGCACCCGGCCCTCGACCTCGCGGAGCTGGGCCTCGATGAACTTGCGCGCCTCGGTGATGCGCGCGTTGCGGTTCGAGCGGTTGTAGTCCCGGTAGACCTCGGCCACCGTGTTGGCCAGGTCCCGGGTCTCGAGCGCGTTGGTCGAGGTCGCCGTGATCTCGAGGATGCTGGTGCCGCCGACCCGGCTGGTGCGGAGCTTGCCGGACAGGGTCTCCAGCGTGGCCGTGTACGCGCGCGACTCGCGCAGCGCCTCGGTGCCGCCCGCCTGGGGCAGACGCCCCATCCGGCGGGCCACCTCTTCCAGGATCGGGTAGCTCTTGATGAGCGAGGCCTGGGTCTCGATGTTGTCGGCGGTCGAGTACGACAGGACCTCCACCAGCAGGCCGCTGAGCGCGGTCGACTGCTCGAACTTCACGGCCGAGGTCGCTTGGTACACCGGCACCTTCTGCTTGGCGAACCAGAAGCTGAAGAGCGCGACGAGGATGGTGGAGGCCAGGATGATCAGCCGCCGGCGGCGGACGATCAGCCAGTAGTCGCGGAGGTTCATCTCGTACTGGGCCATCTAGCGTCCGCTCTCCGTCACGGGCCCCGTGATGTAGATGAAGGGCGACTCCGAGAGGTCGATCGTCTTGGGCGCCGGTAGCCGCTGCCCCCGCGCGTCGGCCATGATCTCCACGCGCGGCCGGAGCGGATGGTTGCGGTTGACGGCGACCACCCGGCCGATCTCCTCGGTGTTCAGGCGCACGACGGTGCCGGGCGGGAACACCGAGATCTCCGACAGCAGCGCCTTGATCAGCGGCGACGGGAACGCCTCGTGACGCGACTTGACGATCTCGCGCACGGCCTCGTGGGGGCGTAGCCGCGGCCGCGCGGTGGGCGGCACCGTGAGGCCGGTGTAGGTGTCGGCCAGGCCGAGGATCTTGGCGTCGGCGTCGACGGCGGCGCCGGTCAGGCCCTGGGGGAAGCCCTGACCCTGCTCTCGCTCGTGGTGCTCGAGCACGGCCTGCACGATCGCCTCCTCCGGGGGCGCCCAGCGGCGAACGAGGTCCGCCGACAGCCGCGGGTGCGAGCGGTAGGCCGCCAGCTCGTCCCCGGTCAGCGCGTCGAGCCGGCGCAGCAGCGTGTCGGGCAGCTGCCACAGGCCGACGTCGATGAGGCAGCCGGCGAGGCCCAGCGGGAGCAGCCGACGGCGCTCGTAGCCGACGTTGGCGCCGATGCGCAGCGCCATCACGGCCACCCGGGCCTGGTGGAACGCGAGGTAGTCGAGGCCGGGCGCCGACGCCGGGTTGTTCGCCACCCAGAAGAGGTCGGGTGACCGATCGAGCGAGGTGATGGCCCGGTCGATGAGCCCGTGCAGCCGCGACCACGGGACCTCGCCCCCGTCGCGGGTCACGCCCCGGAGCTCGAGGAGCAGCTCCTGCAGCTCGCCGAGGAGCGCGGCGGGATCCTCGGCGTGCGACGCCGCGCCCGGCTCGCTCGACACAGTGGTGGGCGCCGAGGCCGCGGGCGGCGCCGGCGGTGCGTCGGCGAGCTTCGGGCGCGGCGACGACGCCGGCGCCGCGGGCTCGGCCGGGCGCGCGTCGGGCGGCGGCGGGGCGGTGGGCGTGGCGGTCTCGCGTCCGAGGCCGCGCACGAGGTCGCTCATGCGGACCATCAGGAGACGCCGACCATGTCCTTGATGACCTCGGCGATGATCCGGTCGCCGATCTCGTGGGCCCGCTTCGTGTAGCCGACCAGCAGGGCGACGTCGCAGAGGTTGTTGATCTCGCGCGGCGTGCCGCGCGTGAAGTCATAGATCAGCTTCACCGCCTCCTCCGTGAAGATCGGCGTCGTGCGGCCCGCCATCTTCAGCCGGTGGGCGACGTAGGCGGTCGTGTGGGCGTAGTCGAGCGTGTTGAGGTGGTAGCGGATCGTGATGCGTTGATCGAGGTGCTTGAGGCGCCGCACCCGGGGCGCGAGCTCGGGGGAGCCGATCAGCAAGATCGTGACGAGGAAGCGGTCGTCGGTCTGGAAGTTCATCAGCAGCCGCAGCTCCTCGAAGACCGTGTCGTCGTCGATGAGCTGGGCCTCGTCGACGATCAGGACCGTGTCCCGGCCGTCGCGGAAGTTGCGGAAGAAGAGGTCGTTCAGCAGGTGGAGCAGCGCCGGCTTGCTCGTCTCCGCCGTCTCGTGCCCGAGCTGGTAGAGCGCCTCGCGCAGGAAGTCGATCGCGTTCCAGCTGGGATTGGTCAGCAGGCCGATCTCGTACCGCTCGGCCTCCAGGCGCCGGATCAGCGCCCGGGACAGGGTCGTCTTGCCGCACCCGTACTCGCCGGTCAGCATGCCGCAGCCCTTGCGGTGGCGGACGGTGTAGACCATCCGCACCAGGGCCTCCTCGTGCTCGGGCGAGAGGTAGAAGAACTTCGGATTCGGCGAGTTGTCGAACGGCGGTTCGCTGAGCTCCCAGTAGGCTTCGTACATCGCTAGTTGTTGTTGCCGACGGGGCCGTTGAAGAGGATGAAGATCCCGGTGTAGGCGGTGACGAGGCTGGCGATCAGGGTGGCGATCTGCACATAGTCCTGCCACCACTTCACCGCGACCTCGGGCACCGTGACCACCGTCCCGGCCTCCAGCGGCGGCGCCTCGGCCATCGCGTAGGTGCGGCCGTTGCGGAACGTCACGGTGGTCGCGCCCACCTTCGCCCGGTTCCCGGGCCCTCCGGCCATCGCGACGTACTCGCGCGGCGTGAGGTCGGGACGGAAGTCCTGGGCCCCGGGGGACTTCACCTCGCCGACGACGTAGACCTTGTCCTCCACCACGGGCAGCGTCAGCACGTCGCCGTTCTGCAGCAGGATGTTCTGAGTGTCGTCGCGCTCGACCAGCATGCGCTGCAGGTCGACCGGCACCCGCTGGCGCGGCCCGCTGAACCCGGCTCGATCGACGAAGGCCAGCCGGAGATCGGCGTAGGCGGCGGCGCCGCCGGCCTTCTGGATGACGTCGCGCACCCGTTCGCCCTGGGCCAGCTCGAAGCGCTGGACGATGGTGGGCTTGCCGGACGTGGTCGTCTTGCTGCTGTCGGCGTTGCCGAGGAAGGCGCCCCGCACCTCGACCACGTCCTGGAGCACCGACAGCGGCGGCACAAACACCGTGTCCGCGCTCTGCAGGGGCACGTCGGCCGCCGGCGTCGAGGCGGTCCGGAGGTCGATGGAGACGGTCTCCTTGCGGCCGTCGGGGCCGATGCGGGTCAGCCGGGCGTCGGAGCCGGCGCCGCCCGGCGCCAGTCCGCCGGTCAGATCCAGCAACTCACGCAGCGAGCCGCTCGCGCCGAGCTCGTACTCGCCGGGACGGCGGACGGCGCCCGCCAGCGTGACGGACGCGGTGCGCGGCGGTACGTGCACGCGCATGCCGTCCTGGACGAACGGGTTCTGGTCGATGTCGCCGCGCAGCTCGAAGCGCAGGATGTCGACCTCGCGGCTGGTGGCGCCTTGGGTGATCTGGACGTGCCGCGCGCTCCCGCGGGGCGTGATGCCGCCGGCGGCCATGATCAGCTCGTGCAGCCGCTGGACGGCCTGGGCCTGGACGGTGCCGGGTCGCTCCACCTCGCCGGAGAGGACGACCTCGAACACGCGCGGGGCCAGCACGGCCACGCTGACGTCCGCGAAGCGGAGCATCGCCCGGGCGCGCTCGCCGATCCGACGGTTCGCCTCGAGGAGGGTCAGGCCGCCCACCTGGACCGCACCGAGCGGCGGGACGCTGACGAGCCCCTCGGGGTCGACGATGACCTGGACACGTGTGACGTCGAGACGGCCCGCGATCTGCACTTCCAGCACGTCGCCGTTGCCGAGTCGGTACTCTGGTCCCGCCACGCTCCGCGTGGGCAACGTGACACCCGGGTTCAGCGGCCGGGCGCCGGGGGCGGTCGGGAGCGGCGGGGGCGGGGCCAGGTTCGTCGTCGCGGGATTGACCGTCGTGGCTGGATTGGCCGGCGATGGCGGCTGTGCCGCCGCGACGAACGGGGCAAGGAGGCACAGGATCAGTACGAGGCTTAACCCTCTACAAATCCGACCTTTCGACGAGGGGACTGGACGAATTTCACGCAATGGCGTATTGTCCCTTTTTCACGAACGAAGGGTCAAGGAAAAAGCCGACTTTTTGCCGAGTTTTGCGCTAGTTGCGCTGATCGGAGCCTCACCGGGATGACCCCGCAAGCGGCGCGTGCCGTCCTCGCGGCGAGCGTGCTTTTCGCCTTAGCCGGCCTAGGTTTCGGTGTCTACGGCTGGCTGGCGCCGGGCCGGCCTCGAGGGCCCGCTGCCCCCGCCTCGCCGACCGCGACGGCGGATGCGCTGCAGGCGGCCTTCGTCACCGTGGCCGAGAAGGTCCGGCCGGCCGTGGTGAACATCGGAACGGTGCAGGTCTCGCGGAATCGGCGCGCACCCATCGTCCCTGGACCCGGGCCCGGCGCCGAGGACCCCTTCTTCAAGGACTTCTTCGATCAGTTCTTCGGCCGTGGCGGGCCGGGCCGGCGGGAGGAGTTCCGGCAGCCGGGGCTCGGCTCCGGCGTCATCATCGACAAGCGCGGCTACGTGCTGACGAACTTCCACGTCATCCGCGGCGCCGACAGCGTGACTGTGAAGCTGCCATCCAAGCAGGAATACCAGGGGCGGATCGTGGGGACCGACTCGAAGACCGACCTGGCGATCGTTCGCTTCCAGCCCGAGGGCGACGTGCGCGTCGCCGCGCTGGGCGACTCGGACACCCTGCGGGTCGGCGAGTGGGCCATCGCCATCGGCAACCCCTTCGGGCTCGACCAGACCGTGACGGTGGGCGTGGTGAGCGCGACGGGCCGCTCGGAGGTGGGCATCGCAACCTACGAGAACTTCATCCAGACCGACGCCTCGATCAACCCGGGCAACTCGGGCGGGCCCCTGGTCAACCTGAAGGGAGAGGTCATCGGGATCAACACGGCCATCGTGGCGACCGGTCAGGGCATCGGTTTTGCCATCCCGGCCAACATGGTCAAGCGGGTGACCTCCCAGCTCATCGACCGGGGAAAGGTGACGCGCGGCTGGATCGGCGTCTCACTCCAGCCGATCACGCCCGAGCTGGCGGAGGCCCTGGGGCTGGACGGCACACGGGGCGCGGTCGTTGCGCGGATCCACCCCGGCAGCCCGGCCGCCGCCGCTGGCCTCCAGCCCAACGACGTCATCGTGAAGTTCGGCGGGACCGCGGTCGACGACTACCATCACCTGCAGCGCCTGTCCTCCGACGCCGAGCCCGGCACGACCGTGCCCCTCGACATCGTCCGCAAGCGCGACCGGAAGACGGTCACGCTCAAGATCGCCGAGTCCCCGGACACCACTCCGCCGCCGGCGCCTGCCCCCGCGCCGTCGCGCTGAGCGCGCGTTTCCACAGAACGAGGGATTCAGACGACGGCCCGGCGCCCGCCGTGCGGGCGCCGGGCTCGCGTGAAGGATCTAGGCGACGAACGGCGGGATCGGCGGAATCTCGACCTGCTGAGTCCGGACGTCGCGCACGCCGGGGACGGTGCGGGCGACGTCGACGGCGCGGTCGAGCGCGGTCGTGCCCTCCAGCGTGACGACGCCGCCCTGCGCCTCGACCGTGATGCGATAGCGCCGCGTCTCCGGGTGCGTCGCCAGCGCCACCTGCACGCGCGAGGCGAGCGCGCGCGAGGCGATCATCTGGCGACCTCCGTCCGTGGTCGCCATCTCGGGACGCTTCGTGAGGCCCTCGATCATCTGGACCACCGCGTCGTACCGCAGCATCTCGGTGTTGACGATCAGCTCGTAGAGCATCGGGTCGGAGAGCTCCACCTCGTAGAGGTAGCGCATCCGTCCGGCCTTCTCGTTGTCGTCGTTGCGGACGAGCTGGGCGGCCGCCCGCTGGTTGTACGTCTCGCGGGTGGTGGCGGCCTGGCGCTTGATCCACTGCTTGACGCGGTACTCGAAGGGCGCGATGACGCGCACGCGCAGCACGTGCGGCACGCCCCGCAGCAGCCACTGGCCGCCGCCCCGCATCAGCACGGCGTTGTCGAGCTCGGCGAGCTCGAGCAGCGTGGTCTGAAGCACCGTGATGTGGTGGCGCGTCTCGGTGTCGAAGCGCTCGAAGAACGACGGCTTGGAGTCGTCGAGGTGCGATAACTTGTCCTCGGCGAGCCCATAGCGAAGCCCCGCGTCCTGGAGCAGCTCCTGGTCGACGTAGCGATAGCCGAGGCGCTGTGAGAGCGCCAGGCCGATCTCAGGACCGCCGGCGCCGAGCTGGTGCGAGAGCACGATGATGGCCATGGCTCACCCCCGCCGATACTTTTCCTTGAGCGACGTCGGCGCGATCGCGATGCGCTTTCCGGCGACGTCCTCGAGGATGTAGACCTCGTCTGTGAGCGATCCGCTGGCGAAGACCTCGAACACCTCGAGCGCGCCCTCCAGGCTCCCGTCTGGACGCTCGTTCACGAGCGCCTCGACCGCGGTGCGCGCCAGTCTCGTCATCTACCCCTCCGCGAAGTGGCCAAGACTACCATGAACGCTCGCGAGAAAAAGGCCCCCGGCGCGGTCAGCTGGCGGGCCGACCGACGAGGTCGGCCGGCCCGGCCGCCGACACGCCCGACAGGGGCGGACGCCCCAACTCCGGCACGAAGGAGTAGGGCGGCCAAGGGCCGGTCGGGACGACCGCAACCCCGGTGGCGTGGGAGGCGACCGGAGCGATACGGGACAGGAAGCCGGCCAGGTCCGCACGGGGCACGAGAAAGGCGACCGCGGCCGCGACGTTCCCGGCGCTCCCCGCCGGCTGGTAGCGCCACTGAGGTAGTCCAGCCCGCTCGACGAGCGCCTCGGCCAGCGCCCGGAGCTCCCGCTCGCCGGGACCGGGTCGGACCGGCTGCGCCAGCCCGGGCGTGATCGCGCCCTCCAGTCGCAGGAGCTTCACCGTCATCTCCACACAGCCACGAACGGTTTTGAGGGCACCCGTCACGGCCGCGCGGTGGCGGGCCAGCCAGGCCGGCAACTCCATCGCCGGGACGGCGGCGCCGTAGCGGAAGGGCAGGGTGGCGCGGGCATCGATGACGGTGGCGACGATGTCTTGATGAAGGGCGAGGGTCCGCGGGTTGGCCGGCGGCACCGCATCGATCAGGCTCGATACGACGACGAGGTCGTCGAGCCGTCGCGGGACGACCGCCGCGCCGCCGATGCCCGCGGTGGGAGGACGCCAGCGTCCCGGCAGTCGATCGACGATCGCATAGAGGTGGTGCCTCACAGCAGAGGACCGGCCAGGACGGAGGCTCGCGTCATCGCTGCTCCACACGCCCGCGAGGGGCCCGGACGGTTCGGGAACGACCGTGGCGATCGGCCGCTCGCAGACTACTTGCGCGTCGAGCCCGGCGTCAAGGCCCAACGGCGTGCCATAATCGGACCGTCGTGAAGTTCCGCCGTATCGTGCACGCCCTGCTGCTCCTCGGCGCCGTCCTCGGGGGGAGCGTCGCCGTCGGGGCTGCCGACCGCCCCGGCGAGCTCCCCCGTGAGATCCCGGAGACGGCGCGCTCGCGCGTGAGGCCCGTCACGGACAACCCCTCCCTGGCAGTCAAGGTCGACGCCGAGCCGTTCGTCGCCCGACGCGAGGTGTTCGAGTACCTGCTCGATCATCCCGAGTTCGCCACGCACGTCACCAGCGCCCTCAAATTCGCGCGGTACAAGATCTGGAAGACCCCGGGCGGCCTGGGCATCGACGACGGCTGGGGAACAGTCGGCACGTTCGAGCTCGTCCACGTCGGCGACGGCATGCGACTGATGCACGCACGCGGCACGTACCAGCAGCGGCTCCTGCCCGACATCCATGGCCAGGCGGTGGTCGTGATCGACTACGACGCGCAGCCGGCAGCGAACGGTCGGAGCTTGATCAGCGCGGCGGTCAGCGGGTTCGTGAAGCTCGACAGTCGGATCCTGGCGATCGCCAGCAAGCTCGCCACCTCGGTGGCCACGGCGAAGGGCGAGAAGGAGGCGCGGCGCCTGGTCAAGCTCTTCGCGAAAACGACGAGCGCCATTGACGCCGACCCCGCCGGCGTCTTCGACAAGGTCCGGCAGCACCCCAACGTGCCGGCCCGTGAGCTGGAGGAGTTCCGTCGCCTCCTCAGCCTCCCCGCCGCCGGGCGGACGCCGGCCGCGTCCGGCTCCGCCGCCCGCTGAGCGCCCGCGCCCGCCGGGCCCGGGCCAGCCCCTCGTGGAATCGGGGCATGTCGGGGCCAAGCCGCACCGCCTCCGCGTAGGCCGCCTCCGCCTCGTCGTGACGCCCCTGCTCGTGCAGCGCCTGGCCCAGGCGCGCGTGCGCGTCGGCGTGCTCGGGCTTGGCCGCGACGACCGCGCGAGCGGCCTGCTCGAGCTCCGCCCACTTGTCTTGCTCCGCGAGCGCCTGCCACAGATCGAAGTGCGCCTGGGCCGCGTCGAAGCTGAGCGCGATCACCGCCCGGGCGGCCTCCTCGGCCTCCGCCCAGCGTGCCTGCCCGACGAGCACCCGGGTGAGGCCGAAGCGGGCCGAGAGCGAATCGGGTTTGATGCCGAGGGCGGCCCGGTAGGCCTGCTCCGCCTCCCCGACGCGTGCGTTCTCGAACAGCACCTCACCGAGGTCACAGTGGGCGCGGACGTAGTCCGGCTTGTACCCGATGGCGGTCCGGAACGCCTGCTCCGCCTCGACGTGCCGGCCCTGCCAGTAGAGCGCCACGCCGAGACCACGGTGCAGCGCCGGGTGCTCGGCCGCCAAGGTCAGGGCCTCGCGGTACGCGGCCTCCGCCTCGCCGTGACGCCCCTGGCGCCCGAGGCCGAGCGCGACGTTGGCGCGCGCGCGGATGTGATCCGGCTCCACGCGGATCGCCTCGCGGAGCGCGCGCTCCGCCTCGGCGTGGCGGCCCTGACGGCCCAGTGCGACACCGAGCTCGTAGTGCAGATCGCCGTCGTCCGGGCGCAGGCGCACCGCCTGGCGAAAGGCCGCCTCGGCGTCCGCGTACTCGCCGAGTGCGCCGAGGGCCAGGCCCCGGCCGGCGTGCATGTCGGGGTCGTCGGGCTCCAGCCGGATCGCCTCGGCGTAGGCGGCGGCGGCCGCGGCCCACCGCCCCTGCCGCCGGTGGATCATCGCGAGGGCCGCGCGCGCGGCGAAGAACCGTGGTCGCAGACGGACCGCCTCACCGAGCGAGGCGGCCGCATCGTCGTAGCGGCCCTGGCGCTCTTGCACGACACCGAGGTGGTAGTAGACGCGCGCCTCTCCCGGCGCCAGGCGCAGCGCCTCGCGGAAGGCGGCCGCCGCCTCGACGTAGCGGTGCCGGCGCTTGAGGTTCAGCGCGAGCGCGTGCCGCAGCGCGGGATCGTGGGGACGGCGACGGAGCGCGCCTCGCCAGGCCGGCGTCGCCTGCCCGGCACGCCCCTGACGCTCGAGCGCCAGCCCCAGGCCGAGGTGCGCGCGCACCTCCTGGGGCCGGACCTCGATGACGGCGCGGAACGCCGCGGCCGCCGCGACGTGGCGGCGCTGCTCGAGCAGCGCGCTGCCGAGCTCGAGCCGGAGCGCCGGGAGCTCGCGCCGCGCGAGCAGCGGCCGCACCACCGCCTCGGCCTCGGCCGGGCGTCGCAGGCGGCGGAGCACCCGCGCGAGGTTCTCGCCCACCACGGCGTCGTCCGGTCTCAGCCGGAGCGCGTCGGCGAGCGCGGCTTCGGATCGCACGAAGTCGCCGGCGCGCTCGAGTGCGAGCCCGAGACCGAGGTGAGCGCGGGCGAAGTCGGGACGGAGCCGGACGGCCTCGTGATACGCGGAGGCGGCCTCAGGGAAGCGGTCTTGTTCGAGGAGCACGGCGCCGAGCTCGGCGTGGGTGGAGGCGACGCCGGGGGCGCCGGCCACCGCCTCGCGCAGGAGCGCCTCCGCCTCATCCGGGCGTCGAAGCCTGCGGAGGACGACGGCCAGCTCGGCCGTCACCCGCGCGTCGTGGGGTCGCTGGCGCAGGGCCTCGCGGAACGCGGCCTCGGCCTCGGCGAACCGGCCGCCGATCGCGCACGCTCGGGCCCGATCGCACCAGCGTGAGAAGTCGTCCATGGCGTCCGCGGCGGCGCGCTCGTGGCCGAAGCCGTGAGCTCGCCGACGCGGACGCTATCCTAGCAAGCGGACGCGCGCCCTCGGAAGACGCTCACGCCACCCGGATCCCCGCCGCCGCGTCGACCTGGAGACGATCGACCACGTCCACGTCGGAGCGGATCTGTCGCGCCTCCTGCTCGACGAGCCGAAGTACCCGATCACGGGACTCCGCGGTCGGCACGCGACCGATGACCTCGAGGCGGACCGGCGTGCCCGACCACCACGGCACGTGGGCCGTCGGAGTCACCGGCAGGCCGAAAAGGCTCGGCTCGCGCAGCAGCGCGTCGGAGACCTGCGCCTGCAGGTGCACGCCCTCGGCCTCGCGCTTGCGTTTGAGGTCGTAGAGCTTCACGCCGACGCCCACGAGCACGAGGAGCCCGATCAGCAGGACGAGCACGGTCGCCATCGGTCCCATAGGCTTCTCCTCCCGGCCGAGGAGGGCAGCAAGGCGGGTGCCACTAACCCTCTGGTCTTGAAAAATCTACCTTGCGCGGCGGGGCTACGGCTTGGGACGCGGGCGGAACCGATCGAGGAGGGTGGCCAGCATGTGGTCGAGGTAGCGGAAGTCGAACGGCTTGGGGACGTACCCGAACGCGCCGTTGCGGAGGGCCTCCGCGGCCATCGCCACCTGCTCGTTCGCCGTCACCATGATGACCGCGATCGATTCGTCGATCTGCTTGATGTCCTTCAGGACCTCGACGCCGTTCATCCGCGGCATATTGATGTCGAGCATGACGACGTCGGGCCGGGCTCGTAGGATGGCGCCGAGCGCGTCGGCGCCGTTCAGGGCGGTCTCGACGTCGTACTCGGTCTTGAAGTGCTCCGAGAGGACCTCGAGGATCAACGGCTCGTCGTCCACGATCAGGAGTCGCCGGCGAGCGGTGTCGACCATCCTACGACCTTAGGAGAGGGTCCCGGCGGAGGTCAAGCCCGCCGTCAGTCGGCGTGGAGCGCCCGTCGACCCTGCACGAACAGGTCCTCCAGCGATTGCCGCACCGGCTGGACGCTCACGAGGCGGGCGCCACAGGTGCGGGCCGCCGCCAGCGCGGCGTCCACGTACTGCTCGGAGGGGACGTCGATGCGCGCCCCGGCCGGCGAGGCGCTGACGATGGCGCCGTCGACCTTGCGGAGCGCGTCCTCCAGCTCGATGACGCTGGCGCCGACGACGGTGATCTCCAGGTGGCCGGCGGCGTCGTCGCGCTCCCGGAGGTCCTCGAGCCGGCCCAGGTGGCTCAGCCGGCCGCGGTTGAGGATGGCTACGCGGTCGCAGAGCACCTCGATGTCCGCGATGATGTGGGACGAGAAGAACACGGTCGTGCCGCTCGCCCGCAGCGCGCCGATGAGGTCGCGGACCTGACGCCGCCCGATCGGATCGAGGCCGCTCATCGGCTCGTCGAGCACCACGAGCTCCGGGTCGTTCACGAGGGCCTGCGCGAGCCCTACCCGCTGCAGCATGCCCTTGGAGAACTTCCGCAGCTGGCGATCCCACGCGGCCTCGTCGAGGTGGACGCGCTGGAGCAAGTCCGCAGCGCGGTCCCGCCGGGCCGTGGAGGCGTAGCCGAACAGCTCCGCGCCGTACTCCACCAGCTCGCGGGCGGTCAGATAGTCGTAGAAGTAGGGCGCCTCGGGCAGATAGCCGACGCGAGCGCGGACGGCGTCGTCGGCGACGTCCCGGCCGAGGATGCGGGCGCGGCCGGATGTCGGCGTCATCAGCCGCATGAGGATCTTGATCGTCGTCGTCTTGCCGGCCCCGTTGCCGCCGAGGAAGCCGAAGATCTCCCCGCGCTCGACGGTGAGCGACAGGCCGTCCAGCGCCCGCGCCCGGCGCAGGTGCAGGAAGCCGGTCGGGTAGTCCTTGCTGAGCTCCTCGATCTCGATGGCCTTCATCCGCGCGGCACCGTCGACACCCGATGGAGGGTCACGTCGCAGCCGAGTGGGCTGATCACCAGCACGTAGGGCGTCCCCGACGGATCGAGTGGTGGCCCCTGCGGGTGGAGGGTGAGCCCGGCCTCCCGCAATGCGGACGTGAGGTCCGTCCACGCGAGCGGGCAGCGCCCCTTGGCGCCGACGAAGCCGCTCAGCACCTTCCGGATCGTCTCGCGCTCCCGCAGCGAGCGGAGCTCCATGAGGCGATTCAACGCCCAGTGCTTCACCTGCTCGTCCTGCGCCTGCTCGTACATGCGCGTGTACATCGCCTGGGCCACGTGCGGATCGTCGCCCTTCTGCTCCATCCGCTCCGCCATGTGCTCCATCCAGCGGGCGGAGGTCATGCGCGCGCCGCGCCGGAAGGCGTCGGCCGCGGCGAGGTAGTCGCCGCGCTGCCAGTAGATGTAGGCCAGCTGCTGGTGGAGGTACCACTGGTCCGGATTCGCCTGGATGCCCCGCTCGAGCAGCGCCACCGCGGCCTTGACGTCGACCGCCGGCAGCACCACGGCGCCGAACTCGTAGACGGCCATGAAGCGCGGGTCGAGCGTCGTGATCATGTCGAACAGGCGGACGAGCACGCGGGGATCGACGGCCTTGATCCGATCGAGCTCGATCGCCTGCTCGAGATCCAGATGTTTCGTACGCGCCTCGTCCTGGATCTTGCGCCCGATGTACTGCAGCGCGCTGAGCCAGTACCAGTCGGCCGCCAGACCGCCGAAGCCGAGCGCCAGGCGCCGCGCGGTCTCAGGGGTCAGGTACGGCGCCTCGTCGGCGAGCCTGGCCTGCGCCGCGGGTCGGCCGGCGTCGAGCACGCGCGCCATCGCCACGCTCGCTCCGAAGCCGAGCACCAGCAGCAGCGCGAGGCCGAGCGTCCGGGTCACTTGAAGTCCCGCCGCGCGAAGAGCATCGTCGCCGCCGCCAGCAGCGTGATGTTCCAGGCAGCCGCGTAGCCGAGCGCAGCGACCAGGTCGATGGGCGTCGGGGCGATGCCGTGGGCGGCCGGCGTGATCTGGCTGAACGTCGACAGGTTCGGCAGCGCGTAGTAGAGCGTGATGAGCCCGGCGCGGACCGCGGCGGCGTCGAACAGCTCGGCGAGACCCTTGAGGTCGGTGCTGAAGTGCCCGATCAGGAACACGGCCAGCGTCCCGAAGACGGCGAAGATCGGCGACGAGAACGCCGAGAACAGGAGCGCGACCGCCGTGAGCACGGTCAGCTCGAGGTAGATGAGGGTCACGGTCGGCCACAGGGCGACGAGGAGTGGTGTCGTGCCGCGCACGACGTAGAGGAGCACGAGCGTGACGCCGGCCCCCATCACCGCCACGTTGACGGCGAGCGTCACGCACAGCCCGAGGTACTTGCCCACCAGGAACTCGCCCCGCCCGACCGGCTTCGCGAAGATGGCGAAGACCGTACGCCGCTCGATCTCCTTCCAGACCAGGCCGACCCCCACGAAGATCGCGATGAAGGCCCCGAACATGAGGATGGCGCTGAGGCCGAGGTCGACGATGATCTTGGCGTCCTGCGAGGCGGAGGCGGCGCCGAGGAAGATCGCGCTGACCGATAGCAGCAGCACGAACAGCACGAGGTTGTAGAGGACGCGATCCCGGACGGCCTCGCGGAAGGTGTTGCGCGCGATCGCCATGACGCGGCGCCGCCGGGACGGCGTCGGGGCGGTCTCGGTCGAGAGTGGCATGTCTGCTTTCGATCCTAGCGAATCGACGAAGATCTTCCGAAACCGTTTCGGCGGACTCGCTGGCCTCCCGATTGCGGCCTGCTCTTTCTGGGAGGACGGCCGATGGAAGACCCCGGGACCCGGCAGGGGCGGCCCCCCGAGCGGCCACCCGACCTATCCGATCAGCTCAGCCCCAATCAGGCTTTACACGACAGTCTGGGGGCGAGCGAGAGTCAGCGCATCGGCGACAACGGCCCGCTCGGTAACCCCGTGGTGTCGTTCCCGGACGAGGGGGAGCGGGAAACGCCGGAGCCGGGCCGCGACCCCTGACGGCCGCGCGGGGCGGGGTGCTTCCGCCCGCTCAGGCGTCCGACCGAGCCGGCTGGGTCGCGAGCGCCGCCATGTGCTCGACGTACTTCAGGTCGAACGGCTTCGGCACGTACGCGAAGGCTCCCTCGCGCAGGCACTCCTGCACGACGGCGACTTCGGTGTTCACCGTCACCATGATGACGGGAATCGAAGCGTCGACGCGCCGGAGCGCCTTGAGCACGTCGAGTCCGCTGGCTCCCGGCATGTTGATGTCGAGGAACACGACGTCGGGTCGCCGCCCCGCGACGGCCTGCATCGCGGCCGGCCCCGAGTGGACGACCGCCACCTCGTAGCGATCCTGGAGATACTCGCGCACGACCTCGGTGAGCTCCGGCTCGTCGTCCACGATGAGCACACGTTTCATGGCGGGGATTCTACTGTAGTCAGCGCGTAGGCGTTGTCGGGGAAACCCCGTACGCGCGAGTACGGAGACTGGAGCCGGGGGCGGGAGTTGAACCCGCGACCTACTGATTACGAATCAGCCGAGGTGCACTCGGCAAGTGCCCGGCCAACAGGCGTGCTCGCGTCAAGCGGCCGCCGATGCGGAACATCTCTCGGGAACAGGAGAGGACGGGGAGGACGGATCGGGCAGGCGGCTCAATGTGGGCAACGGTCGCAGAGAAGGCAAGCGCGCTAACACCACCTCTCATGCCAGCCTCGCGGCGGGGAACAGCCCTGCGAACGCACCGTAGCGGGCCAGCACAGCAGCGGCGCGCGTGCGGCGTCGGCCTCGGTCGTGAAGATGCCGACGTAACATCGTGCCGACCGCCGCCTGCCGGTGCACACGACGCCGCGGCACCACTGGCCTCCGGACGCGGTTGATCTAGTCTGCGCGCGCGTGGCCGGCCGCAGGTTCCAAACCCGGCAGTCCACCTTCGGCCGGTCGCGGTGGTCTGAACTGGCCCAAGACAGGCAGGCCGGTGAGCGCGCCGACCATCCTGCACAGGAACAGCTCGGTCAGCTGCCGGCGCGATCCGCAGACTGGATGGCCGCGACTTTCTTGTGCCAACAGCGGAGCGCAAGGGCGATTTGACGAGAAGTCCGGCCTGACTTACGCTCCGAATCGCGCGACTGCCTACCCGCTTCCCTGGGGTCGAGTTTGGTGGAAGTTATACGTCCCGAGAAGGAGTGCTATACGTTGCCTACCCGCGGTCCAGGCATCCCGCGCCAAGCAACTTCTAACCGACATGACGGCAGTGGAGCTCGCCTGGATATCCGTCCCCCGAGGCGAGCTGAGCTCGACCCGGACTCCGACTCAGCGCATTGCATCGCGCGGCTTCGGGGTTGTAGCCTGTTGTGCGGGCGCGCTCCGGACAAATAGGCCCGCAGTGATTCGCCAATCCCTGCGGCGTGCCCGCAAGCGCTTTTGTCTACGGTTGATCGAAGACGGCCTCATCCGACGCCTATTCCGAACGGCTTACGATCACTCGAGTTTCGCCATGAAGGGCCGCTTCTTTGCGCGCACCTGCTACGTGTTCGAGGATGGCTCCCCGCCGCGTTGCCAGGGGCAGTGGTCGACGCGGTTCCTGGATAAGAGAGTGAGCGTGCCGCTATCCGGGGCGTCCCTCTGGCGGGACTGGAACTGTGCTGTCTCGCTGCTCGGTGCGGATTGGGAGGTCAAGGAGACCTACGCCGCCATCCTCGCTGGCAACAATCGGCCGCGGACCGTCTTCGATGTAGGGGCGAATTACGGGCTACACTCGCTGCTCTTTCTCACGCAGGGTATTCGGACGATCTCGTTCGAGCCAAATCCTCATACCGTTGAGCACTTCCAAAGCATTGCGCACGTGAACGGCGTGACGCCGGAGGTGGAAGCGAGCGCCGTCGGCGAGATTGAAGCAGAAGTGCAGCTCGCCTTCGATCCCAAGCAAACCTCCTACGGTTCCATCAGAGCTCAGGCATTGAATGCATTGCAGAATAGCGGCACCGAGTATCAGACGTTGCGTGTTCCGCAGATCACTCTGGACGGTTTCGTGGCGCGCACAGGGATCCAGCCGGACCTGATCAAGATCGATGTGGAGGGTGTTGAACTCAGCGTGGTTCGTGGCGCGAAGCAGACGCTCCGCTCGGCGCGCCCGTGGGTGATCTTCGAATGCTATCCGTCGCACGCACATCGCTCTCCCATGGCTGCATTCTGGAAAGAAATGGACTACCAAGTCTGCCGCCTGCCGCTCCGTCGCGGTTCGGAGCCCACGCCTCTCTCGCACGAAAAGTTCAGCGAGAGCCGTGTCTGGAACTTCATGGCCATTCCGCGCACGTCGGCAGGTGGCGGGGCGGATAGGCCGTAGCGCTCCACCGTCCTCA
>Ga0114129_10005308_pt1 | contig 18187 bp, 14 predicted proteins | sample RhiMetdeltSRZDD1_FD_80071 | JGI IMG/M metagenome (GOLD analysis project Ga0114129, IMG submission 80071) | Populus rhizosphere microbial communities from Tennessee, USA - Rhizosphere MetaG P. deltoides SRZDD1 (version 2) (version 2) | ecosystem: Host-associated > Plants > Roots > Rhizosphere >...
CACCTTCCGCGTGGCGGCGGTGACACCGGACGGCCTCACCAGCGCCGCGGAGGCGCAGCTCGCGGTGCAGCTCCGGCCGCACTGGTTCCAGACGCGATGGTTCTACGCCGGAGCCGTGGCCGCCGCCGGGCTGCTCGCGTGGGCGGCGTATCAGGCCAAGCTCCGCCAGGTGCGGACGCGCTTCGCCGTCGTCCTCGCCGAGCGCAGCCGCATCGCGCGCGAGATGCACGACGCCCTCGACCAGGGCTTCACCGCCATCTCCCTTCAGCTCGACCTGTGCGCCAAGGTCGCCGACGCCGAGCCGCCGCCGCGCGGCGTGCTGCGCCAGCGCGTCGACCTCGCGAAAGACCTGCTGGAGTACGCGCGCTCGGAGGCGCGCCGGTCGATCGCCGACCTGCGCTCGGAGGCCCTCGACCAGGGCGACCTCGTGACGGCCCTCGCGCGGGTGGCCGAGCAGTTCCGGGTGGGACCCGACCTCAAGATCGACGTCTCCGTGGAAGGACGGGCACGGACGCTGCCGGGCGCCGTGGAGAACAACCTCCTGCGCATCTGCCAGGAGGCGGTGACCAACGCCGTGCGCCACGGCCAGGCGCGTGAGGTGGCGATCGCGCTGGCCTTCGCGCCGGAGGCGGTGCATCTTTCCGTGAAGGACGGCGGCAAGGGCTTCGATCCGAGCGCGGTGCCGTCGGAGCGCGATGGGCACTTCGGCCTCATGGGCATGCGCGAGCGGGTGAAGAAGCTCGGCGGCCGGCTGCGCCTCGAGTCCGCCCCCGGACGAGGGACGGAGGTGCGCGTGGAGATCCCGGTGGGGGCGGAGCCATGAAGATCCGCATCCTCGTCGCCGACGACCACGCGGTGGTGCGGATGGGGCTCGTCGGCCTCATCCATCACGAGCCCGACCTCGAGGTGGTGGGGGAGGCGGAAGACGGCCGCCAGGCCCTCGAGCTCTTCCGCAAGCTGCGGCCGGACATCCTGCTCACCGACCTGCGCATGCCGGAGATGGACGGCGTGGCCTTGACGCAGGCGGTGTGCCGCGAGTCGGCGTCGGCGCGCGTCATCATCCTGAGCACGTACGAAGGCGAGGAGGAGATCCACCAGGCGCTGGAGGCGGGCGCCCGCGCGTATCTTCTCAAGAAGGACACCCTCGGCGACGACGCCCTGAAGGCGATCCGCGCGGTGCACGCCGGCCAGCGCTACATCCCGCCGGCGGTGGCGGCCATCCTCGCCGAGCGCATGCACCGCTCGGAGCTCACCGCCCGCGAGCACGACGTCCTGCGCGGCATCGCCGCCGGCCTCAGCAACAAGCGGATCGGAGACAGCCTCGGCATCTCGGAGGGCACCGTCAAGATCCACGTCACCAACATCCTGAGCAAGCTGGGCGCGGCGGATCGCACGGAGGCGGTGACGACAGCCATCCGCCGGGGCATCGTGCGGATCGTGTAACATCCTTCGATGGACCCGCGCACCGTAGCCCGCGTCCTCTCGCAGATCGCGGAGATCGCCTCGGAGACGCTCGAGCTGCAGGCGGTGTTCGACCGCGTGGCCACCGCCGTGCGGGAGGTCATCCCCTTCGACAACATGGGCGTCGTCCGCATCGTGGGCGGCGACCGCGCCGTCCTCCACGCGACGACGGTGCCCTGCGAGGACGGCGAGGGCAAGTGCAGCGACCCGATGCCGCTGACGGAATGGTCGCCGCGCATCCGCCCGCGCGCCGGCCCGAACCCGCGCATCGACGACGCGCCGCAGGAGCTCGACCGTTCGTTCGCCCTGGACGCCGCCATCCTGGATTCCGGCGTGCGCTCCGCGCTGTGGCAGCCGTTTCACTCCGCGGACTCGTTCACGGGCGGAGTGTGGCTGAGCTCGCCGGAGCCGAATGCGTTCGCCGACGCGCACCAGGAGGTGCTGCGGCCCATCGCCGCCCTGCTGGGCTCGGCGGTCGAGCACTGGCGCATCTGGGACACCGAGCGCCGCCGCCGCGACCGCATCGACCAGCTCGAGACGCTGCTGGGGACGCTCGCCTCCTCCCTCGACGTGCGCGTGGTGTTCGAGCGCCTCTCCGTGGCCACGCAGCCGCTGCTGCCGCACGACATCATGCTCCTCACCGAGCTCGACGCCCGCGCGCGGTCCATCCGCATCGTGGCCATTCACGGCCAGGCCGACATCGCGCCGCCCGCGGAGGCCATCCCGCTGAGCGACGTCGAGACCGAGGGCAGCACGGTCGACTTCGAGATCATGCGCGACATCCCAGCGGAGCTGACTCCCGCCACCGAGCGCGAGCGCCTGATCGTCGCTTCCGGCATGCGCTCGTGGCTGCGGGTGCCGGTATGGCTGTCGGGCGAAGTGCGCGGGAGCCTCGCCTTCTTCCATCGCGAGCCGGCGCGTTACGCCTGGGACGAGGCGGAGCTGGCGCGCCGCCTGGCCGACCGCGTGTCGCTGATGCTCTCGCACCAGAAGCTGGCCGAGGAGGCGCGGGTGGCGGCGGAGGCGCAGGAGCGCGCGGAGCGGCTGGAGGCCACCGTGCAGACGCTGACGCGCGAGCTGGAATCGCGCGGCCGCAGCCGCATCGTGGGCGTCTCGCCGTCGTGGAAGGACACGCTGATGCGCGTGGGGCGCGTGGCGGCGTCGGAGACGACGGTCCTCATCACCGGCGAATCCGGCACCGGCAAGGAGGTCGTGGCGCGCCTCGTCCACGAGGGCTCCGTCCGCGCGGGCAAGCCGTTCGTGGCCATCAACTGCGCGGCCCTGCCCGAGCAGCTCCTGGAGTCGGAGCTCTTCGGCCACGAGAAGGGCGCCTTCACCGGCGCGGTGGCCACGAAGGTCGGCCGCCTCGAGCAGGCCGCGGGCGGCACGCTCTTCCTCGACGAGATCGGCGAGATGAGCCCGCTCGTGCAGGCCAAGCTCCTGCGCGTCCTGCAGGAGCGCGAGTTCCAGAGGGTGGGGGGCACGCGGATGGTGAAGGCCGACGTGCGCCTGGTCTCCGCCACCAACCGCGATCTCGCCGCCGCCATCGCGCGGCAGGAGTTCCGCGAGGATCTCTTCTACCGGCTGAACGTCTTCGAGATCCGCATCGCGCCGCTGCGGGAGCGGCCGGGCGACATCCTGCCCCTGGCCGACGTCTTCCTCGACGAGCTGGGTCGGACGATGGGTCGTCCCGCCGCCGGCATCTCGAAAGACGCCCGCGACTGGATGCTGGCCTATCCGTGGCCGGGCAATGTGCGCGAGCTGCGCAACGCCGTCGAGCGCGCCATCCTGCTGTGCGACGGTGGGCTCATCGTGCGTGACCACCTGCCGTCGGCCATGAACCCCGCGGCGTCGGCGCCCGCCCCGGTTTCCGTGTCCGGGCCCGAGCTGCTGGCCGTGCTGCCGCCGGGCGGCGTCGACCTCGAATCGATGGAGCGCCGTTTCGTGGAGAAGGCGCTGGGCCAGAGCCGCGGCAACAAGTCGAAGGCCGCCCGCCTGCTGGGCCTTACCCGCGCCCAGCTCTACTCCCGCCTCGAGAAGTACGGCCTTCAGTAGGCCGCGACCCCGCCGTCTCAACCGGTTTGTTCCACAACGGCACACCGGCCGTTTCAGGCCGCGACGCGCGCTCCCGCGCGGTCTCGACTCCGCGCTGACGCGCCAGCAGTTGGGCGCCGCGCGCTGGCTGGTACGGCCTTTGCCACGTCGCCGTCGGCCGGTCCATCGCCTCCCCACGGTCACCGGAGTCGGCGGCCGCCACCGCGCAGGGCGCTCGCACGGCGGGCGCTCGCGGCGCGTGCTCCACCACTGCAGCTGCCATAAAAGAAGGAGGTCTTTGTGTCTCTGTGTTCCTCTGCAACGTGCCGGGCACGCCGCGCCCGCGCCGCGCGGATGGCGCTGGTCGCCGGCCTGGCTCTCGCCGGCCGCGGCGCCTCCGCCCTGTTCGCCGCCGACGTCCGCCCGTCCCCCGATTTCGCCGGCGCCATGAGCGTGACGGGCGCGGTCGTGGAGGGCACGGTCACCGCCGTGTCCCACGGTTACTCGGCGAGCGCGGGACCCCGTACGCGCACCACCCTGTCAGGTGTGCGGGCTCACGTGGGGCATGCCCCCGAGACCGTCGTCCTCGACACCTACGGCGGACCGCTGCCCGACGGCACCTACGCCGCGATCGCCGGGGAGCCGCAGTTCTTATCGGGCAAACGCTACCTCGTGTTCCTGACGAACCGTCCGTGGCGCTATTCGCCCGTCACGCGCCAGCTCGCCTTCCGCGTCGAAGACGTCGGCGGCAAGCCGCTCCTCATCGCCGACGACGGCCGTCCGGCCCGCGGCGTGAACGCCAAGGGAATCGTCTTCGGGAGCACGCCGCTGTTCGAGCGGGTATCCCCGGCGGAAACGCAGGCCCCGGCGCGCAAGACGGTCCCCGTCGAGGCCGCCGGCGACGCGCCCTCCGTGAGCGAGTTCGTGGCCGGGCTCAAGAAGAGCTTCCCCGAGCTCACCCGCGGCGACCGTCAGCCGCGCCTGGTGCCGCAGCGGCTGGGCACCGCCGCCGCGAACGCCGCCAGCACCGCGCCGTCCGAGCCGGATCCCACGGCCCCCAAGGGCCGGTAGCAGGAGGTATCGACATGTCCTTCATTTCTCGAACGGCGACGGCGATCGCCATGCTCGCACTGGCGGTGACGGTGGTGGAGACACAGGCCGGCGAATGGGGTCAGTGCAACGGGTACGACATCAAGTGGCGTGCCTACATCCGTACCATCGCGGCGAACCGCAACCGGTGCACGATCCCCGACACCGGACCCAAGAACGCCATGTACTGGAACGCCATGAACTCGTGGAACTACGCGGGCGGCCCCGCCCTCGGATTCTTCGTGCGGCCGGCCAGCGACTGCACGGTCCCGAAATTCAACGACGACATCACCGAGGTGGGCCTGGTGCCGCCCTCGGTGATCCCGGGCGACGTGGGCAAGACCTTTCTGCGCTTCAACTCGGGCTGCGGATTCTGGACCGGCTGGTGGGACGACCCCATGGCCATCATCGAGGCCGACGTCGTCGTGCGCAACGACTTCCCGAACTACGACGATCCCTTCGAAGGTACGAACGGCGTGCAGGCGTGGGACACGCTGGTCCACGAGGTCGGCCACATGTTGGGCGGCCTCGGCCATGACTGGACGTGGTTCTCCATCATGACGAAGCGCGCGAGCCCGTTGGTGGGGGGCACGGGGACGCACGCGACGATCATGCCGCGCGACCGCTACCGCATCGACGCCCTCTACGGCCACAGCTCCACCGTCGTGAACGTGGCCGCTTCGCCGCAGGTGGTGAAATCCCCGTATGACATCCAGCTCGGCGACGCCCCCATCGTCCAGTACGTCTGTCGCGGGGGGACGGTCAACGTCGACTTCACCCTCCTGAACCAGAGCAGCGGCGTGCGCGTGGGACCGTTCCACAACCGCGTGCGGCTCTCCCCGGACTTCAACGGCCATACCAGCGAGGACGGGCCCCAGACCTTCACGGTGGCGCAGTGGGACGACACCCTCGAGCCGTGGCAGGACAAGAAGACCCCGGTGTCGTTCACCGTGCCCTGGGACCTTCCCCCCGGTCAGGCAATGTACATCTACGTCGATGTGGACTGGTGGGGCAACGTGGCGGAATCGACCGAGGCCGACAACCACATCAAGATCATGAAGCTTCTCTACATGCCGACTGTGTGTTGGTAGAGAAACCTTAGTCAATACGTCGCGCAGCAGATTGGATAGCCGTTCGTTCGGACCGAGGCGGGCGGACCGCAAGTCGCCCGCCTCGAGCGGCCGGCCCGCCCTTGATCGTCAGTCCGGGCGCCCTTCGTCCGCCGATGGCCCGTAGATCGCCGGCACCGGCGCCCCCAGCAGGCGCAGGTAGACGGTGAGCTGGCCGCGATGGTGGGCGAGGTGGCCGAAGACGGCGTCGCTCAGCACGTGATACCGCGGCTGCTCGCTGACGACGCGGCCTCCCATCGCGAAGCGCCACGGCTTCAGGAGGTGGTCGTCGTGGGTGGCGGCCAGGGACTTGCGGGCGCTGGCCATGGACTCCTCGAACGTCTGCAGCAGGTCGCGATTCGTGTCGTGGGCCCGGGGGCGCTTCGAGCCGGAGAAGTTGGAGAGGTCGATCTCGTCGAGGTCGACCGTGAACGATACCCAGGCCGGCAGCTGCGCCACGAGGCCGGCGAGGTAGCCGAGCGGCATCGACTTCTCGTGCGGCTTCCAATCGTTGCGTCCTTCCGGGACGCGCTCGAGGGTGCGGCGGGTCCCGGCGGCTTCGCGTTCCAGCTGGGCGGCGAAGAGGTCAGTCATCTTCATGTCGATCCTCCTTGATGGGGGCAGGCCCTTCACTCCTCGTCGTCGTCGAGGTCGCCCTCCTCCGGCAACGGCGCCGGCCACACCGAGGCGTACCGCTGCTTGAATACCTCCGCCGCGAGCAGGAGGAGTGTCGAGCTGTGCTTCCCCGGAAGCACGACCTGGGAGCCTTTGCGTTGAAACGGACTGCCGGCCGGGTGCAGCGGGCCCCACTCCTTCATGTAGGCCTCGATCGCGGCCTGCGCCTCTTCCGGGCTCTCGAGCGCCAGCACCTGTCCGTTCTCCGCGCCCTCGGACAGGGCGAGGGCCTCGCGCAGCGTGGCCGCGCTCACGGGCGGATAGGACTCTTCGATTCTCCAGAGGCACGGCTCCACGCGGCCCTCCGTCCGGCCGCGAAAGCGCGTGGCGCCGGCCGGCGGCTCGCGCTCGTCGTCCTCGTCCATCGCGTCGGTGGCGAGCTCCAGCACGCTCCCCGACGGGAAATACGTCCACGTGTCCGGGCTGTTCTTGTCGAAGATCTGAAACATCGACCAGCGTCCACCTTCCGCGAAGCCGACGCGCAGCGTGTCCCCTTTCCCCTGCGCCTTGACCCATTCCCATCCTTCGAAGAGCTTGGCCAGGTTCTCGGCGTGCTCGTTGCGCACGCGGATCTCCGGGTGGGCCGCGGACGTCGCGAACCAGGGGAGCCGGTAGAGGCGCAGCATCTGTCTAGGCGAGATCTCGACGGGACCCCCTTCGATCTTCGTGAGCGGGTGCGCGTCGGCGCGCGAAAACACGTCGATGGGCTCGAAGGTGGGGGGACTGCCGTGGTCGTCGTCCTCCTCGTCTTCGTCGGCGCCGACGAGGTCCTCGAGCGCATCGCGATACATCCGATCTTTCGTCGTGCTGGCCACACCCAGAGGGAAGCGCTCGGGCCGGCGCAGCCCGGCCTCGGGCGGAAACCAGCCGTCCTCCGGCAACTCGGAGAGCTCGACCTCGGGATCGAAGGTCTGGAGATGGAAGACGAAGCTCACCCAATCGATCGGGTCCGTCTCCACGGCGAGCTTCCCGCTTTCGACGGACGCCGCGAGGTCGCCCCACTCCTTCTCGTGCCCCGGGTCCTCTTCTGCGAACATCGTGAGCTCTCCCGCCACCCAGGACGGAAACGCGCGCCCGGGATGGTCGCGGCGGAACCAGCGGCCCAGTTTCTCCTTCCAGACATCGTCCAGGATCACGCGGCCGTTCATGGTGTGGAGGTACGTGTAGACGTCGACGACGTAGTGCCCCTTGGGTACCTCGACCTCCTGGACGTAGTCGCCCTTCCCCTCGTCCAGCCACTGGGCCATCATGTCCGGGTCGAATCCACCGCACAGCAGCAGGCGGCCGCAGGGGACCTTGAGCGCCCAGCGATAGTGGGCGATCCACTGCTCCTTCTCTTCGGGAAGGAGGGGTTCGCCCACGACCACACGGCCCACGAAGGAGGCGTCGCCGACCAGGCCGCCCAGGATCGCCTCGTGGGCGGTGACGAATTGCAGGTCGTTGTCGCGGGCGTCGTCGATCATGCGCTCGACGACGGACGAGGACATGACACTGAGCCCACCCGAGTCGTTCTGGACGAAGACGTCCTTTCGCATCATCGCCTCCTGCCCGCCCTGACATTGACAGGCCGCGTGGCCGGATTCTACAGTGCCGGCGGAGGCGGTCGCATGACCTCGAACGCTGGTACTCCGCTCCCGCCGTGCGACGAGCTGGCCGCGTTGCTCTACGGCCTTCGACTTCCCGATTCCGCGAAGGGCCCCCCGCTTCAGAGTCTCACCGCGGCCGTGTGCGCCGGGGATGCCGACTCCGTGCACGCGTTCCTGGGCACGGGTTCCGACATCGAGGAGCGCTCCATCGGATTCACCTCGCCCCTCCAGGCCGCGGCCGCCGCCGGCCGGCTCGATATGGTCGAGCTGCTCTTGTCGCTGGGGGCGAATCCTTGCGAAAAGCCGGAGAGCCTCGTCTTCTCTCCGCTTTCCGCCGCGCGCTCCAACGGTCATGAGGCCGTGGCCCGGCGTCTGGTCGCGGCGATCCCCGATCTCGCGCAGGAAGCGAAGGCGCTTGCGGTGGTGAAGGCGCGCGGAGCCCGCGACCCGCTCGCCTGTCTGCGCGACGGCAGCGGGCATCTCGCGCCGCGGCCGGGCCAGACGGCGATACGCCAAGCCTTGGAAGGGCTACGCGGGATCACGGGGCGCGACAAGAAGAAGGCGCCGCCGCCCGAGCCGCTGACCGGCGAGGCGCGGGCCGAGGGACGGCAACGGGCTCTCGAGCTCGTCCGCGGCGGCGCCGCGGCCGGGCGGGCGAACACGGCGGGAGCCGGCGGCCCCCTGCTCGCGATGGCCGCGGAGAGCGGCGACCTCGACATCGTGGAGGCGCTTCTCGAGGCGGGGGCTCGGCCCGACATCCTGGGACCCGGCGGCGCCACGCCGTTGCACATCGCCGCCCGCTACGGTCATACGCGGATCGTGGCCCGGCTGCTGGCGGCGGGAGCCGATCCCAACGCGCGCGCCGCCGACCAGGAGACCCCGCTCATCGCGGCCTGTGCACGGGACTCGTTGGAGTCGGTACGACTGCTGCTCGCGGCCGGAGCCAACCCGAAGATGCGGATGGCCGGAAAGGGCCCGGGCTACTTTACGGGCGGGGTCCACAAACAGGCGATCCGCGCCCTCGTCGCGACGGCGGCCGGCGGCGGGGAACCGCCGGCCTGACCGTCGTTACTGCTCGTAGCCGCACGGCGCCGCGCGGGTGGCGGCTCCCGACTCGATAGATCCACGGCAACCAGCCTATATATGTCATCCGCTGTCATAATTACGGAGCGACGATGCGAGAGTCATGAAGGCCGATCGTCTCCTGTCCGCCCTCCTCTTGTTGCAGGCGCACGGCAAGCTCAGCGGACGCCAGCTCGCCAAACGCCTGGAGGTTTCGGTGAGAACGGTGCATCGTGACATGGAGGCGCTCAGCGCCTCCGGCGTGCCCGTCTACGCGCTGCGTGGGGCCGGGGGCGGCTGGCAGCTCGACGAAGGCTGGCGCACGCGGGTGCCCGGGCTCGACGAGGCCGAGCTCCAGGCCCTGCTCATGGCGCAGCCCCGCGTGGTGGGCGACGCGCGGCTGGCGCGGGCGGCCGAGCGCGCCCTCGACAAGCTGATGGCCTCGCTGCCGGCCTCGATGCGCGAGCAGGCGGCCTCGATCCGGCAGCGGCTGCACGTCGACACCGCCGGCTGGAGCGGCGTGCCCGAGAACCTGACGATGTTGCCGATCGTCCAGGACGCAGTGGCGCGCGACCGCAAGCTCGTGCTCGTCTACCGGCGCGCGGACAACGAACGGACCGAGCGGACCGTCGACCCTCTCGGCCTCGTGGCCAAAGGCGCCATCTGGTATCTGGTGGCGCGCACGTCGGAAGGATTCCGGACGTTCCGCGTCTCGCGTATCGAGGATGCGCGCGTGCTCGATCGCCCGAGCAAGCGCCCGGCCGACTTCGATCTCGCCACCTACTGGAAGGAATCCACCGAGGAGCTGCGCAAGGGCCGCGGCCGATACACGGCCACGCTGCACCTCGAGCCGCGGGCGGCGGAGTCGCTCAAGCGGTGGCGGTCGATGATGCCCACGCCGGTCGGGGGCGCCGACGCCGCGGGATGGGTGACGCTGCGCCTGCAGTTCGACGACGAGGACCAGGCGCTGTTCATCGTTCTCGGGCACGGCTCGCGTGCCGAGGCGATGGAGCCGGTGTCGCTGCGCGCCCGCGTGGCCGCCGAGCGCGCGGCGGCGTTTCGTAGCTCAGGCCGATCTCACGACGGATAGGAGGTCTCGATGTCCCGTCACACGCAGCTCATGTGGGGTATCACGTTCATCACCGTTCCCACCATCGTCTTCGGAGGGCTCGTCCTCCTCGGGGTGGTGTCAGGAGGACGCTTCGGACTGCCGGCGCCGCCGGACCTGACCCCGGTCCAGGTGGCGTTCTACCGCGCCGGTCACGCGCACGCGGGCGTCTTGATGATCCTGTCGCTGCTCCTGCAGCTCGGCATCGATCACGCGAGGCTTCCGCGCGGCCTCGTGTGGCCGATCCGCGTCGCCGCTCCCGCCGCCGCCATCCTGGTGTCGGGCGGCTTCTTCGGCGCCGCCCACTTTCCCGCGCTCGCCATCCTTCTGTACGCCGGGGCCGCCACGCTCGTGGGGGTGACCCTCGCCGTCGGGATCGGGATGGTCCGCGCGCCGCAGCCCCGCTGACCGATGCCGCCGGCCTCCCCCGCCGACGGCCGTCTGCGGAGACAGCAGCTCGCCGCGCCGCGCTTCACGAAAGCCGAGCACCTGGTGCATTGGATGGGCGCCGTGCAGGCGCAGGACTACGCGGGCGCGCTGTGGGCGATCGGGCTCCGCCTGCGCGGCGGCGCCACGGAGGCGGACATCGAGAGCACCGTGGCCGCCCGCAAGATCGTCCGTACCTGGCCCATGCGCGGGACGCTGCACTTCGTGGCGGCCGCCGACGTTCACTGGATGCTGGCGCTGCTGACGCCGCGCGTGATCGCGCGCAGCGCCGGCCGCTACCGCGAGCTGGAGCTGGAGGACCGGGACTTCGGGCGCAGCGGCGACGTCCTCATGCGCGCGCTCGAAGGCGGGCGGGCCCTCACGCGGCGCGAGGCCTACGCGACGATCGAGCGCGGCGGCGTCTCCACCGCGGGACAGCGGGGGATTCACATCGTGGGTCATCTCGCCCAGAAGGGCCTGCTCTGTTTCGGCCCGCGCCGCGGCAAACAGCCGACATTCGTGCGGCTCGACGAATGGGTGCCCGCCGGCAAGGCGATGCCTCGCGATCACGCGCTCGCCGCCCTCGCCCAGCGATACGTCGACAGCCACGGTCCAGTGACGGTGCAGGACTTCGCCTGGTGGTCGGGGCTGCTCATGAAAGACGCGCAGGCGGGCATGGACGCGGTGCGCGAGCGGCGGCCGGCGGGCGCCGGCGCGCGACCAGGCGTCGCGGCTCTCCTGCCCACGTGGGACGAATACCTCGTGGCATACAAGGATCGGGAGGCGGCGACGTCGCGCCTTCCCGCGCCCCGCAAGGCGTCGGTGTTCACCCCTCTCGTCATCGTGGATGGCACCGTGCGGGGCGCGTGGCGCCGCACGTTGTCGGCAAAGTCGGTGCGTGTGCACCTGGATTTCTGGGTGACGGTGACCCAGGCCGAGCGTCGTGCCGTCGAGCGCGAGGTGGAGAGATACGGCCGCTTCGTCCGACGGACCGTCGAGATTTCTCGCGAGCGCTAGTCTCGCGTCATCGCAACATCATCTCCAAATATGACACGCCCTGACGTATATGCCCGCATAGGATCGTGCTCATGATCGGAACGCCTGTCGATAAATCGACAACCTGTCGATTTGCCGACGACCACTGGCACCAGACCCGCGAATCGCGAAACGCGGCGAAGTCCGTGTCGGCGCGGCGGTTGTCCTACGTTCTGCACACGCATCGGCCCGTGGCATGCCTCGTGATGTACACGCGGCCGAGTGAGCGTATGAGTCAACGAAGCGTCGAACGCGTGATCGGGAAGCTGGTGACGGACGAGGCGTTCCGCCGCCGATTTGCAGAGGACTCTGAGGTCGCGCTGCGCGAGATGGCGCAGGACGGCCTCGAGCTCAACTACTGCGAAAGGCACGCCCTCCAGTCCCTCGACCTCGAAGCGCTCGAGGAGTTGGCCGGCGCCATCGATCCACGTCTGCAGAAAACCGACATCGAGGGAGGCATCCATTGACAGTGGCGAACCGGGGACGTCGGGCGGCGCTGGCCGCTCTGCTCGTTCCCATTTTGACGGCGGCGGCGCACGGGGCCGAGCTCGGGCTCACCCTCGACGATGCCGTCGCCCGTGCGCTGGAGAAGAACACCACCATCCGCGTGGAGCGCGAGGGGCTTGGCGCGGCCGAGTCCGCCGTGCGCGGCTCGCGCGGCATCTATGACCCGCTGGTGACGCTCGAGAGCGGCTGGGGGCGCGTGACCGAGCCCGTGAACTCGTCGTTTTCTGGCGCGCCTCTCGGCGAGGCGGCTCCGACTTTCGGCGCCACCCAGGCGGCCCTCACCGTGCAACAGCTCTTGCCCACCGGCGGCACCGTGTCGATGCGCGCCAGCGGCGCACGCCAGACGAGCGACGGCACCTTCACCCTGCTCTCACCGGCCTATGCGACTCGCCTGGGCTTCGAGCTGCGGCAGCCGCTCTTCCGCAGCCGCAAGGTCGCGCGGTCGACCATCCGCGTGGCCTCGTTCGATCGCGACCGCGCGTCGGCCTCGCTGCGCAGCGAGATCGCGAACACGGTCACCGGCGTCGAGCGCGCCTACTGGCATCTGAACGCCGCGCGGCGCGAGGTCGGCGTGCGCGAGGAGGCGCTCAAGCTGGCCGAGGAGCAGCTCGGGGAGACGAAGATCCGCGTCGAGCAGGGGGTGTCCGCCGAGGCCGAGGTCGCGCAGCCGCGCGCGGAGCTCGAGCGCCGGCGCGGCGAGATGCTCGCATCGCGCGAGGCGGTGGCGCGGGCGGAGAACGCGCTCAAGCTCCTGATCCTCGATGACCGCGAGACCGACCTGTGGGTCGCGCCCGTGGTGCCGAAGGACGCGGCGGAGATCGAGACAGTGCCCGCGGACCCCGCCGGCTGGATGGACAAGGCGCTCAGCTCGCGGCCCGAGATCGAGGCCGCGCAGGCCGTGCTCGACCGCAGGCGCGTGGAGACGGAGCTCGCCCGAGAGCGCGCGCGCCCCACGGTGGACGCGGTGGCGTCCTACGACCGCCACGGCCTGGCCGGCGAGCCGAATCCGTCGGCGGGTCCACCGCCGGGCGGAGGCGCCCTGGTGGTGCCGCCCAACATCGATGGCGGCTGGGGGCGATCGGTAGGAACATTGACAGACGGGGACTTCAGCACCGCCCGCGTGGGCCTCGTGCTGCAGTTCCCCATCGGCAACCGCGCCGCGAAGGCCAACGTCGCCATCGCCGGCAGCGCGGAGCGGCAGGCCGAGATCCAGCTCGCCCAGGCGCGGCAGGCCGTCCGCGCCGACGTGATGGATGCGGCGGCCGCCCTGGAGACGGCCGGCCAGCGGATCGCCGCCGCCCGGTCCGCACGCGAGGCGGCCGAGGTGCAGCTCTCCGCGGAGCGCGATCGCTTCGCGGCCGGGCTCTCGACGAACTTCCTGGTGCTCACGAGACAGAACGACCTCTCGCGGGCGCGGCTCGACGAGATCGCATCCATTCATGACTATCGGACGGCGCGCACGGGAGTGGCCCGCGCGACGGGCACGCTCCTGCAGGAGCGCGCCATCAAGGTCGAGGAAGAAGGCAAGTGATGACGAAGAGAATGATCGTGATGGTCGCGCTGTTCGTGGCGTTCGTGGTGGCGCTGGGCGGGTTCAAGTTCTTCCAGATCAAGGCGGCCATGGCCGCCGGCGCCTGGACGCCCCCGCCAGAGGCGGTGACCACGCTGGTCGTCAAGCAGGAGGAGTGGCCGGCCACGCTCCGCGCCATCGGCAGCGTCGCCGCCGTGCAGGGCGTGGTGGTGAGCGCGGACCTGCCCGGCCTCGTCGACCGCATCGAGTTCGACTCCGGGCGCGCGGTGGAGAAGGGCCAGGTCCTGCTCCACCTCGACACGCGCCAGGAGCAGGCGCAGCTCACGGCCGCGCTGGCCCAGCTCGAGCTCACCCGCGTCAACCTCGAGCGGATGAACGGCCTGCTCGGCCGCGGCGTCACCTCGAAGGCGGAGCAGGATCGCGCCGCCGCCGAGCACAAGCAGGCGGAGGCGCGCGTCGGAGAGATGAAGGCCACCATCGAGCGGAAGACGATCCGTGCGCCGTTCACCGGCGTGCTCGGGATCCGGCAGGTCAACGCGGGGCAGTACCTGAACCCCGGTGACCCCATCGTGCCGCTGCAGTCCCTCGATCCCCTGTACGTCAACTTCTCGGTGCCGCAACAGGACCTCGGCCCCCTCGCCGCCGGCGCCACCGTGAAGGTGACGGCGGAAGGTCTGGCCGGCGAGTTCCTGGGCAAGGTGAGCGCCGTCGACTCCGTCATCGACGAGTCCACGCGGAATGCCCGCGTGCAGGCGACGCTGGCGAACCCGGGACGCAAGCTCCGCCCCGGTATGTTCGTGAGCACGGAGATCGGCACCGGCGGCGGCCGCTCCATGGTCACGGTGCCGGCCACCGCCATCCTGGCCGCACCCTACGGGGACTCCGTGTTCGTGGTCGAGGACATGAAGTCGCCCGACGGCAAGGCGACGTACAAGGGTGCCCGCCAGCAGTTCGTGAAGGTCGGCCCCGCCCGCGGCGACCAGGTGGCGCTGCTGTCCGGCGTCGAGGCGGGCGCGGAGCTCGTCACCTCCGGCGTGTTCAAGCTGCGCACCGGCGCCGCCGTACACGTGGACAACAGCACGCCGCCGTCCAACGACCCGGCGCCCAAGCCCGAGGACAACTGAGGTCATGAAACTCACCGACCTGTTCATCAAGCGCCCGGTCCTGGCCGTCGTCGTCAACCTGGTGATCCTCATCGCCGGGCTGCAGTCGATCCGGTCGCTCTCCGTGCGCCAGTACCCGCGCAGCGACATCGCGGTGGTGAAGGTCACCACCGCCTACATCGGCGCCAGCGCCGACCTCGTCCGCGGCTTCATCTCGACACCGCTCGAGCGCGTCATCGCCAGCGCCGACGGCATCGACTACCTGGAGTCGTCGAGCACCCCCAGCATCAGCACCATCACCGCCCACTTGCGGCTCAACTACGACACCAACGCCGCCCTCACCCAGATCCAGGCGAAGGTGGCGCAGGTCCGCAACGACCTGCCGCCGGAGGCGGAGGCGCCGATCATCGAGCTGGAGACGGCGGACACGCAGTTCGCCGCGATGTACCTGGGCTTCTCGTCCAAGGACCTCGACCAGAACCAGATCACCGACTACCTGACCCGCGCCGTGCAGCCGCGCCTTTCGGCGGTGAGCGGCGTGCAGCGCGCCGACATCCTCGGCGACCGCACGTTCGCCATGCGGGTGTGGCTCAAGCCCGACAAGATGGCGGCGCTGGGACTCTCCGCCTCCGACATCCGGGATGCGCTCGCGCGCAACAACGCGCTCTCCGCCCTCGGCCGGACGAAGGGGTCGATGGTCTCCGTCAACCTGGTGGCCAATACCGACCTGCGCACGGCGGACGAGTTCCGCCAGCTCGTGGTGAAGGAGAAGGACGGCGTGGTCGTGCGCCTCGGTGAGGTCGCGGACGTCGTGCTCGGAGCCGAGAACTACGACGAGGACGTCCGATTCAACGGCGAGGCCGCCACCTTCATGGGCATCTGGGTGCTGCCCACCGCGAACTCCCTGGACGTCGTCGCCCGCGTGCGCGATGCCGTCAAGGACATCGAGGCGCAGGTGCCCGCCGGCATGAAGGTCGGCATCCCCTACGACTCGACGGCGTACATCCAGGACGCCCTCGACGAGGTGACGAAGACGCTGGCGGAGACGCTGCTCATCGTCATCGTCGTGATCTTCCTGTTCCTGGGCTCCTGGCGCGCCGTCATCATTCCGGTGGTGGCGATCCCGATCTCGCTCATCGGCGCCGTCTTCATCATGGCGGTGGCCGGCTTCACCATCAACCTGCTCACGCTGCTGGCCATCGTGCTTTCCGTCGGCCTCGTGGTCGACGACGCCATCGTCATGGTCGAGAACGTCGAGCGGCACATCCACGCGGGCAAGAAGCCGATGCAAGCCGCGCTGCACGCGGCCCGCGAGCTGGTCGGGCCGATCATCGCCATGACCATCACCTTGGCCGCCGTGTACACGCCGCTCGCCATCCAGGGCGGCCTGACCGGCGCCTTGTTCCGCGAGTTCGCGTTCGCCCTCGCCGGCGCCGTGCTCGTCTCCGGCGTCGTGGCCCTCACGCTCTCGCCGATGATGGGCTCCAAGTTGCTGCGCGCGGGCGACACCGAACGCGGCTACGCGGGCTGGATCAACCGGCGCTTCGAGACGCTGCGCGCCGCGTACATGCGCCGCCTCGCCGGCACCCTGGAGTTCCGGCCGGTGGTGCTGGTGTTCGCGGCGCTGGTGTTGCTGCTCATCCCGCCCTTCTACATGTTCTCGATGAAGGAGCTGGCGCCGAACGAGGACCAGGGCGTCGTCTTCTCGCTCATCCAGGCCGCGCCGAACTCGACCATCGACCAGACGAAGCTCTACACGCAGAAGGTGCACGACGTCTATCGCTCGATTCCGGAGACGGACAGCATCTTCCAGATCACGTTCCCGAACGGCGGCTTCGGCGGGATGGTCACCAAGCCCTGGAGCGAGCGCAAGAAGAACACGAACCAGCTCCTGATGGAGGTTTCGGGGCCGCTGTCGAAGATCCCCGGCCTGCGTGTCATTCCGCTCACGCCGCAGGCCCTGCCGGGCGGCGGCGACTTCCCGGTGGACCTCGTGATCTCGGGCACGGTGGAGCCGCAGCAGCTCGGCGAGATCGCGGGCCAGCTCGTGATGAAAGCCTTCACGAGCGGGAAGTTCATGTTCGCGGACTCCGACCTCAAGTACGACCAGCCGCAGACGGAGGTCGTCTTCGACCGCGACAAGGTGCGCTCGCAGGGCGTGGATCTTGGCAAGGCCGGCGCCGACCTGGCCACGATGCTGGGCGGCGACTACGTCAACCGCTTCAGCATCCAGGGGCGCAGCTACAAGGTCATCCCGCAGATGAAGCGGAGCGAGCGGCTGACCGCGGACCAGTTGAAGGACGTCCACGTCAGCGGGCCCGACGGCAAGCTCGTGCCGCTGTCGACGTTCGCCAGCCTGAAGAACACGACGGAGCCCAGGGAGCTGAAGCGCTTTCAGCAGCTGAACGCGGTGCGCGTTCAGGGAGCCATCCCGCCCGGCGTGTCCGTGGACGACGCGCTCACCTACCTGGAGACGGAGGCGGCGAAGATCATGCCGCGCGGCGTGTCGGTCGACTACGCCGGCGGTTCGCGCCAGCTCCGCATGGAGGGCAGCCGCTTCCTGGCGACGTTCCTGCTCTCCGCCATCCTCATCTACCTCGTCCTCGCCGCGCAGTTCGAGAGCTTCCGCGACCCGTTCATCATCCTGGCCGGGTCGGTGCCCCTCGCCATCGCGGGGTCGCTGATGTTTTCGTTCCTCGGCTTCACGACCTTGAACATATACAGCCAGGTCGGCCTCATCACCCTGGTGGGCCTCGTCGCGAAGAACGGCATCCTCATCGTCGAGTTCGCCAACCACCTGCAGGAGCTGGGCAAGGACAAGATGGCGGCCATCGTCGAAGCCGCGGGCACGCGCCTGCGGCCGATCCTGATGACGACGGCGGCGACAGTGGTCGGCCACATGCCGCTGGTGTTCGCCACCGGCCCTGGTGCCGGCGCCCGCAACAGCATCGGCATCATGCTGGTCACGGGCATGATCATCGGCACGGTGTTCACGTTGTTCGTGGTGCCGTCGATCTACGTGCTGGTGGCGCGGACGCGCGAGGCGACGGCGTCCGACGCCTTCGACTCAGGGGACGCGCACCCAGTACAGCCCGTTCTGGAACCCGTCCGGTAGAGGCCGGCGGTCGACGGCCAGGATCTGGCCGCCGCACGACTCGACGACGGCGATCATCTCGGCGCGGGGCACGCAATACATGGCCATCCGGGGCCGGCGGCGTGCCTCGCGCCACTTCAACAAGCGCCGATAGGCGCCGCGCGCGCGGTCGAGGCCCAGGGCGACGAGGGCTCCGCGCAGCCGCGGGTAACGCGCGCCCAGCCGCGGTGCGCCCTCCTCGGGCGCGGGGCGGCCACCGTGGACGCGGCAACGCACGCGCGCGGCCGGCCGGCCCCGCTCGTGGAACCAGGCCACACCCTCCTGGACGGCGTCGATCTCGATGTCGTACTCGCCGTCGATCTCCGGG
>Ga0114129_10005310_pt1 | contig 18182 bp, 18 predicted proteins | sample RhiMetdeltSRZDD1_FD_80071 | JGI IMG/M metagenome (GOLD analysis project Ga0114129, IMG submission 80071) | Populus rhizosphere microbial communities from Tennessee, USA - Rhizosphere MetaG P. deltoides SRZDD1 (version 2) (version 2) | ecosystem: Host-associated > Plants > Roots > Rhizosphere >...
CGGGCCAGCAGGACACCCGGCTGCTCCTCGACGCGCCGATCCTCGCGGGCGACATGGTCAAGATGACGGAAGGCCTCACGAAGTGGTCGTACGAGCTGCGGACAGCGGCAGAGGCGCCGACCGCGCTGCGTCGCGCGATCCAGCTGGCCCTCACGCCGCCGACGGGGCCGGTTTTCCTCGCGCTGCCCATGGACCTCATGACGGAGCCCTGCGACGACGCCGGCGTCGCCCCGGGTCCGGTCGCGGTGCGTCCGACACCGGAGGCGGACGCCATCGCGCGGGCCGCCTCGCTGCTGGCGCGGGCGAACGCGCCGGTCATCGTCGCCGGGGACGGCGTCGCAAGGGCGGGCGCCCAGGCCGAGCTCCTGGCGCTGGCCGAGATGCTGGGCGCTGCCGTGCACGGCGAGCCGATCCATCGACGGCTGTCGTTCCCCGGTGATCATGCGCTGTGGCGAGGCGGTCTCTATCCAACGGCCACCGCCGCCGCCAAGGCGCTCGAGCGCTTCGACGCCGTGCTCATCGTCGGCGCGAGCGTCTTCACCTGGCTCTTCCACGCGCCGGGATCGCCGTTCGCCGCGACGCAGACGATCGTGCAGATCGACGACGACGTCAGAGAGATCGGGCGCAGCTATCCGGTCACGCTGGGTTTGGTCGGCAGCGTGCGCGCCGCGCTGAGCGACCTTCAAGAGGCGGTGGCCAAGCGTCAGAACGACGCGACGCGCGCCGCCGCGCGCGAGCGTCTGGCGACCTTTGGCCGCGCGCGCACGGAGCACGCGCGGCGGCTGGCGGCGGCCGCCGACGCCGCGGGAGACCGCGTGCCGATCGCCCCCGAGTATCTGATGCGCACGCTCGCGGCGCTGGTGCCGCGCGACGCGCTCATCGTCGACGAGTCCGCCTCGTCGCTGCCGCACGTGCTGCGCCACCTGCCGTTTCCCGCGGGCTCGGATTTCTTCGGCAGCAAGACGGGCACGCTCGGCTGGGCGATGGGCGCAGCCCTCGGCGTTCAGCTCGCACACCCGCGCCGCAAGGTCGTGGCGACCATCGGCGATGGGTCGGTGATGTACGCGCCGCAGGCGCTGTGGACGGCCGCGCACTATGCGCTGCCCGTGACCTACGTCGTCGCCAACAACGCGTCGTACGCGATCCTCAAATCGGGGATGCTGACGCTCGGGCTGCCCGCCGCCAAGCGCGGCGTCTTCCCGGGCATGGACCTCGTCGCTCCCGAGATCGACTACCTCGCGCTCGCCCGCTCGATGGGAGTACTGGCCGAGCGCGTCGAACAGCCGGCGGCGCTGCGGGACGCACTCACGCGCGCGCTCGGTCATCCCGGGCCGGCGCTGGTCGACGTCGCGATCGACCGCGGCTTCGAGCCGATGCGATGAGTGCGCGTGTGGTCGAAGAGCGCCACGGGTTTCCCGGGGCGCTCGGAGCGGTGGGGGGTGTGGTCGAGGAGCGCCACGGGTTTCCCGGGGCGCTCGGAGCGATGGGGGGTGTGGGGGGCCATGTCGGGGCCCCCCACGTGATGCGATGACGACGCGCGTGGTCGAGGAGCGCCACGGGTTTCCCGGGGCGCTCGGAGCGGTGGGGGGTGTGGGGGGCCATGTCGGGGCCCCCCACGTGATGCGATGAGCGGAACAGGCGGTGAGTGGGTCGTCCGCATGCTGGCGCGCGAGGGCATCCGGCACGTCTTCGGCATTCCCGGGGTTCACAACCTGCCGATCTATGACGCGCTTCTGCAGCAGTCCGCGATCACGCACGTGCTCGCGCGTCACGAGCAGGGCGCCGCCTTCATGGCCGACGGCTATGCGCGCGCCTCCGGCACGCCGGGGGTGGTCGTCGTCACCAGCGGGCCCGCGGCCACGAATACGATCACGCCGCTGTCGGAATCGTACTCAGGCTCGATTCCGGTCTTCGTGATCATGTCGGACATCGCATCCGGCTTGGTCGGCCGCGACCTCGGCGCGTTGCACGAGGTGCCCAACCAGATCGACTGTTTTCGTCCGGTCACGCGCTGGGCCGAGACCCTGGACGACACGGCGGCGATTGCGACGAGCCTGAGCGCGGCGTTCGAGCTCACGCGCAGCGGCCGTCCCGGTCCGATTGCGCTCTCGATTCCCAACGACCTGCTCTACGCACGCGCCGAAGCGACACCGCCGCCGCCCGGCGCAGCGCGGCGGCCGCCGTGTCACGTTGCGGACGTCGACGCCGCCGCGCGGCGGCTCGCCGCGGCCACGCGCCCGCTGATCATCAGCGGAGGTGGTGTCGTGGCCGCCGGCGCGGAACGCGAGCTCCTCGCGCTCGCGCGCCGGCTCGGCGCGCCGGTCGTCACCACGGTCAGCGGCCGCGGCGCGCTCGACGAGCGCGACGCGCTCTGGCACAGCGTGCTCCCCGATCGCCGCGCGACGGGCCCCGTGTTGCAGGCTGCGGACGTCGTGCTGGCGGTGGGCACGAAGCTCGGTCACCGCTCGCTCGAAAAGCTCGGCGTCACGCTGGCCCCGGGCCAGACGCTCGTGCATCTAGACCTCGACCCCGCGGTCATCGGCCGCGCGTTCAAGACCGAGGTGGCCGTGGTCGGCGACGCGCGCGATGGGTTGGCTCGGCTGCTCGAGGTGCTGGCCACGGGAGCGCCGGCAGCCGGCTGGGATCGCGCGTGGCTCGCGGGGCTGCAAAAGGACGCAGGACCGCGCTTCACGCCGGACGTCGCCGCGGTGATCGCGATGCTACGCCGCGCGTTGCCGGACGATGCGATCGTCGTGAACGACCAGACCGGGCTGACGTACTGGATGGAGCATCGCTTTCCGGTCTATGCCCCGCGCACGTTCCTCTATCCCACCGGCTCGGCCGTGCTCGGGTACGCGGTCCCTGCAGCGATCGGCGCAAAGCTTGCGCGCCCGGATCGTCCGGTGATCGCCGTCGCAGGTGATGGTGGCTTCATGTTCTCCGTGGCCGAGCTGGCCACGGCGGTGAAATATCGGCTCCCGATCGTGTTCCTGGTGGTCAACGACGATCGCTACGGCGCGATCAAGTATCTGCAGCAGCGGATGTATGCGGGGCGGTGGGGCGAGGCGGATCTGAGAAATCCGGATTTCCCGGCCCTGGCGCATGCGTTCGGCGCGCGAGGGGAGCGGTTGCCCGACATCGAAGCGCTGCCCGCGGCCATTTCGCGTGGCCTCGCCGCCGATGGGCCGACGCTGCTGGAGCTACGAATGGCTATCGAGCCCCCCTGGGAAATGTGAGGCCCGGTTGGCTCGAAACTGATCATCTGCCCTGTCCTCGTCGGCACGAGTATGGCCGGCCATCCGTCAAGAAGATAAGTGTGACAGGTATTTAGGGCCGTCGCCGGTTCGGCATCGACGTTGCTGTCCGTGTACGTCGAGGAGGGCGACCCATGGGCCCGATCAGCCGGCAGCCGTCTGGGGTGGGACCGCTTACGAGTGAAGAGCCCGCTGTCCGTCCCGCGGAGATCCGGCTCTCGGCCGTGCCCGCGATGACCACCGAATCGCCGTCGGCCCGCCGCTTCGGCGAGCTCCTCGTGGCCGAGAACATCATCACCCAGAGCCAGCTCGACGTGGCGCTGCGGCGCCAGACGGTGACTCGCGCGTACGTGCCGCTCGGCCAGATGCTGCTGGCCAAGAAGCTGATCACGCGCAAACAGCTCAATACGCTGCTGCAGCGTTACGGCAAGCGCTCGCGGCTCGGGGCCATCCTCGTCAGGGCCGGGCACGTTACCGCGTCGCAGCTGCAGGAGGCGCTGGCCCACCAGCGGCGGACCCGCATGCCGCTCGGCCAGGCGCTCATCGCCCTCGGCTATCTCGACGAGATGACGATGCGCGACGCGCTGTGCACGCAGCTCCACGTCAACTTCTTCGACGTCGACAAGATCGTCATCGATCAGCGGCTGACGCGCCTCATTTCCGAGCGCTTTGCGGCCCGGCACCTCATCGTGCCGCTCTTCTGCGCCGGCGACGTGCTCGTCCTCGCCGTGGATGACCCGTCACAGTCAGCGGTGATCGAGGGCCTCGAGGGGCATCTGCGCCTGCAGATCGAGATCGTCACGACGACCACTGAAAAGCTCATGGCCGCGATGAAGCGCCTCTACGGCCCGCCGGTCACGCCCGCGGTCGAGCCGATCGCCCGGCGAAACATCCTGGTGGGTCCGATCCGCGACTTCCTGGTGGCCGAGCTGGCGGCCCGCGCGCTGCCCGGCGTGAGCGTCGTGCCGTCGTAGCCGCCGCGCGCCCGCGCGGATGACGCGCGGCCTCGGGGTGGGTTAGAATCCTGCCCTATGAAACGCGTGATCGTCCTGGTCGCGCTCTCGCTGGTGCTCGCGGATCGCGCGAGCGTCGTCGCCGCCGACATCGACTATCCGCTCGTCGGCGCCCCCGGCGTCTACACGCTGGTGAACCTGCACCCCGACGAGCAGCGGCGGCGGCTGTACTCCGTGAACTACCAGCAGTCGGGGCTCATCCCCGTGTGCTCGAAGGTGAAGATCGAGTCGGTCAGCAAGCGAAAGATGACGTTCCGGCTCCTCGACAGCGATCGCGAGTACGACTACGTCTTCCACGATACGCTGCGCGATCCGATCCCCAAGCACCTCGACAAGCTCTTCGGCACGAAGTGCGACGCCACGCTCGCGGGGCTGAGCGAGGTGGACCGAAAAGGCATCCGCGCCGGCACCGCCATGGGCGGCATGACGAAGCGTGGGGTGACGCTCGCCATCGGGTATCCGCCGGAGCACGCGACGCCATCGCTCGAGTCCGACATCTGGACGTACTGGATGAACCGCTTCGGCAAGATGACGGTGAGCTTCACCGACGGCAAGGTCACGGGGATCAGCCGTTAGCGCCGGATGACGTTCACGTCGGACGTCGCGACCGCGCCCGTCTCGCCCGGTACCGTCTCGCATCCGGCACGCGCGTCGCGACGATTGGCCCGCGGCTGGCGCGCGCTGCGGACCGGTCTGGCATTCGTCACGTTCGGGCTCGGCGCCATCGTCGTGGCCGCGCTCGTCTGGGTCGTGGCCCGCGGCACGCCCGCGCGCCGCGAAGTGCGGACACAAGCGATCGTGCACCGCGCGTTTCGTCTGTTTGCCTGGTGGATGACGAGCCTGGGCCTGATTCGCGTGTCGTGGATCGATGCCACGCGCCTGCACGGAGCGGGGCCGCGGCTGTTCGTCGCGAACCATCCGACGCTGATCGACGTCGTGCTGCTGCTCGCGCGCATTCCGCAGGCGGACTGCATCGTCAAGACGGCCGCGCGCCGCAACCCGTTCATGCGCGGGATCGTGGCGCGGGCCGGGTACCTGGCCAACGACGAGGGCGACGCGCTCGTCGAGGCCTGCGCCGCGCGGCTCGCCGCGGGACGGTCGGTCGTGCTGTTTCCCGAGGGCACGCGGTCGCCGCGCGAGGGCCTGCGACGCTTCCAGCGGGGCGCGGCTCACATCGCGCTCAAGAGCGGATGCCCCATCGTGCCCATGATCATCACGTGCCGCCCGCCGACGCTGCTCAAGGGACAGCCGTGGTACGACGTTCCCGAGCGGCGGGCCCAGTACACGATGCGCGTCGTGGCGCCGCTCGATCCGGCGCGCTACCTGACCGCCGAGACACCGCTGCCCGTGGCGGCGCGACGGCTCACCGCGGACCTACAGGCGCTGTACGAGCGTTGGCTCGGCGGCGACGAGGAGCATCAATGACGCAGCCCGAGGTTTCCAAGGACGAGATCTTCAAACGCTTGCGCGAGGTGCTGGTAGACGGCTTCGATCTCCGGGAGGAGCAGCTCGTGCCGACGGCTCGCCTCGTCGAGGATCTGGAGCTCGACAGTCTCGATCTGGTCGACTTCGCCGTGCGGCTCGAGCAGCACGTGGACCTCGAAATCGCCGAAGACGAGCTGAAGGCCATCAAAACGGTGCAGGACATCGTCGACCTGCTCTACCAGAAGCTGAACGCAGCGCGCTCCTGACCGCGTGCGGGTGTTCGTCGTCGTGGTCGGTCTGTCGTATCCGCTGCTCGTTTACGCCGGACTGCGGCTCTTCGGTCCGCGGATCCTGGCCGCGACCGCCGGCGCCCTGGTCCTCGCGCATGCAGCGTCGGGATGGCGCCGCTGGCGGCGCAGCGATGTCGTCCGGGCCGCCGTTCCGGTCGTGCTGGTCGCCGCCGTGCTCGCGGCGGCGGCGCTGCTCGATGATGGGCGAATCTTCCTGTTCGTTCCCGCGCTCGTCAACGGTGCGATGCTCGTCGCCTTCGCCCGCACGCTCGTGCAGGGGCCGAGCATGATCGAGACGTTCGCGCGGCTCCGCCATCCCGAGCTGCCCGCGAGCCGTGGTCCCTACCTGCGCGTCGTGACCTGGGTCTGGTGTGGTTTCTTCGTGGTCAACATCACGATCTCCGTGCTGCTCGCGATCGGCTCGACGCTGGCGGCGTGGACCCTCTACAACGGCCTCCTCTCCTACGTGCTCGTCGGCTGTTTGCTCGGCGCCGAGCGTGTCTACCGGTACTGGCGCTTTCGCGGCTATCACGGCGACCCGCTCGATCCGATCTTCCGGCGGTTGTTCCCGCCGCCGGCGGCCGGAGGCGGCCGCTGACGCGGCGGAGTCCGAGCGTCCTCGAGGACGCGGCGGGTCGAGATGCGTGCGAGCGTCTGCTGAAGGTCCCGGAGGACCTCGAGTACCTGGCGGGCCACTTTCCCGGTTTCCCGGTGGTGCCGGGCGTCGCGCAGATCGGCTGGGCGCTCGATGCCGCGCGAGAGGTGCTCGGGGGTCCCGTCGCGCTGCGCGCGATCGAGGCATTGAAGTTCAAGCGGCTGCTGCGCCCCGCGGACGTCGTGCACCTGCGCGTGGAGATGTCGGCCGACCGCAGCGCGTTGGACTTTCGACTCTGGGACGATGGGGGCGTCGTGTCGTCCGGCCGGCTGCGCCTGGCGGCGCCTGACCGCGCCCCGAGGCACGGCGTGAACGCGTGTGTGCTCATTCCGATCTTCGACCACGGCGAGACGATCGGCGGCGTGCTCGAGGGTCTGGCGAAGCTGGGAATGCCGTGCCTCGTCGTCAATGACGGGAGCGGTCGCGAGACGACCGAGACGCTCGCGGCGCTGGCGGCGAGGCTTCCGTGGGTCCACGTCGAGCATCTGGCCGTCAATCGCGGGCGGGGCGCGGCGCTTCGCCACGGCTACCGCGCCGCACGGGCGCGCGGGTTCTCCCACGCGGTCCAGCTCGACGCCGACGGCCAGCACGACCCGGCGCAGGTGGTCGCGCTCCTGGGCGCCGCAACGCAGCATCCCGAGGCGCTCATTCTCGGCGAGCCGCGCTTCGATGCGACGGCCCCGCGCAGCCGACTCTATGGACGGCGGCTCTCGCAGCTGATCGTCTGGGCCTACACGGGGTCGTTCGCGGTGCACGATCCGCTGTGCGGCTTTCGGTGCTTTCCGCTCGCGGCGACGGTGCGGGTGCTGGACCGGTACCGCTTCGGCGATCGCATGGAGTTCGATCCGGAGATCGTGGTGCGGCTCGCCTGGGAGGGCCTGCCGATCGTCAATGTCCCGGTCGCGGTGCGCTACTTCGCTGGCGGTCGCTCGCACTTTCGTCTGGTTCGCGACAACGCGCTCATCGCGGCGACGTACGGTCGGCTGTTTCTGGCGCGTCTCGGCCGCGTGCGGCGGCGCCGTCCGGCGAAAGGACCGGGAACGTGAGCACCGGCACGGGATGGCTATCGGCGGCCGAGCGCGGCTCGCTGCTCGGGATGTACTTCATCGTCTGGTGCCATCGGATCCTCGGCCGGCGCCTCTGCTCGTACCTCATCGTGCCGGTCGTCGGATACTTCTTCCTCACGGGCCGCGCGGCGCGGCGGGCGTCACACGGATACCTCGCGCGCCTGCACCGCTGGTCACAGCGCGACGGCGCGGCTGACGGCGTCTCACGGGCGCCGGGCTGGCGCGACTCCTTTCGCCATTTTCACGCGTTCGCGCTGAACATCATCGACCGCGTCTCGTTCTTCGTCGGGGATACCGACGAGTTCGAGCTGGTCGTGCACGGCCGCGAGCACCTCGAGCGCGTGGCCGGCACCGGGCGCGGCGCGCTGGTGCTGAGCGCCCACCTCGGCAGCTTCGACGCGCTCCGCCTGGTGGCCGACGCGGGCGGCGTGGCGCTGAACGTCGCCATGTTCCTGCGCAACGCGCGCATGATCAACGCGGTGTTCGCGCGGCTGAACCCCTCGCGCCCGCTCCGGATCATCGACCTCGAGCGTGCGGCGCCGAGCAGCGTCTTCGAGATCCGGGCCTGCCTGCAGCGGGGCGAGCTCGTGGGCATGCTCGCGGACCGGGTCGGTGTCGGCGACGCCGCCCGCGTGTCCTGGGTGCCGTTCCTTGGCGAGCGTGCAGCGATTCCGCAGGGCCCCTTCCTGCTCGCGAGCGTGCTCAAGTGTCCCGTGATCCTGATGATCGGCCTCCGCACTGATCACCGGCGTTACGACGTCTTCGTTGAGACGCTCGCCGACGACATCGCGCCGGCGGGCGACCGGAGCGCGGCACTGGACGCCGTGGCGCGACAGTACGCGAGCCGCCTCGAGCACTACTGTCTGCGCGCGCCATACCAGTGGTTCAACTTCTACGAGTTCTGGGACGGCCCCGCGCCGAGCGCCGCATGACCCCGAGCTACCCGCGGGTCGAAGACGTGCTGCCGCAGAGCGGGCGCATGGTCCTGCTCACGCGGATCGTCGCGCACACCGATCGGCGGACCACGTGCATCGTGGAGATCTCGCCCGCATCGACCTTCGCCGACGCGGACGGCGCCGTGCCCGCGTGGGTCGGCGTCGAATACATGGCCCAATGCGTGGCCGCCCACGGCGGGCTGCGGGCGCGGGCGGCAGGCGACCCCGTGACTCCGGGGTTCCTGCTCGGGTCGCGCTCGATTGCCCTGCACGCGGATCACTTCCTGCCGGGGCAGCGGCTGGAGGTCGAGGCGGCTCACGTGTGGGGCGAGCACGACTTCTTTTCGTTCGCCTGTGCGGTGCGCGACGCGCAGACGGGCGCCACGCTGGTCGAGGGCACGCTCGCCGTCGCGCGCGCGGCGGGCGCGGACGTGCAGACGCTCGCCACGTCGCGGCTCACCGCGCGGGAAGACCCGTGAGCAGACGACGCGTCGTCATCACCGGGATGGCCGGGCTCTCACCGCTCGGCAGCGACTGGCCGACCGTGCGGGAAGGGCTGCTCGCACCTCGCTCCGGTATCCGGGTGATGTCCGAGTGGGCCGCGTATGAGGGCCTCGACACGCGGCTCGGCGCGCCCGTACCGGACTTCGCCGTGCCCGCGCACTATCCGCGAAAGAAGACGCGCAGCATGGGGCGCGTTGCGCTCATGGCGACACGCGCGACCGAGCTGGCGCTCGCCGACGCGGGCCTCAGCGGGCATCCGGCGCTCGGGGACGGCAGCACGGGCATCGCGTATGGCTCGACGAGCGGCAGTCCGCCGGCCATGGAGATCTACGCCGAGGCGTTCTACACCAAGCGCAGCCTCAAAGGGATCGCGGGGACGGATTATCTGCACGTCATGAGCCACACGTGCGCCGCCAACCTCGCGCAGTTCTTTGGCATCACGGGACGCATCGTGCCGACGTGCAGCGCGTGCACCGCAGGGAGCCAGGGGATCGGCTACGGCTACGAGGCGATCGTGAGCGGCCGGCAGAACGTCATGGTCACCGGCGGCGCCGAGGAGCTGCACGCGGTGAATGCCGCCGTCTTCGACATCATGTTCGCCACGTCCAAGCGCAATCACGAGCCGCACCGCACGCCGCGTCCGTTCGATCGCGACCGCGACGGGCTCGTGGTGGGCGAAGGCGCGGGGACGCTCGTGCTCGAAGCGCTGGAGCACGCGCAGGCGCGCGGGGCGCGGATCTACGCGGAGATCGCGGGCTTCGGCACGAACGGCGACGGCACGCACATCACGAATCCCGACGTGCGCGGCATGCAACGGGTGATGGAGCTCGCGCTGCAGGACGCCGCGCTCGCGCCGGGCGACGTCGGCTACGTCAACGCCCACGGCACGGCGACGGAAGCGGGGGACATCGCCGAGAGCCTCGCGACGCATCGCGTCTTCGGTGGGGCCACCCCGATCAGCTCGCTCAAGAGCTACCTCGGCCACACGCTGGGCGCCGGCGGGGCGCTGGAGGCGTGGATCACGATCATGATGCTGCTCGAGGACTGGGTCGCGCCGACGCTGAACCTGGACGAGCCTGATCCGCGCTGCGCGCCGCTCGACTACGTCCGCGGCGGGCCGCGTCCGCTGCGCACCGCCCACGCGATGAGCAACAACTTCGCCTTTGGCGGCGTCAACACGTCGCTGATCTTTCGGCGCTGGTCCTGAAGAGCGTCGCGCCGTGACCGGCGTCGCGCGCTAACGCCCGTCGCTCGCCGTCAGGACGGGCCGGTCCTGCCGGCGCTCCCACAGCGGCAGGTACTGCGCCTTCTTGCGCTGGACGCTGTTGGCGTGCTGGCGATACCACGCCTGCGATTCGTCCGTGTTCTCCACCCACCGGCACGATTCGAGGCAGTTCTGCACCACTTTGCTCGGCTGGACACCGGGCCGAACCGGTTCGAGACGGAAGTGCTGCTGGGCGTCCGGACCCGGGGCCACCACCACCTGATACGTCTTGCCGGCTTCCAGCTCAGCGTCGAGGAAGTTGGCGCTGAGGCCCACGACCATGAACCGCATCTTGCCCGGCGCGGTGAAGTAGACGAGGCGGGTGTCGTTGACGAGCAGACCGATGAACGTGTCTTGCGGCGGGCGCACCTCGTACAGCGACGTCGTGGTCCCGACGTTGGCCGTACGGAGGAAGACCACCGCCGCCTGACCGGCCGGCGGCTTGACGTTCACGCGCTCGGCAGGCACCTCGCGCATCCCGCGCAACGAGAGACAGCCCGAGAGGACGAGAGCCAGGACAACCACGGCCACGTCGCCGACCCTAGACCGCGTGATCATGTGCTCCTCCTGTTGGTTGGTGAGACGCCGCACACCTCAGCCACCACGGAGCTCTCCGAGGACGCCGAGCACCTCCTGATGCACGAGACCGTTGCTGGCGACGAGCGTTGGCGTGTCGATGTCGAGCGGCCGACCGTCGATGGCGGTGATGAGCCCGCCCGCCTCTTCCACGAGGAGGCTGCCGGCGGCGACGTCCCAGGCGCCGAGCTGCAGCTCCCAGAAGGCGTCGAAGCGGCCGCAGGCGACGTACGAAAGGTCGAGCACGGCGGAGCCGAGCCGCCGCACCGCGCGCGCCCGCACGCTGAACGCCGCGTACTCCGGCAGATTCGTGTCTCGCGTCTGGCGAATGTTGTAGGGGAACCCGGTGACGAGCAGGCTTTCGTCGAGCGAGGCGGTGGACGACACGCGGATCCGCGCGTCGTTCAGCGTGGCGCCCGCGCCGCGCTCGGCGACGAACAGCTCGTCTCGCGACGGATCGTAGACGATACCGAGCACGACCCGGCCGTCGGCCTGCAGCGCGATCGACACCCCGAACAGCGGCAGCCCGTGCGCGTAGTTCGTGGTGCCGTCGAGCGGGTCGACGATCCAGCGGCGGCCGGAGCGGCCGCCCGCCGCGCCAGCCTCTTCGGAAAGGATGGCGTCGTCGGGAAAGGCGTCGCGCAGGCGCTCGAGGATCTCGGCCTCGGCGCGGCGATCCATTTCGGTGACGAGATTGGTCGGCGCGCCCTTGTAGGCGATACGCCGGACGCCGGAGAGCTCATCGCGGAGCAGACGGCCGGCGGCACGCGCGGCGTCGACGGCCACGCGGCGCTCGAGCGCTGACATGCGCCGCGAATTTACCACACGCGCGCTTGACAACCAATGGAGGCTCTCGGAGCATGGCTCAATGCCTGACGATGCCCGCCCGAGGCGCCGGCTGAGCGCCGGGCTCGGCACGCGGCGGCAGCGCTTGGTGCGCGTGAAACCCGGGACGCCGCCGGGCACGCTGCTCGTGGCCGGCACGCCGACGCCGGCCCGCCTCTCCGTGCTCGCCTACAACCGCGAAGGCGCCACCGAGCGCCGCGACGTGAGCATCGACGATGCGCTCGCCGCGTCCGTTCCGGGGGGCGTGACGTGGATCAACGTCGACGGGCTGGGCGATACCCAGACGCTCACGCGGCTCGGCGAGCGCTTCGGCTTGCATCCGCTCGCGCTCGAAGATGTCCTCAACGTCGGCCAGCGGCCGAAGGTCGAGCGCTACGACAAGCACATGTTCGTCGTGATGCACACGATGCGCATCGCCGAGGGCGAGGTGGTCGAAGAGCAGGTGAGCCTGTTCTTCGGCCCGGGCTGGCTCATCACGTTCCAGGAGCGTTCCGACGGCGACTGCTTCGGCGCCGTGCGCGACGCGATCCGGCAGGGCCGCGGCCGCGTGCGGGATGCCGGCGCCGACTATCTCGCGTACCTGATCATCGACTCGGTCGTGGACGCCTACTTCCCCGTCATCGAGCAGTTCGGCGAGCGGATCCAGCACCTGGAGTCGGCGGCCATCGACGACCCCAACGCGATCGTTCTGGTGCAAATGCAGCACCTGCGCCACCAGCTGCTGACTCTGCGGCGCGCCGTGTGGCCGATGCGCGAGGAGGTCGTCGTCCTGCAGCGTGACGAGTCGCAGCTCATCGCGGCCGAGACGCGCCTGTTCCTCCGCGACGTGTACGACCATGCGGTGCAGGCGCTCGAGATCGTCGAGTCGCTGCGTGAGACGGCGGTGTCGGTGATGGAGGTGTACCTGTCGGTGCAAAACCAGCGCCTCAACGAGGTCATGAAGGTGCTGACGGTCATCGCGACCATCTTCATCCCGCTCACGACGATTGCGTCGATCTACGGGATGAACTTCAAGCACATGCCGGAACTCGAATGGCGGTATGGCTACGCCTGGGCCCTCGGTCTCATGCTGGCGAGCGCCGTCGGGATGATCACGTACTTCAAGCGACGGGGCTGGTGGTGATGCGCATCGCCATCGTGGGGGCCGGCGGCGTCGGCGGCTACTTCGGCGCCAAGCTGGCGCGCGCGGGCGAGGCGGTCGTCGTGCTCGCGCGAGGCGCGCATCTGGACGCCATCCGGCGCGACGGCCTGCGCGTGCGCTCGGCCGTCGACGGCGAGTTCACCGCCAAGGTGGAGGCGGTCGACTCGTTCGTCGGACAGCCGCCCGTGGACATGGCGCTCTTCTGCGTGAAGTCGTTCGACACGCGCGGCGCCGCGGAGGCGCTGCGGCCCGTGCTCGGCCCCGACACCGGGGTCGTGTCGCTGCAGAACGGCGTCGACAACGAGGAGATCATCGACGAGGTGCTCGGCGGCGGCCGGGCGCTCGGCGGCGCGGCGTTCGTGTTCAGCACGATCGCCTCGCCCGGCGTCATCGCGCACACGTTGCTCGGGCGCATCGTCTTCGGCGAGCTCGACGGACGCGTGAGCGGGCGCGCCACCCGTCTGCGCGACGCCCTCGCGCGCGCGAGCGTGCCGGTCGAGCTGTCGACGGACGTGCGGCGCGTGCTGTGGGAGAAATATCTGCTGATCAGCGCGCAGGCGGGCACCACGGCGGTTGCCCGCGTGCCGATCGGGGTCATCCGTGACACGGCTGAGACGTGGCGGATGTACCGCCGCATCGTCGAGGAGCTGGCGGCGCTGGCGCGCGCCGCAGGCGTCGCGCTCGCCGACGATGTCGTCGACACCATCATGAAGGGCGCGACCGCGCTGGCCCCAACGGCGTTCTCGTCGCTGCACCACGATCTGATGTCGGGCCGGCGGCTGGAGCTCGAGGCGCTGCACGGGCACGCCGTGCGCCTGGGTGAGCGCCTCGGCGTGCCGATGCCGACGGTCTTCGCCGTGTACGCCGCGCTCAAGCCGCACGCGGCGGGGAGCCGCGGCTGACCCCTGCCGCACACGCCGTCGTTCGCGCCGCGTGGCGGTACCGCGCCCGCTACGCGGTCGGCGCCCTGAGTCTCAGCGCCGCGACGGCCTTCTCGCTGGCCATTCCGTGGACCGTGAAGCACGCCATCGATGCGCTGGCGCGCGACGGGGCGGCGGCGGCGCTCGGCGGCGACGTCGCGATGATCATGCTGCTCGCCGCCGCGCACTGGCTGACGCGGTTGGGTTCGCGATTCTCGACGATCAGCGCGGCCCAGCGCGTCGAGGCAGACCTTCGCGATCGGCTCTACGCGGCTCTGCAGCGCTTCCCGCCGGAGTTCTTCGCGCGGCACTCCACGGGTGACCTGATGACGCGGGCGACCAGCGACGTATCCGCCGTGCGCAGCCTCGTGGGCTTCGGCGCGATCACGCTGACCCAGACGGTGCTGGCGTTCGGCGGCGCCCTGGCCGCGATGGTGGCGGTGGATCCGTGGCTCACCGCGTGCGCGATGGCGCCGGTGCCGGTGGTGATCTTGCTCGCGCGGGGCTTCAACGTGTCACTCAGCGCCCGCACGCAGGCGATGCAGGAGCAGCTCGGCGTGCTGTCCGGCCGCGTGCAGGAGACGCTGGCCGGCATGGCGGCCGTGCGCGCCTACACGATGGAGCCGCGCGTGGCCAAGGCCTTCGCGACGGACAACCGAGCGCTGCTCCAGCGCAGTGTCGCCGTGGCCGCCATTCAGGCCCGCTTCGGGCCGCTGATGTCGCTCATCACCGGTATCGGCGTGCTGGTCATCATCTGGATGGGCGGTCGCGACGTCGCGGCCGGACGCATCACGCTCGGCGACCTGGTGGCGTTCAATGGCTATCTCGGCTATCTCGCCTGGCCGACGATGGCGCTCGGACTCACACTCTCGGCGGTGCGTCGTGGCCTCACGTCGATGGAGCGGATCCAGGAGATCGTCGACGCCGCGCCGCCTGCGCCGGGCGAGGCGGCGCCACTCGCCGACGCGCTGTCTCTCGCGTTCGAGCATCTGACGTGGGGCTACCCGGGCCGCGGCGCGGCGCTGAGCGACGTGACGTTTTCCGTGGCGCCGGGCGAGACCGTCGTCGTGGTCGGCCCCACCGGGGCGGGGAAGAGCACGCTCGGCTTGCTGCTGGCGCGGCTGTGGGAGCCGCCCCCGGGCACGGTGTTCGTCGGCGGCCGCGACGTCACCACGCTGCCACTGTCCGCGCTGCGCGCCACGATCGGCTGGGTGCCCCAGGAGGCGTTCCTCTTCTCGCGCTCGATCGAGGACAACGTGACCCTCGGCCGCAGCGGTCTCGACGTCGTCGGGGCCGCGCGCGCCGCCGCCGTAGACGCCGAGATCGCGGCCTTTGTCGACGGCTATCAGACCGTCGTCGGCGAGCGCGGCCTCACGGTCTCGGGAGGCCAGCGCCAGCGCCTGGCGCTGGCCCGGGCGCTGGCCGGCGGGCCACCCGTGCTCGTGCTCGACGACGTCTTCGCCAGCGTGGACGCGGCGACCGAAGAAGCCATCGTCGCGTCGCTGCGCACGCGAAACCTCACGCTCCTCGTCATGACACACCGTCTGCGTGTCGCCCAGACCGCCGATCGGATCGTCGTGCTCGACGGCGGACGGCTGGTGGCGATTGGCGACCACGCGACGCTGCTCGCCGCGGGCGGCCTGTACGCGCAGCTCTGGCGGCGACAGCGGTTGGAAGAGGAGATCGCGCGTGCCTGAGCGCGCGGCCCTCGATCGCGACGACGTGCTGGGCCGCGCGTTTGATCGCCGCCTCGCGCGGCGCCTCTGGGCCGCCGCGCGCGCCCACCGGCCGCTGCTCTACGCCACGCTAGCGCTGTATCCGGCGATCGCGGCGGCGGAGCTCGCGCAGCCATATCTGCTCAAGATCGCGATCGACGACCACATTCTCGCCGGCGACTGGGTGGGCCTGTCGCTGACGGCAGCGGCCTATGCCCTGACGCTCGGCGTTCTCTACGCGCTGCGCAGCCTCGAGGCCTATCTCATGGCGCTCGTCGGCCAGCGCGTCACCCACGACTTGCGCGAGGCGCTCTTTGGCCACCTGCTGCGGCTGGAGGCGGGCTTCTACGACCGCAATCCCGTCGGCCGCCTGATGACGCGCGTCCTGAACGACGTGGAGGCGGTCAGCGAGGCCTTCACCAGCGGTCTGCTCGCCATCGCCGCCGACGTCGTCACCCTGGTCGGCGTGCTCGCCGTCATGCTGTGGATGGACTGGCGGCTCGCGCTCGTCACGCTCGGCATCGTCCCGCCACTGGCGGTCATCGCGGCGTATTTCCGCATCCGCGCGCGCGATGCCTACCGCGAGGCGCGCCGGCGCCTGGCCGCGCTCAACGCGTTCCTGCAGGAGTCGCTGCAGGGCGTCGCGGTCGTCCAGCTCTTCGCGCGCGAGCACCACGAGCACGCCATCTTCCGCCGCCTCAATCGCGACTATCGCCGCGCCATGTTCCGGTCGACGGTGTTCGAGGCGACGCTCTATGCCTCGGTCGAGGCGCTGAGCTCCGTCGCCCTCGCGCTGCTGATCTGGTACGGCGGCGCGCAGATCGGCACGGGCGTGCTGTCCTTCGGCGCGCTCGTCGCGTTCATCCAGTACACCAACCGGTTCTTCCTGCCGATCCGCGACCTCGGCGCCAAGTACACCGTCATGCAGGCCGCCATGGCCTCCGCGGAGCGCATCTTCGAGCTGCTCGACCGTGCTCCGGCGATCGTGTCGGTTGGAGCAGGAGCCGCGAGGCCGGATCGTGCCGTGGGTGGCCCGACCGAGAAGGCCGCGGCTCCGCACGCCCGCTATTCCGACGCAGATGGACGCGCGCCCGCGCTCGAGTTCGCATCCGTGTGGTTCTCCTACACGGGCGAGCACGACGTCTTGCGCGACTGCTCGTTCCGTGTGGCGCGCGGTGAGCACGTCGCGCTCGTCGGCGCGACCGGCGAGGGGAAGTCGACGTGTGCGCGGCTGCTCGTGCGCGCCTACGACGTCACGCGCGGGCGGGTGATGGTGGACGACATGGACGTGCGCGAGTGGGATCTGGCGCGTTTGCGCCGCCGCGTGGGCACCGTGTTCCAGGACACCGTGCTCTTCACCGGCACCGTCGCCGACAACATCGCGCTCGGCGAGGCCATCCCACCCGAGATCATCCGGAAGGCGCTCGACGCCGCCCACGCGCGCGACTTCGTGGAGGCGTTGCCCCACGGTCTCGACGAGCCCCTCGGCGAGCGCGGCGCGAATCTGTCGCACGGCCAGCGCCAGCTGCTGGCCATCACGCGGGCGCTCGTGTACAATCCCGCAATCCTCGTGCTGGACGAAGCAACCTCGAGCGTCGATCCAGAATCCGAATGGAGAATCCGCGACGCGATGCAGCGACTCCTGGCCGGCCGCACCAGCATCACGATCGCGCACCGACTCTCGACCGTGCAGCAGGCCGACCGGATTCTCGTCCTGCATCACGGGCGCGTGCACGAGGAAGGAACGCACGCGGCGCTGCTGCAACGCGGCGGACTCTACGCGAGACTCTGGGAGCTGACGGTGGCCGCGCCGAGCGCCGCGAGCAGCCACGACGCGCCGAGGGGCTGAGCTTTCGACGTGAGGTCTATCGCTTCGTGCGCCGCGTCCCGAAAGGTTACGTCGTGACCTATGGGCAGGTGGCCGTACGTGTGGGCGCGCCGCGCTCGGCCCGCGCCGTCGGCGGCGCCATGCGCCGGTGTCCGGACGACGTGCCATGGCATCGCGTGGTCAACTCGCAAGGCCGCATCAGCCGGCGCCGGCGCGCCGCGGGCATGCTCACGCAGCGCATCCGCCTGGAGCAGGAGGGTGTCGGGCTGCGCCGTGGACGCGTGATGCTGGACCGCTACCGCTGGGAGGGATGAGCGCGTGCAGCTCGCACTGAGCCTCAATTACTCGGGCGCCACGCTCGCGCTCGATCTCGACCGTGTGCTCGAAGCTGAGCGGCTCGGCTACGCCTCCGTGTGGACGGCGGAGGCGTATGGGTCCGACGCCGTGTCGCCGGCGGCGTGGATCGCCGCGCGCACGACACGCATTCACGTCGGCACCGGCATCATGCAGATTCCCGCGCGCACTCCGGCGATGACGGCCATGACCGCGATGACGCTCGACGCCCTGTCGGGTGGACGGTTTCGTCTCGGGCTCGGCGTCTCGGGTCCCCAGGTGGCCGAGGGCTGGCACGGCCAGCCGTTCGGCAAGCCGCTGGTGAAGACGCGCGAGTACGTCGAGATCGTGCGCGAGATTTTCCGGCGCGAGAAGCCGCTGGAGTTCCGCGGGGAGTACTACCGAATCCCGTACGC
>Ga0114129_10005312_pt1 | contig 18174 bp, 16 predicted proteins | sample RhiMetdeltSRZDD1_FD_80071 | JGI IMG/M metagenome (GOLD analysis project Ga0114129, IMG submission 80071) | Populus rhizosphere microbial communities from Tennessee, USA - Rhizosphere MetaG P. deltoides SRZDD1 (version 2) (version 2) | ecosystem: Host-associated > Plants > Roots > Rhizosphere >...
AGGCGGCGCTCGAGGCGACCGAAGAAGCGGTGTACAACTCCCTGTTCCAGGCGACGACCGTCACATCGCGCTTCGGCGCGGCTGAAGCCATCCCGATCGAGCGCGTACGCGAGCTCCTGAAGAAGGAGGGGCGGTGACACATGGTTGAGATGGGCGATTGACGCTCCTCAGCTCACGCGGCTAGGATCGTCCCTCTTGTCCACAACGATTTCCGACCGCCGTATCCCGCTCGCCGCGATTCGAGACGCGTCGACGGCCGTTTACGACGCCGCGGTGCGGACACCGCTCATTCGGCTCGCAGCCGAGGACCTCCCGAACGTCGAGTTGTATCTGAAGCTCGAAGTGCTGCAGCCGATCGGATCGTTCAAGATCCGCGGCGCCTACAACGCCGTCCGGCTGCTCTCGCGCCACGAACTTCAGGAAGGCGTGTGGACGGTCAGCGCCGGAAACGCCGGGCAGGGTGTCGCGTACGCGGCGCGCCGCGCGGGCGCGCGCTGCTCGGTGATGGTCATCGAGACCGCGCCCGACACGAAGGTGAAGGCGATCGAGCGGCTCGGCGCGTCGATCGTGCGCGTGAGCTACGACGAGGCATGGAAGACGGTGGAGTCGCACCGATCCGATCGCATGAGCGGGCATTTCGTGCATCCTTTCGACGACGATCGGTTCATCGCGGGCAACGCGACGGCCGGCGTGGAGATTCTGGAGGATCTGCCGGACGTCGACGCCATCGTCGCGCCGCTCGGCGGCGGCGGGCTGCTCTCGGGCATCGCGGCGGCGGTGCGCGAGCTGAAACCGGGCACGCGCGTCTACGCCGCCGAGCCGGAGACCGCGGCGCCGCTGTCGGTATCTCTCGCCGCGGGCCAGCCGATGTACTTCGCCAACTGGCAGGCCTCGTTCGTCGACGGGGCCGGCGGAAAATCGGTCCTGCCGCGCATGTGGCCGCTGCTGTCGCAGTTGTCCGGCTCGATCGTCGTCTCGCTCGACGAGGTGGCGCGCGCGATGAAGCTCACGGCGGAGCGCGCCCGCGTCATCGCGGAAGGCGCCGCCGGGTGCGCGATCGCCGCGGCGCTGACCGGCCGTGCTGGGCCAGGAAAAATCGTCGCCGTCGTCTCGGGCGGCAATATCGATCTCGCCAAATTCGCCGCGCTCATCGGCGCATGTTCCCAACGATGACCCGATACACCGGACGCCCACCACTCCCCGAACGAATCAAGCGGCTCGAAGAACTCGCGGTCGACCTCTGGTGGAGCTGGCACCCCGATGCGCGCGAAGTGTTCCGGCGCCTCGACTACATGTTGTGGCGCGCGACGGCGCACAACCCGGTCCGCATGCTGTGGACGATGGCTCCCGAAAAGCTCGAGGCGGCCGCCCACGATCCCGAGTGGCTCCGCCTGTATGACCGCTCGATCGCCGGGCTCGACGATGCGCGCGCGGCGCGGAACACCTGGTGGTCGCGCGGCTTTCCGCAGCTGCACGGGCAGTCGATCGCGTACTTCTCCGCCGAGTTCGCGCTGCATCAGTCGCTGCCCATCTACGCCGGCGGCCTCGGCGTGCTCGCGGGCGATCACTGCAAGGAGGCGAGCGACCTCGGCGTGCCGCTCATCGGCGTCGGCTTCATGTATCCGCAGGGGTACTTCCACCAGCACGTCTCGGCCGAAGGGTGGCAGGAAGAAAGCTACGAACGTCTCAACTGGGCGGATGCGCCGATCGAGCCGGCCCTCGCGTCGGACGGCAAGCCGTGCATCACCGCCGTGCCGCTTGGCGACCGCTCGGTGCTCGTCGCCGTGTGGCGCGTGCGCATGGGCCGCGTGAAGCTGTATCTGCTCGACACCGATCTCGAAGAGAACGCGCCGTGGGACCGCGAGCTCTCCGCGCGCCTCTACGGCGGCGATCGCGAGACGCGCATTCAGCAGGAGATCATCCTCGGCATCGGCGGCGTCCGCGCGTTGAAAGCGCTCGGATCCGATCCCGGTGTCTTCCATCTCAACGAAGGCCACGCGGCGTTCGTCATCCTGCAGCGCATCCGCGATCTCGTCGAGCATGGGTCGACCTTCGACCAGGCGCTCGAGGAGGTGCGCGGATCGACCATCTTCACGACGCACACGCCGGTGCCGGCGGGCCACGATCAATTTCCGTTTCAACTCGTCGAGAAGCATCTCGCCGGCTGCTGGGGCACGCTCGGCCAGTACCGCGACCACTTTCTCACGCTCGGCGCGTACGACAACGGCGCCGGCCCGCAGTTCAACATGACGGCGCTCGCGCTGCGCTCGGCCGGCGTGACCAACGCCGTCTCGCGTCTGCACGGCGAGGTCACCCGGAACATGTTCGAGCCGATGTGGCCGGGCGTGCCCGAGCCCGAGCGGCCGGTGACGTCGGTGACCAACGGCGTTCACCTGCCGACCTGGATCTCCGGCGAGCTCGCGCAGCTCTTCTGCCGGTATCTCGCACCCGACTGGATCGAGCGGCACGACGAGCCGTCGTTGTGGGACGGCGTGCTCGCAATCCCCGACGACGAGCTGTGGCGAGTGCGGCAGTCGCTGCGCCGGTATCTCTTCACGTTCGTGCGCGAGCGCGCGCGGCAGCGCTGGATGGAAGAGCACGTCGGCATTCCGCGCGTGGTCGCCGCCGGCACGCTCCTCGAGCCCGACACGCTGACGATTGGCTTCGCGCGCCGCTTCACCGGCTACAAACGGCCCGAGCTGGTGTTCCACGATCCCGAGCGGCTCGCGCGGATTCTGAATGCGGCCGGCCGGCCGGTGCAGATCATCTTCGCCGGCAAATCGCATCCGGCCGACGACACCGGCAAGCACCACCTGCAGCGCGTCTACCGGCGCGCGCTCGATCCGCTGTTCGGCGGCCGCGTCGCATTCGTCGACGACTACGACCTGCACGTCGCGCACTTTCTCGTGCAGGGCTGCGACGTGTGGCTGAACAACCCGCGCAAACCGCTCGAGGCGAGCGGCACCAGCGGGATGAAAGCCGCGATCAACGGCGTGCCGCATCTGAGCATCGGCGACGGCTGGTGGGCGGAAGGCTTCACGGGCGCCAACGGCTGGGTGATCGACGGCGGCGTGAGCGGCGACAACACCGACGCGGTGGATGCCGCCGACGCCCACGCCCTGTACCGGCTGCTCGAGGAAGAAGTCGTGCCCGCGTTCTACGACCGCGACGCGTCCAACGTGCCGCACCAGTGGCTGTCGATCGTGAAGGAAGCGATCAGAACGGTGGCCCCGCGCTTCTCGGCGCGGCGCATGGTCAAGGAGTACACCGAACGCATGTACGCGCCGGCCCTGGAACGTAAGGCCGTCGCGAAGTGAAGCGCTCAGCTCTGAGCTGTCAGCTCTCGGCTATTTGTCGCTGATTGGCGGATGATGAATGATCTGGACGCGGTTGCCGTCCGGATCGCGGAAGTAGCACGAGCGCGCGCCGTCGCGGTGCGTCTTCGGCCGCGCGTCGATCGTCACGCCGTTGGTTTCGAGATAATCCGCCCACCGATCCACGTCGTCGGCCGCGCGCACGATCAACCCGAGATGGTCGAGCGAACCCGCGGTCGAGTGCGAGGCGTCGTCCGAACCGCCTGCCGCGTGCGCGGTCGAGCGGTGTAACGCCAGGTTGTCGATCCCCGACGATAGATAAATGTTGTCGTCGTCGGGCTGCCACTCGACGGCGAATCCAAGCAGGTCGACGTAGAACGTCTTCATCTCGTCGAGACGAGTGGCGTTCAGCGCAAGATGGCGGAGACCTGCGTGCCTCGGTCGGTCCATAGTGCTAGACTTCATCATATGCCACGCAAGTCGGTCGTCAAGTCGCGATGCGCGCTGTGCGGCGCCAAAGAAGTGTCGGAGCCGCGCGGCGAAGAGAAATACTGCCGCGACTGCTGGGACAAGAAAATCGCCGTCGAGGAAATCGTCGCCCGCGAGTTCGCCCTGAAACGCTACATCCGCGCGCACAGCGCGGAGAAATATTTGATCTATCACTCCACGCTCAAGCGCCCCTGCGGACAGCTCATCGTCGTCGACGACGGCTACGATCTGTTTCTGACGCTGATGCTCTACCCGAACTTCGGCTGGGACGAGCCCGCGTATCACCTCGAAGGCGATCCCGAAGGCCGCCTGTTCTCCGAAATCCTCGTGGACGTCGTCGCCGCCGAAGTGATCGAGCCGTGGGGCGGCGGCAAGTGGCACATGGAGATTTTCCGCTCGGTCAACCCCGAACCCGAGGACTGGAACGGCGAGATGTAAGCGGTTGTCAGGCGGAAACGGTGTGCAGACCGCCTCCTTGTTCGAAGTCGTTGAGCCGATCGCTGATATAATCCGCCGCGCTGTATTCACAGCGGCCGCTGCTCGTCCATTCCCGGGAGGTTTTTTATGACTCGCGCGCGTTTCGTTCTCGCCGCGACGCTTGCCGGCTCCTGCCTGGCCGGCGTCTCCGTGCTCGCCCAGAATCCGCCGGCGCCCGAAATGAAATCGGTGCTCGCGGGCAAGAAGTTCACGCCGCCGGTCAAGGGCGACGCGCAGATCGACTACGTGAAGCAGCCGACACGACGCGAGGGCACGACCATCGTCACGCGGATCACGGTGAAGAACACGTCGCCTGCCCCGATCGCGCGACTCAGGATTGTCGAGACCTGGTACGACAAGAACAGCAACCTCATCCCGGGCGGCGACGCGGTGATCAACGGTCTGCTGCAGCCGGGCGAAGTGCGCTTGCTGGAGATCCGGACGCCGTCCAACAAGGACATGGCGACGAGCATGCTGCAGTTCACGCATGCGCAGGGCGGCATTCCGAAGCCGCATTCGGTGAAGTCGCTCGAGGCGCCGAAGGAACCGGCGGCGAAGAACGCGTCGGCCACGCCGGCCAAGGCGGCCAAGGCGGCCAAGGCGCCAGCCAAGAAGAAGTAAGAGAAAGTCTGAAGTCGGCGGCCTCAATGGCCGTGAGACGAAGTAGGGCGGCCCGTTCAAGGCCGCCCTTTTTTTTCAAGGCAGCTTTTCGAAGCGTACCGGGCCGTCGAACTTCGGCACCGAGACGAGATGGAACGGCGCCGTGAGCATCTGCGCCGCGATCAGGTCGGGGCTCGGGCGCGTCTCCTTGTACTTCACGATGAGCACGCCCGACTCGGGCTGCGCACTGACAATCTCGGCGCCGAAGCCGGCGGTCGGCCGGCTGCCGAGGAAAATCCCCACCACCATCGTGCTCGCGAAGTCGACGTCGGGCATCCGGCGATCGGCCGCGTGCGACTTCCACAGCGTCGTGAACTCAGCCGGCGTTTTCACGACCACCTGACGGGACGTGTCGATCTGGCTCAGCGCGCCTTTATGAACGGTCTTCATCGTCGGAGGCGGGGTCTGTGTCGCTGCGACAAGGCCGATGCTCAATACCAGGACTCTGATCACTTTCGCGCCTCCACATGGATCCGTACCTGGCGCTGCACCGTTGGGTTCGGGCTGACTCGCGATCTGGCGGAGACCGTCAGCACGTACGGACCAGGCGCGAGGTCCTTCATTGGAATTCGTGTTGTATACCCGTACCCGCCGGACTTTCCCCCAAGGTCACTCGAATCACGTTCCTCGTCCGTCTTGAACAGCACCTTGCCCTCGTCGGTCGTCACCGTCGCGGTGATGTCGACCTTGTGGGGCGTCGACGCCGAGTTGTCGTAGATTTCCGCGAACACCGCGACCTCGTCGTCCTGCGGGAACGTGCGCAGCGCGACCGGCGGCGCCGGCAGGACGGCGCGGAGCTGCTCGTCGGGCCGGACCGTGGGCCGCACCGCTGCGGCCTGCGAGGTCATGGCGATGCCGCTCATGCTGATCGGCGACTTCACGAAGTCGGGCACGTCGAGATCGTAGAGCACCGAGCCGACCGCGCCGCCGCCCGAGTCGTGCGCGGCGAAGCGGAGCTGATACCGTCCGGGCGGGAGATCGAGCCGGTTCAACATCCGCACGCCGTACTGCTCGATGCGCGCCTTGGTTTCGGGCTTCAGGTTCATCGTCAGCGCGTCGGTACTGCCGCCTTTGACTTTGCCCTGCGCGTCTATCGCGTAGTACGAGAGCTGCAGCCGATCGCTGTTGGCGAGCCGCAGATCGCGCCCGCGCATCTCGACGCCGAACAGCACCGACGCGTTGGGCGCCGTGCCTTTGAACGGCGCCGCGAACACCTGCATCGTCAGACCGCTGATCGGCAGCGGGCTGTCGAGCGCGTCGCGCACCTCCGGCGTCCGGACGTCCTTCGCGTTGGCCGGCGCCGCCTTCGTCTCCTTCGGCGTCACGTGCGCCCTGCGCGCCCGCACGACGAGTCCGGGACGTGTGACGCGCACATCGATCTTGTGAACGCGGCCCGGCCGGGCGTCGGGCGGGTAATACGCGAGCACGTAGTACGAGCTGTTGTCCGCGACGATGCGGTCGTAGGCCGTGCTGAAGTCGTTGCGGTTCACGACCGCGAACCCGCCGGTTTCCTCCGACAACACGCGAAGCGAGTCCTGCGCGAGGCGCAGCTCGTTGTAGAGCGAGCCCTGCCCGATGCCGGTCGAGGTGTCGTCGGGAAACGACCCGATCTCGATCGAGTCGTCGCCCAAATCGGTGAGTCCGCGCGGATCGATCCCGTAGATCGACACGTTCGCGCGCGTCGCCGCGGCAATCGCGTCGCGCGTCGCGTCGAGTACCATCGACGCGCCGAGATGATTCGATCCGGTCGGCGCGATGATGTCGTGGATGTCGTAGTCGATGCCTTCGCTGACGAACAGAATGGTCTTGCGGCGGCCGCGGACCGGTGAGAACCACTCCGCCACGTTCCTCAACGTGTCGAGCGTCGAGCGCGCGTTGAACGAGCGCTCCGCGTCCTCGGGATCGTTGACAGGGTCGCCCTGCTGCCGGAAATCGCGCGTGCGGTAATACTCCGCGGTCCGGTTTGCGGTCGCGGACGTCAGCTTGCGCCCCTGCGTGCGGTTCACCGCCGCGAGGAGCAGGCGCTTGTTGCTCGTGAACTCCTGATTCGCCTCGCTCGGCCCGAACGTGTGCACCACGGCCATGAGATCGTTGGCGCCGAGCCGCCGCTCGATGAACTGCTTCGCGGCGGCCTTCACGCGCGCCGAGCGGCCGAAGTTCGTGTGGTAGTCGTCGATGACCATCACGTAGATGCGGCCGTCGAACGGACGCTCGTTCGTCTTCACGTCCGGCTCGATCGGATCGGGCTGGAAGAGCGGACGATCCGGGCGCTCGATCGGAATGTCGACCAGCGAAAACGCGCTGATCGTCTGCGCCTTCCCGTCCTCGAGAACCTGGAAGTCCTCTTTCTTGAGATCGCGAACGAGATTCCCCTGCTTGTCGGTGACGACGATATCCACCTCGACGTAGTCGACGCGGACCCGGAACGTCGGTCCCTGGGTCTGCGGCGGCGGAGGCTGCGGCGGCTGGCCGGCCGCCGGAGGATTCTGGCCGGCGGACAGCGCCGTCCCGGCGAGGAACGTCAACAGCAACGCTAGGCGTGCACGTCGTCTCATACAACTCTCATGAATGCGCTGGCTGGGGCGCGTGAACCCGATTATAGACTGCGGCCCACCTTCGCTCGCGAACGACATCGGCGAGCTACGGTGGGCAAGCCCGCCTCCGCTCGCCGCCGAAGCACGGCAGGAAGACGGCTATACTTGTCGGGTGACCTCTCCCGCCGCGGCCGATCCAGGCGTCCGGCTCAGTATCTCAGACGTCCAGGCGGCGCTGAAGGCCGATGGCCTCGACGGCTGGCTGCTCTACGATTTTCGCGGCATTAACCCCATCGCGGCCGACGTCACCGCGGTCGGCAAGCAGGGCGGTCACCTGGCGACGCGGCGCTGGTATTACCTCATTCCCGCCACCGGCGAGCCGCGCGGGCTGGTCCATGCCATCGAAAAAGATTCGCTCGCGCACCTGCCCGGCGCGACGGACCGCTATGCCGGCCGCGATCAGCTCGAAGCCGGATTGAAGCGTCTCCTGAAGGGCGTGCGTAAAGTGGCGATGGAGTATTCGGCCGGGTGCGCGATCCCGTATATCGCGCGCGTCGATGCCGGCACGATCGAACTGATTCGCCAGTCGGGTGCAGAAGTCGTCTCATCGGGGGATCTCGTGCAGCGGTTCTCCGCCGTGTGGGACGCCGCCGAGATCGCCACGCATCGCGAAGCCTCTGAAAAGTTGTACCGCGTCAAAGATCGCGCCTTCGACGAGATCGCGCGTCGGATTCGCGGCGGCGTGCCGACGACTGAGTACGATATCCAGCAGCTCATGGCGGGCTGGTTCCGCGACGAAGCGCTCGTGACCGACTCGGACCCGAACGTGTCAGCGGCGGAAAACTCCGGTAACCCGCACTATCTGCCGACGGCCGCCGCGCACCGCGCGATTCGCGCGAACGAGATCGTCCTGCTCGACCTTTGGGGCAAGCTCGATCGTCCCGGCGCGGTGTTTGCTGATATCACCTGGGTCGGATACACAGGCCGCGACGTACCTGAACGGCTTGCCAAAGCATTCGATGCCGTCCGCCGGGCGCGGGACGCGGGGGTCGAGCTGGTGCAGCAGGCGGCGCGCGAGGGACGCGAGGTCCGCGGGTTCGAGGTGGATCGCGCCGCATCGGCCGTTCTCCGCGACGCGGGCTACGGCGATCGCATCCTTCATCGCACGGGTCACAGCCTCGGCGAATCGGTCCACGGCTCAGGTGTCAACATGGACGACTACGAAACCCACGACGATCGGCGGCTGCTGCCCGGCACCGGCTTCACGATCGAACCTGGCGTGTATTTCGACGACTTCGGCGTTCGGACGGAAATCAATATGATCGTGTCCTCGCGCGACGCGGCCGTCACCGGACCGCTGCAGAGGCAGATTCTGGAACTCGTGTAGGAGGCTCGATGTCCACTCGCAAGACCACGCTCTTCTACTTCCTGCTGACCATCGTCGCCTCGCTGGCGGTCGGGATGGTCATCGCGTCGCGGCTCGATCTGGCGCCGGCGTCGTCGGCTCAGACGATCGCGGTGCCGGCCATGAACAGCGCGCCGCTCACCGGGGCGGTGAACGCGGACACGTTCCGCAACATCGCGAAAGCATCGACGCCGATCGTCGTCAATATCAGGACCGAGATGAAGGCGCGGTCCAACGAGCTGAGCGACTTCTTCGGCGGCGGCGGCGGCGGTGGCTCGCAGGACGATTTCTTCCGGCGGTTCTTCGGTCCGGGCGGCGGTCAACAGGACGATCAGCAGCCGGGGCGCCGCGATCGGCGTCCGCAGCGCGAACAGAAGACGCAGGCCGCGGGCACCGGGTTCATCATCAGCAAGGACGGCTTCATCCTCACCAACAATCACGTCGTCGAAGAGGCGACGAAGATCGAGGTGTTCCTCTACGGTGACGACGAGACGCCGTATCAGGCGAAGTTGATCGGGCACGACCAGCTCACCGACAGCGCGCTGATCGAGCTCGTCGACAAACCGAAGGGTGCGCTGCCGGAAGCGAAGTTCGGCGACTCGGCGCAGATCGCGCCGGGCGACTGGGTGATGGCGATCGGCAACCCGTTCGGCTACGCCCACACGGTGACGGTCGGCGTCGTCAGCGCGACCGGCCGGCCGTTCACGACCGTGCCGAACCGCAACAACGACATGATTCAGACCGACGCCGCAATCAACCCGGGGAACTCGGGCGGTCCGCTGCTGAACGTCCGCGGTGAAGTGATCGGCATGAACACGGCGATCATCACCAACGCCCGCAGCGAAGGAAACATCGGGATTGGATTCGCGGTGCCCATCAACACCGTCCGCGATCTGCTGCCGCAGCTGCGGGTCGGCAAGATCACACGCGGACGAATCGGCGTCTCGGTGCTGCCGGTCCCGCGCGAAGCGTTCGAAGACTTCGGCCTCAAGGAACGCAAGGGCGCGCTCGTCGCGCAGGTGCCGGCCGGCGGCGCTGCCGCGAAGGCGGGCGTCGAGCCCGGCGACGTCATCGTCGAGTTCAACGGCCGGCCGGTCAACAACAGCGACGATCTCGTGAAGATGGTCATCGCGACGAAGCCGGGCACGTCAGTGCCGCTCAAAGTCATCCGCAACAAGCAGGACAAGACGCTGCACGTCACCGTCGAGGAGCTGGATCTCGAGGCCGAGCAGCAGCAGACGCGCGGCGGCCGCGGCAACGATCGCAGCGACAACCCGACGGAGACGCACGAGTCGACCGGGTTCGGCCTGACGCTCGACAACGTCACACCGAGCGTCGCGCGGCGCCTGCGGCTGCCCTCGGGCCAGACGGGCGCGCTCATCACCGATGTGGATCCCGATGGGCCGGCAGCCGGCGGGCTCCGGCAGGGTGACGTCATCGTCTCGGTGAACGGGCGATCGATTTCGAGCGCCGCCGATGCGAAGCGCGAGCTCGACAAGGTCCAGACGAACCATCTCGCGCAGCTCCGTGTGTGGCGCAACGAGCAGGAGATCTTCGTACCGATCAAGAAGGAGTAGACGCGGTCGAATCCCGACTCGTGGACGTCATCCGCGATCGCGGTCCGCTCACCGTGGCCGCGTTCATGGATTACGCGCTCTACGATCCCGCGAACGGCTACTACGCCCGCGCGGCCCGGCGATCCGGCCGCGCGGGCGATTTTTTCACCAGCGTCGACGTAGGGCCTCTCTTCGGCGAGCTCCTCGAAATCCAGATCGCCGAGATGTTCGCGATATGGGGCGGACACATGGGGCCGCCCCTGCACGATGCAGGGGCCGACCCACGCGTCGGCCCTTTCGATCTCGTCGAAGCCGGCGCGGGCAGCGGCCGGCTCAGCGCGGACATCCTGCGCGCCGCGCGAGAACGTCATCCAGCGTTCTATGACGCCATCCGCCTCCATCTTGTCGAAGCGAGCGCCGAGGCGCGCGCGGCGCAGACAGCAACGCTCGGCGACACGGCCGATCGGCTGGCGTCCTCCGGCGCCGCGCTTCCCTCGTCGTTCGAGGGTGTCCTCGTCGCGAACGAGCTGCTCGATGCCATGCCAGTGCATCAGGTCGTCATGCGTGACGACGGGCTGAAAGAGATCTATGTAGATGCCGGCGGGCCTGAAAGCCGCGCCCTGCGAACAATCGAAGGACCGCTGTCGGCGCCGGCGCTGGCCGAGTACCTCGCGCGGCTGGACGTCGATCTCCAGCCTGGCTGGCGCGTCGAGATCAATCTCCGCGCGGTCGAATGGATTCGCGACGCGGCGCGGCGTCTGCGCCGCGGATTCATCATCGTCATCGACTACGGCCACGACGCACGCGAGCTGTACTCGCCGACACACGCCGCGGGCACGCTGACCAGCTTCCGCGGTCATCGCAGCGCAGGTCCGGAATCGACTGCCGCGACGCCGCCGTGGCTGCAGTCGCCGGGCGAACAGGACATCACCTCGCATGTGGACTTCACCAGCGTCCGCGCCGCGGCGGAATCCGAGGGGCTGCAGACGCTCGGCTTTCTCGATCAGACGTACTTTCTGCTGGGACTCATCGAGGACAGTCACGCGACCCTCAATGGGTCGCGCTACGATGACGTCAAGCGTCGCGCCTTCAAGACGCTCGTCATGCCCGGCGGGCTTGGCAGCACGTTCAAAGTGATGATCTTCGGCAAAGGCGCCGGCACCCCGGCGCTGCGCGGCTGTTCGTATCGCATGCGCGTCACATGAGCCGAATGGCGTGGCTCGGACTCGCGATCATGGCCGTCTCCCAGACGGCGACGTTCCTGCAGGTCGAGCCGTTCTGGACGTGGAACACGCCGATTGCGTGGACCGGCTTCATCATCTTCGCCGATGCGATCGTGTTCAGCGCGCGGGGCGATTCGTGGATCAGGTCCGCGCCGCGCGAGTTCGTCCTGCTCGCGCTCGCATCGATCCTGCTCTGGCTCGTGTTCGAAGCGTTCAATCTGCGGATCCGCAACTGGCACTACGCCGGACTGCCCGAGAACTTCTGGCTCCGCATGTTCGGTTATGCGTGGGCGTACGCGACGATCTGGCCGGCGATTTTCGAAGCGGCGGAACTGGGCGCGGTGGTGCGGACAGGAAGGGCAGGACGGGAGGCCGGGCGGGTAGCGGCCCATCCTGCCTCCCATCCTGTCCATCCCGCCTATCCCGCCCATCCTGCCCTGTGGATCACCATCGGCGCGCTCATGCTCGCGTCGCCGTTTCTCGTGTCGCGAGAAATCGCGCGCTACACGGCGGCGCCCGTCTGGCTCGGATTCATCTTCCTGCTCGATCCGATCAACGCGCGCCTCGGCGGTGCATCGCTGTTCGTCGACTGGCGCGCCGGCCGGTTCGACCGCACGATCAATCTGGCGCTCGGCGGAGCCCTCTGCGGTCTGCTCTGGGAATTCTGGAACTACTGGGCGCACGCGAAGTGGCACTACACCGTGCCGATCATGGAGAACCTGAAGATCTTCGAAATGCCCGTGCCCGGCTACTTCGGCTTTCCGCCATTCGCGCTCGAATGCTTCACGATGTACGAGTTCGTCCGACGCGTGTCCGGGAGACGCGGGCGTCCGGTCGGGGTGTAAGCTGCCGGCGCCGATCGATCGCGCGCTCGTCCTGACGGCCGGCCTCGGCACGCGGCTGCGGCCGCTGACCGACGTCCGCGCCAAGCCGGCGATTCCGGTGGCGGGCGAGCCGATGATCCGCCGCATCATCCGCTGGCTCGTGTCGCGCGGCGTCAGCGATCTCGTGCTGAACCTGCATCATCTGCCGGCGACGCTGACAGCGGTGGTCGGCGACGGCCGCGATCTCGGCGCGCGCGTCCGATACTCGTGGGAGCAGCCACAGGTGCTGGGAAGCGCCGGCGGTCCCCGACTCGCGCTGCCGCTCGTCACGGATCGCGGGAGCGAGGCGTTCTTCATCATCAACGGCGACACGTTGACCGACGTCGACCTCGGCGCGATTGCCGCGGCGCACGCCGCGTCCAACGCGTGCGTGACGCTTGCGCTCGTGCCGAATCGGGACTTCGAACGGTACGGCGGCGTGGTGCTCGACGCAGACGGTCGCGTCACCGGATTCGTGCGGCGCGGCCCGGCCGCCGCAGGATCGTTTCATTTCATCGGCGTACAGATCGCGCAGGCCTCGGCATTCGCGTCGTTGACGCGCGGTGAGGCGGCCAATTCGATCGGCGGCGTCTACGATGCGCTCATGACCGCACGCCCCGGTTCGGTCCGCGGATTCGTCTGCGACGCGGAGTTCCTCGACGTCGGCACGATCGACGACTACTGGCGGACGTCGCGCCTCTGCGCCGCGCGCGAGGGGCGCGCCGGCTCAACCGTAGGACTGCGCGCCCGCCTCCATCCGTCCGCCCGCATCGTCGACTCGATTCTGTGGGACGATGTGGAGGTCGGCGCGGACGCGATCATTGAAGAGTGCATCGTCACCGACGGCGCAACGATTCGAGCCGGGGCGAACCTCCGGCGCACGGTGATCAATGCCGGATCAAAGGACAGCTGAGGGCATCGAAGTCCGAGAGCGGCTCGACCGTTTCCTGCGCAACAGCGGCCTCGCCGGTCGTCACGCGCGCGTCGTGCCGCTCACCGGCGATGCGTCCGACCGGAAGTACTTCCGCATCATTCCGGAAGAAGGGCCGTCGCTCGTCCTCGCCCTGCATGCCGGCGCGATCACGTTCGCGGATCTCCCGTTCGCAAACGTCGCCGAGCTGATGCAGCAGATCGGACTGCCGGTGCCGGCGGTGCTCGGCCATTCCGACGAGCTCGGCATCATCGCCCTGCAGGATCTCGGCGACGTCACCCTGCAGGCGCACCTCGGCGCGGCGTCAGCCACCGAGCATGCGGCGCTGTATCGCCAGGCCGTCGCTTTGATCGAAGTGCTGCAGCGGCGAGGCGCCGATCTGGAATCGTCCCGCCACCTGCCGTACCGGATCGCGTTCGACGTCGAGAAGCTGACGTGGGAGCTCGAGTTCTTCACCAAGCATTTCGTCGTGGGCTATCGCGGCGTGGCGCTCTCGGCCGCCGAGCGATCGGCCCTGGCGGAAGAATGGTCGTCGATTGTCGAGGAGCTGGCGAGCGAACCGCGGGTGCTCTGCCATCGCGATTACCACAGCCGCAACCTGATGCTCAGCGACGCCAGCCTGTACATCATCGATTTCCAGGACGCGCGGATGGGCCCGGATACCTACGATCTGGTCTCGCTCCTCCGCGACTCGTACGTCGACATCACCGATCGGGACCTCGACGAACTCATCGCCTACTTCCTCGCGCTCAAACGCGGAGACGACGACAGCGACTTCCGGCGACGCTTCGATTTGATGGCGCTTCAACGCAACCTGAAAGCGCTCGGAACGTTCGGCTATCAGACCATCACGCGCGCGAACCCGGTGTACATTCAGTACATGCCGCGCACGCTGCGCTACGCGCGCTCCAACCTGGAGAAGTACGCGCGGTTCGCGCGCCTGCACGATCTGCTCGCGTCGCACATCGAAGAATTGCAATAGGTTAAAATCGACGTTTCGCGCTGTGGCCAAACGACTGTTCGGGGTGTCGACGCGCCTTTACCATCACCTGCGCCTCTCCCGAGAGCACCTGGTCGCGATCGCCGCGCACGGATTCGAGACGGTGGAGGTCTTTGCCACGCGAACGCACGTGGACACGTACAACCCGGCCGTGGTGGCCGACCTGCAGCAATGGCTGGCCGAGGCCGGCCTCGAGCTCCACACCGTCCACGCGCCGGTGGGCGCCGAGGTTCCCGAGGACGTCGACCAGGCGTTGTTCATCGCCCGGCGGATTCCGGTGAAGGTGTTCGTGATGCGCGTGGAAGGCACGCGCGACGCCGCGCGGCGCAGCATCGAACGGATCGCCGGGCTGGCCGAGCCGCTCGGCGTGAAGATCGCCGTGGAAGCCGCGCCGGAGGACGCGGCGCCGCCCGGATCGCTGGTGCACCTCGTTGAAGAAGATCTCGAGGCTGATGTCGGGATCGGTCTCGATTTCGGCCGCGAGCAGCGGCGCGGCGATCTGATCGACGCGATCGAGACCGTCGCGGAGCACCTCATGGCGGTGCGCGTGCCGCTCGAGAGCTCGATCGACTGGCCCTCGGCGCTGACGACGGTGCAGAAGATCGGCTACGAGGGTTCGCTCGTCTTCGACGTCGACGCGCGCGGTTCGGCGAAGGACACGCTCGCGCGCGCGAAGCGCGCGCGGGAGACAATGGAACGATGGCTCACGTCTACATAGAGAACATCGGCGCGCACGAAGGCGAAGAGGTCACCATCAAGGGGTGGCTGCACAATCGCCGATCGAGCGGCAAGATCCATTTTCTGATCCTGCGCGACGGCACGGGGTTCATCCAGGGCGTCATGTCGAAGGCGGCGGTCGGCGACGAATTGTTCAAAACCGCGGATCACCTGTCGCAGGAAACGTCGCTCATCGTCACCGGCACGGCCAGAGCCGACACACGAGCGCCGAGCGGATACGAAATCGACGTCAAGCACGTCGAGGTCGTCGGCGAGTCGCACGATTACCCGATCACGCCGAAAGAGCATGGCGTCGACTACCTGCTGGACCGGCGCCACCTGTGGATCCGCAGCGAGCGCCAGCAGGCGATTCTGCGCGTGCGTCACGAGGTCATCAACGCGGTCCGCGACTTCTTCAACACGCGCGGCTTCATCCTCGCCGACACGCCGATCTTCACGCCGGCGGCGTGCGAGGGGACGACGACGCTGTTTCCAGCGCAGTACTTCGAGGAGCAGACCGCGTATCTCACGCAAAGCGGCCAGCTCTACAACGAAGCGAACGCCATGGCGCTCGGCAAGGTGTACTGTTTCGGCCCGACGTTCCGCGCCGAGAAATCGAAGACGCGCCGTCATCTGACCGAGTTCTGGATGGTCGAGCCCGAGATGGCGTACGCCGGTCTCGACGACGTGATGGACCTCTGCGAGGACCTCATCGTGTCGGTCGTCGCGCGCGCGCTCGACAAACGCGGCCGCGAGCTGAAGGTCCTCGAGCGCGACACATCCAAGCTCGAATCGGCGCAGAAGCCCTTTCCGCGGATTTCGTACGACGAGGCGGTCAAGACGCTGCAGGCGAAAGGGCTGCCGATCGAGTGGGGCGGCGATTTCGGCGGGCCGGACGAAACGGCGCTGTCCGAGCAGTACGATCGACCCGTGATGGTCCATCGCTATCCGGCCGCCGTGAAGGCGTTTTACATGAAGCCTGACCCCGAGCGGCCCGAGGTCGCGCTGGGCGTCGACGTGCTGGCGCCCGAAGGGTACGGCGAGATTATCGGAGGCGGCGAGCGTCTCGCCGATCTCGATCTGCTGCTGAAGCGCATCAAAGAGCACGATCTGCCGCAGGGCGCGTTCGAGTGGTATCTCGATCTGCGCCGCTACGGTACAGTTCCACATGGCGGTTTCGGGATGGGCATCGAGCGCGTCGTCTCGTGGATTTGCAAGCTCGATCACCTGCGCGAGGCCATTCCGTATCCGCGGATGTTGTATAGGTTGTATCCCTGATGAAGGTTGGTCTGATTTCTCTCGGTTGTCCGAAGAACCTCGTCGATTCCGAGGTCATGCTCGGTCTCGCGCAGCAGGCGGGGCACGAGCTGACGAACGACGCCGCGGACGCCGAGGTCCTCGTCGTCAACACCTGCGCGTTCATCGATCGCGCCAAGCAGGAATCGATCGACACGATTCTCGAAATGGCGCAGCACAAGAAAGATGGCACGTGCCGCCGCCTCGTCGTCACCGGCTGCCTCGCCGAGCGGTATCGCGACGAGCTGAAGAAGGAGATTCCGGAAATCGACGCGGTCCTCGGGACCGGCGAAGTTCCCCGGATCGTCAACGCGATCTCCGGCGTCCCGGGACGTGCCGCAGATCGTCCCGCACCGTTGATGTTCCATCGCGCCGCACCTGGTTCACCGGTGACGTTGCCGACGTACATCTACGACGCGGACACGCCTCGTCTGATGGCGACGCCGAAGCACTACGCCTACGTGAAGATCGCGGAGGGCTGCGATTACAAGTGCGCGTTCTGCATCATCCCGAAGCTGCGCGGCCACTATCGCAGCCGGCCGGCGGAGTCGATCGTCCGCGAAGCGCGCGCGCTGGCGTCGCGCGGCGTCAGGGAACTGATCCTGATCTCGCAGGATACGACCTTCTACGGCATCGATCGCGGCGAGCGCGGCGCGCTCGCGCGTCTGCTGCGTGCGCTGAACGAGGTCGACGGGCTGGAATGGATCCGGCTTCTCTACCTGTATCCGACGACGATCGACGCGGACACGCTTGCGGCAATGGCGGAGTGCGAGAAAGTCTGCAAGTACATCGATCTGCCTCTGCAGCACGCGTCGAACCAGATGCTCAAGCGGATGAAACGTCCCGGCACGCGGCAGGCGTACGACGCCCTGCTCGCGCGCATCCGCGCGCGCGTCCCCGGCGTCGCGCTCCGCACCACGTTCATCGTCGGCTTCCCTGGCGAGACGAGCGCCGACGTCCAGGAACTGTGCGCGTTCATCAGCGATCACGCGTTCGACCACGTCGGCGTGTTCACGTACTCGCACGAAGAGGGGACGTCCGCCTACGAGCTCGGCGATGACGTGCCGGCGAAGACCAAAGCGGCGCGGCGCAACCGGGTGATGAGCCTGCAGAAGAAGCTGGTGGGCAGGCGGCTGCAGAAGCGGGTCGGCGAGCGGGCGCGCATCCTGATCGAAGGCCCCTCCTCCGATCACGACCTCGTGCTGCGCGGCCGTCTGGCGACGCAAGCCCCCGATATCGACGCGTCGGTGTTCCTGACGGAATGCGACCCGTCGGCCTACCGCCCGGGCGATCTTGCAGACGTCGAAATCGTGGCCGCGCGCGATTACGACCTGGTGGCACGGCCGATCGGCTGAGATTTCCAGCCCCTTGCCCCCCTGACGGCAGTTTCGTCGTAAAGACCCCGTGCTATAATTTCGGATTCGGAGCCTCAGGTGGAAGGACCGAGTGGGCGTGTGCCCACTTTTTTAGTTTAGGGCCCCGAAAATGGCTGAACCGCGGGGCGCGGGGGACATCGTCGCGCAGATCCAGGCCATCGCGAGCCGCGTCGCGGCCAGCTACGGCCTCGAGATCTTCGACGTCCAGTTCCGTCGCGAGGGCCGCGGTATGGTCCTCCGCATTCAGATCGATCGTCCCGGACCCGCGGCCACGGCGGACGACAGCGTCAGCGTCGACGACTGCGCCCATGTCAGCCGCGATCTGAGCGCGAT
>Ga0114129_10005313_pt1 | contig 18173 bp, 18 predicted proteins | sample RhiMetdeltSRZDD1_FD_80071 | JGI IMG/M metagenome (GOLD analysis project Ga0114129, IMG submission 80071) | Populus rhizosphere microbial communities from Tennessee, USA - Rhizosphere MetaG P. deltoides SRZDD1 (version 2) (version 2) | ecosystem: Host-associated > Plants > Roots > Rhizosphere >...
GGTCTCAGCGCACCTGCTTTCCGAAGCCGCTCGCAGTGGATGGAGCGCCAATCATTTACCGATAAAAGCTAGCTGCCTTGTTCGCGAACGTTGGCGCGCCAACAAATTCGCGGACGCCCTGCTGATCAAGAACAACGAGCGGAATGTAGTGCGCGGCGACATCGGAACTCTCGACGAGGATCGATGACCGATTGTCAAGAATTAGCCAGCGTCCCGCATAGCGAACCGCGACTACCGCGTGCTGTCTATGCACGGTCTTGTCCATAACGATCACGAATGCGCAGATCCTCTCGGGCAAACCCGACATTGGTGAGCGCGACATATTTCAGTACTGAGTACTGCTTGCAATCTCCAGTGCCTTGCGCAGCGGCGGTGTCCAGTTTTCCGTTCTTTGGTTGCTGAGGCCTTGTATCGCAAGATTGATTGCACGATTGATGTGGCCGATCCGGGCTATGGCATTGTGCTGTTTGCCTTGATTGAGGATCGCGACATCTGGTTGCTGCCCTCGACGCGCAGGGGTTCGGCCCGCCGCTGCATTGAGCAACAGCCGCCTGTTCCATATTAATTTGAGACTGCAGATCTTCCCAATTCGTCGGCAAAGGACCCTTAGAAGTGATCACAGTAGGAAAGCCAAAGGGCTCGTCCCGGTTGTTTGCGCAGTGAGGCCCAAGAGCAAACACGCCGCGGAGTCGGAAAATTCGTTGTTCCCAATAATTTCGTTTTATCAGAACGATTTTGCAGGCGCGGATTTGATGTCACTTCATGATCGAGAGCAACTTTGCGAACGACGCTAGTTTCCGGTCTTCATGAGCGAGAAATAGTCATGCGTCTTGTTAGGGCTGCATCGGTCTGTGCGGTTGTCCGTGAACGCGGATATCGAAGGGTTGGGTAAACGTATCGAGTTGGACCGGAGGCCAACTTTTTGACACCCATTAGAACGGTATTCTGGTGGGCAGCGCGCTTATGATCCCGATGGTATTGGCCGAATTTGGTGACCCGCTGCGGCAGCGTATGAATGCTCAGGCCCCACGCCAATCAATGTGTAACGCGCTTACGCGACGAAAATGGCCTTGATGAACTAGACGTCGGTTTTCGGCGATCGTCGATGAATCGGTCGCTGCACCCGATCGCTGGGCATACACCGACGTTGCGATCGCGCCTCAGCAGCGGGATGAATTCCAACGGCTATCGCTCTAATCATGACACGACGCGAGAATGCCATTCGCGTTACCGGGCGGGCGCAAAATTCGCCCTTTTTCCTAGCACGCAACGCACCGCGAAATGTATTAACGGTGTGAAAGGGATAGTGCATCGCAGATCAAGCGTGCGTGCACCGTGGGTCGCCTACGCTTGCAAAGAAGCCAGGAAATCTGGGACAAATCGGCCAGCCTGAGAACGCGGATACCTGCGCGCCCTACATGGGCGCATCGTGCTAGCATGAAACGACGCAACGAAAGGGGACAACTTGCTTGACTCTCTATCGGCGCATGCTCATGGCCACCTGTCTTCCGTTCGTCGATCAAGACAGCAGTGGACTAGTTCAATTTGGCTATTTGTCCTTATTGGAGTTGCCTACTTCCTTGCAGCTCGACTAAGTCTTCTTTTGTTGACCAAACCTGATGGCGTCGCCGTGTTCTGGCCGGCTTCAGGCATCGCCGCGGGCGCCCTGATCGCACTTGGACCGGGCTCGCGGTTGACGGTGGCAGCTGGCGCCGCAGTCGCGACCATCGTGGCCAACTTGTTGGGCGACCGCACTTTCATGGGCGCGATCGTCTTCGCCGTGTGCAATGCCGGCGAAGCGCTGCTCGCCGGATGGCTGATCCAACGATATTTCGGTTCGGCTTTTAGTCTCGACCGCCTGAGTCATGTGCTGGGCTTGCTGGGTGCGGCTACCGTCGCGGCCGCTATCTCGGGAATTGGCGGAACGGCAGGGTTCTTGTACTTCCACAGCTCGACCGCACCGATTCTGGCAACGTGGCAACACTGGTTCGCTTCCGACGCACTCGGAATCCTCACGGTCGCACCGCTAATGATCGAACTTGCTTCGGCAGCGCGGGAGCCGCCGCGACGGAGGGAGCTTGTCGAAGGCATCGTAGCCCTTGTGGCGCTGGGCTGGGTAAGCGGATTTGTAATTCTTCTGCCGCAGGGCCATTGGGGAATCGTCGTTCCCATCGCCGCGCTGTTCCCATTGTTATTGTGGATTTCAGCACGCTGTCGCCCCATCTTCGCTGCTGCGGCCGCCTTCATCATTGCGTTTACGTTAGTCTGGATGACCACATTTGGTATCGGTTATCTCGGCGATCCCGCTATCCCGATCGAGCATCGCATTCTGGGCGCCCAGGCAAGCATCCTTGCCATCTCGCTCTGCGCACTCGTTCTTGCTTCGCTTTTCGCGGAGCGCCGTCATCACGAAGCCGCCCTCTTTGAGGGTCAGACGCGGCTTCAGGAGGCGCTGACCGCCGGGGGAGTGATGGCCTTTGAATGGAATGCCCGAACCAACTTGTCGCAGCGGAGCGACAACGCTGCGCAGATTTTGGGCTTCGATCCAAAGCATGGATTTTCTGCCGCCGAATTCCTCGAACGGGTTCATCCTGACGACCGCTCGCAATTCAAAAAACTTGTTCATTCAGTCCAACCCGAGAAGCCGTCCTATAGAATGACTTTTCGCTTCGGATGCCCCGATGGGCGGCAGATTTGGCTCGAGGAATCTTCCAGCGCGGAATTTGATTCGACTGGTCGCTGTGTGCGTCTGAAGGGGCTGACTCTTGACATTACGGAGCGCAAGCAATCGGACGAGCGCCAGGGGTTATTGATCGCGGAGCTCGATCATCGCGTGAAGAATCTTCTGGCGCGCGTCGCTGTAATCAGCGCGTACACCCGTCAGGGCAGCACCTCGATAGACCAGTTTGTCGAAGTGCTCGACAAACGCATTCAGTCGATGGCGAATGCACATTCACTGCTGAGCGCTAATCGCTGGAGCGGCGTGAATCTCGCCGACCTAGTTCATAATCAGCTGGCGCCTTACGCGACGATGGCAAACACGAGGATCGCTGGTCCCGACGTCACACTCACGCCAGCAACAACTCAGGCTGTGGCAATGGCTCTTCATGAGCTCGTCACGAATGCCGTTAAATACGGCGCACTGTCGAGCCCCAATGGTCATGTTTCGGTGAATTGGGATCGCTACCAACACGACGGCGGACCGCCTCAGGTGAAGATCGAATGGCATGAAACAGGCGGCCCGACGTTGGCCGCTTCGCCCAAACTCGGCTATGGCACCAATCTCATTCGCGAATTGATCCCGCACGAACTCGGTGGAACGGTTAATCTTGCCTTCGCAACAGATGGCGTGCGCTGCGAAATCAATGTCCCGATCGATCAGAGATGAGAAGGAAGCTTAGTGGCTATCGGCAACGGAGCGCAAAATCGCGATAAGCTTTTCCTCGCTGATAGGTTTCTCGAGGATATGTGCTTTCGCCGGAACCATCGGAAGATCCGAGTAGCCTGACGTCACGACAACAGGCACACCTTGGCCGATCAGTCGATGAATAAGGCTATACGACCGCTCGCCCTGCCGAAGATTGATGTCTACCACTGCGGCATCCGGAATGTGTTGGGCAATCAGATGCTCGGCGTCCATCGTGGTGGCAACTGGTCCATCCACTTCGGCGTCGAAACTCCGTAGCAGGCTTTTCAAGGCAATCCCGAGTTGCCAGGAATCCTCGACTAGCAGAATGCGCATTCCGCGCAGATTCGATGGTTCACACGCGGGCGTGTCGCCACCATTCACCACGGTCATCGGAAATCCCAACGCAACGAAGGCTGCCGTCCTCGAAATGCAAACTATCGCACTGCGTTTTCGAGTTAGCAACCCGCGCGTTCTGCGAAGACGGCCGATTGCGCTCAACTGCAGCGGACAAGACGATCTTGACCCCTATTCTGGCTTGAAGCCACGAAAAGCCCATCCGGCGACCAATCCGAACAGCAGCAGGGCAATAGGCGGCCCAAACAAGAGGACTGGAATTGCCAGGAAATCACCTGAGGTTCGGAACCCGCCCTGTATTCCGTAGAGGATCAAATAAACCACCCATCCCATAACCCATGCTGCAGACACGAGCAGCCAAATCCGCAATAATCCGCGACGCCAATTGACCTGCATGGCTTTGTTGACGCGCTCATCGGGTTCGAGGCGAGGAATTCCAAAGCGCGGCATCGCCAGTATTTCCTTATGCGCGTTCGTTAAGGTCGTTACGTCCCGGCCACCAACGCAGGTCTCCGGACCATGTTCCGTCATGTGTCCCAGTTTGCCACGCCGAATGACACTAAAGCGCCGCTAACAGAAGACACCATTGGCGCGAACCGGATATGACAAAAGTCCGGTCACCGACTAATAGGGAGAGTACCATGTCACGCGTGTCGTGTAAGACAGGTGCGAGCCACATTGTCATTAGACTGGCGCTTGCTGTTGGCGATTTGTTCGGTTTCCACTGCAAAGGCTGGTGATCTTGATCTGTCTGTATACGGCGCGCACCCGTATAGCGTGCCGTCGAGCGCGATGCATTTTGCCGTATTCTTCTCGAACGGCGGGTCGACCCCTACGGACGCGAGATAGTCCACCGAATTCGAATATGCGATGAGGGCCCGGTCTATTCCGAACCGAACTGGTCTGCTACACCTCAGGAATACGGTTACCCGCCGCGGCGATATTACGAGCCGGCTCCCTCGCACTAATTACTCGTATCCGCGTCCGCCGGCGCTGGTCGGCCCGACTTACTACAACTAGGGCAGGGCCAATAGCCGTTGCAGTCGCATCGATCGGACTCGCCTCTGCTTTGCGATCTTCGTGAGCGCGCGGGAGCGAGTACTTGTGCCGGCAATTCGTGCCGCGCTCGCCTTTTCCCCGGCAATTGAGTGCCAATTAGGGTACCATCGCCGAATGCCTCTTGCTTGCAGGAGGCATTGCAGCAACAACCTTGCCTTCCTTCTGCCATTTTTGATCGTACTTAGCTCGGCCGCAGCTTCGAAGAAAATTGAGTCGGCGGACCACTTGCCGCCTGTCTATGTGCGAAAACACGATCGCATTTCAGGGGACTTAAATGACATCTCGAATCAAGCCTGTAAGCATTGCAATCCTGGTCAGCGTATTGACGTTGACATCCGCAAACGCAGCCGGATGGACTTCGATCCATAAATATGTAAAGCGGTCCGGCAACTGTGCCGGGCAGGAAGTTCTGGCGAGCTACTACTCATCAGGAAAGCGGACATCGAGTGGCGAACGTTTCGACGCGAGCGGCAAAACCGCTGCGGCGCGAACCTGGCCGCTCGGAACGACTCTAACCGTGACAAATCCCCAAAACGGCCGTTCGATTGTTGTCAGGATCAATGACAGAGGACCTTGGGGAATTGCGTATCGCATGGGAGCACGCCTTGATCTCGCGAAGGGCGCCGCTCAACGCCTCGGCATGCGTGCCTCCCAATACGTTTGCGTCGCTTAACTGCGCCATCGCGTTTTTGAAATCTCTGCTTGCTGTCCAAGCATGCGAACATCGCATGTGGTTGATGTTCGCGCACGCGATGAGTTTGCGGCGCATAGAGGATCGAAAGTCCAGACTACAGGGCTCGCCGCGAGGAGCCGTAGTCGATCGGCATCTGAAATAGGAATGCCCTCGATCCACAACGGGGATCACCGTTCAGAATGCCTTCAATATAAGCGATTTCTCGTTTTAAGCTTTCGATCTCCTGGCCGCCAAGATCAACGTCGCCGACCGCAATCTGTGCATCGGCTTCCAAGCGGTTCAAAAACTGCCGGAGGCGGGCCAGATCTGTATCGATAGACGTCTTAATCATGCCTCCGATGATAGCGGCTCGCAGGCGAGCGAAAAGTGGTTATCCACTTGAAACGTTGCCGGCGGCTGCCCGTCGGAGCAGAAAGTTGTGAATTTCTGCTCCGATCGATGGCATGCGCTTGCCACGTACCGGTTAGCTCGCGTTGCTGGCGAGCACCGTGAGTTCGACCCGCGCGAGCCCGGACGACCCGATTGCGCGCGCGCCGGCTGGCGTAAGGTCGATGATCCGGCCCTTGATATAAGGCCCACGATCATTGATGCGAACGATCACGGAACGGCCATTGTGCATGTTTGTGACCTTTACCCTCGTTCCAAATGGAAGCGTCTTATGCGCCGCTGTTAGCGCATGGGCGTGCGCATATTCGCCGTTTGCCGTTTTCTCTCCGCTATAGACCGAAGCAATTCCCGTTTCGGTAGCCGCTATAACTTGCGAAGACGCTGTAAACATTCCTACTGAAGCAAGAACACAAAGCGTCACGCGACAACGATTTCTCATTCTCTCCGCTCATAAGGTTGTTGGGGATGCGCAACGACCGAACGACTCGGCGCCGGTCGAAGCGAATGGACTTCTATAAGCGGAGGTTCGCGAACGTCTTGTTGCAATCTGCCAAGAGATTGTTGACGTGTGCCAGCCCGTCGGGATTTTGAAGATTGCGCCGGCCGCGTACTCGAAAAAAGAATGCGTGCGAGCTGGCACGGTAATCGAGTAAAGACATTTTGTTACAAGGAAAGAGTCGCTGCGGCGATGGAGAAATTACGGCTGATCTTTTTGAATGCTCGATTGCTTGTTTCGCAGGACGAAACACGCGACACCTGCGTCCTTGATCTGCTTGCAAAGGCCGTTCGCCGACATTCGGCTCTCGGCGCCAATTCTGGCTTGATAAAGCGGACGCGTACCGCGGCTGCGCAGCAGTACCACGGTGATGATCGGGTCATGTTCGCCTATCAATCCTGATAGCTTTTCCATCAGTCGCGCATAGGTCGCGAGGACCCGGTCACGGGAAAAACTCGCCACCAGCTCCACACCCCATGGCAGGCCGATCGCCGCCGTTATGCGTTCTTCCAGTTCATAGAAAAAGCGGCTTGGCCCCTGCTCCAGCGAGGCCACCAGTTCAAGACAGTCAACTTCAGGAGTAACCATCGAAACGTTCCCGGCCCGCGCCCAATCCGCAGCATTTCGTCCCGTGATCGCCTGCACATAACGCTGAGTCTCATCCGGAAGTGTGCGCGCGCCCTCAAGCCAGCCGCGAACGCGGCCGGGACCGGCGTTGTAGGCCGCCGCGGCAAGTCCCAGATTACCGAACTCGTCACGCAGCTCGCGCAGGTATTCGGCTGCCTTTGGCAACGCCTGAACCGGATCGAAGGGATTGGTCAGAGCGCGCTCGGCGGCCGTTCCCGCCATGAACTGGGCAATGCCTTGCGCATGTCCGCCGCTTCGAGTTCGCGGCCCAATTGCATGAGGATCAAACCTACTTTCGCGCCAGATGACCCGAACAAGAAATGCGGTCGGTATCCCATTGGCGCGGGCGGCCGATTCCAGCATCAAGCAAAGCGACGAGCGTGAGGCCGCTGCCGCGGCTTCGGCTTCGCCCGCAAGCGGCAGTACAATCGAAACCGCGGCCATAATCGAGCGGGCGTACCGCATCGCCAATAAAAAAACCGCCAGGTGCAATTCGTTCCAGTCCATGCGACGATATCATAGGCGCGCGTAGTGCATCCGGATTGCGCGGTACTCCCAATCCGGAATACGATTTTAAGATGATCTTCCGTCAGCTGTTCGACCAGGTGTCCAGCACTTATTCCTATCTGCTCGCAAGTCGTCCGGGCGGTGAAGCACTGATCATTGATCCCGTCCTGGAAAAGGTGGACCGCTATCTGCACCTCGTCCATGAGCTCGACCTCAAGCTGGTGAAAGCCGTCGACACGCACTTACATGCCGACCATATCACCGGTTTGGGCGCACTGCGCGATCACACCCATTGCATCACAGTGATGGGCGAACAGACGAAGGCTGATGTCGTTTCAATGCGGCTGTCCGATGGCGACAAGCTCACCATTGAGGGGCTCACACTCGATGCGATCTACACGCCGGGGCACACTGACGATTCATACTGCTTTGTCTTGCCGGACCGTGTGTTCACCGGGGATACATTGCTCATCCGCGGTACCGGCCGTACCGATTTCCAGAACGGCGATGCGCGCCAGCAATACGATTCGATATTCAATCGGCTGCTCAAGCTGTCAGACTCAACGTTGGTGTATCCGGCGCACGACTACAAGGGCGACACCGTATCCACCATCGGCGAAGAAAAGGCCTTCAATCCGCGGCTGCAGGTCAAATCGATCGACGAATATGTTGAGTTGATGAGCAATCTCAAGCTTCCTAACCCGAAGATGATGGACATTGCAGTTCCTGCCAACGTCAGGATTGGCCTCGCGCAAGAGATGATTGCCCTTCGCGGCTGGGCGATGAAGGCGAGTGGCGCGATCACGCTCATGGGAAAGCCGGACGTCGCACTAATCGATTTGCGCGAACGCTCGGAACGCGAGCGCCATGGCACAATTCCCGGCTCTCTGCACGTGCCCTACCCGTCCCTGCAGGAGAACATCAGCGAAGGCGGCATGCTGAGCGAACTTGCTAAAGCGACCGGTAAACGTCTTCTGTTCTATTGCGCGTTCGGCGAGCGGTCGGCCATGGCCGTGCAGGCGGCGCAGGACGCCGGTCTTATTACAGCGTGCCATATTGAAGGTGGCATCGACGCCTGGAAACGGGTTGGTGGACCTCTGGCGCGCTAGCTTGCGCTATGTCCCGGTTCGATCGCGAAATGCTTTCAAATAGGCGAGCCCTGTCACCGCTGCTTCGTTGAGGTCGTTGTTGTCGAACGGATACTCCCCCAAGGATCATTCGACTTTTTCTGGTCGGGAATTTTTTCCATCGTCGACTTGTAAGCATCATCGATAGCTTTTCGTTTCGCCTGCTCATCCGGGTCCAGCGGTCGTCGACTATCTGGATGCAGGCTTATGCCTGGCTTGAGATCCTGCGCGGATATTATGTCGCTCGAAAAAATGATGATCGCGCCGGCGGCGGCCAAACAAATATATCTGCTGTGAACCATGCCCAATTATGCGCCATGGCCGGCTATGCTGCCAGAGGGCTGGCGACGACGTGTGCGCGAATCTAAGCCGGGCGCGATCCGCCTTTGTCGGTTGTATCGATGATACCGATAACTTCACCGGTAACAGGGTCAATCCGTCTTACCGGCGATGCCGCCCCTTGCGAGCCGAACAGTCGCTCGAAGGCACGTTTGTATTCCGCTGTCGCCGCCGCCCGATAGCCGGGCGCTCGGCGCTTTGCTTCGGGCTTGCGACGACGGTTTTTGTTGAGAAAGAGTGATGGTCGCATGGGCGTTGATTTCCATCAAACCGCGGAGGCACCAACTTCAGTCAGTGCAAAATTGCGCAACCGGACCGGGTCGCGCTCTCCGCTCGCGGCGAGTTCAAGCATGCGCACTGCAAGCGTTGTCCGCTCACGCGCGCCTGTTTGTATTGGCTGCAAACAAGCCCACGTTCTCCGAGTGTTGTTTGTAAGATCTTCAGGATATCAGGATCAAACGCGGGCGCTTGACGCATTGCACATTAACCTGATTGTCGCCGAATTTGAGTTTGTGCCAAACAATCTGGCTCGTCTGTCCGCTAGCTGACACATCTGCACGGAATATTTTCACCCGAGGGCGGAACCGTTGGCGAATTGGCGCACTTGCTTTGTGACCGAGTGCGGACCCCCCTAGCCCCCTTACCCCCGAAGGTCCGCACGGTCAGATGGGCGAGAGGGCCGCGCTTTTTTTCGCGGCCCTTGAGCGTTTGCAGAGAGTGCGAACTGTTTAGGCGCGCGACAGTCAGTGCGGACCCTTCTTCTTTATTTTCGCTCCGCCCTGGACATGTTTGCCAGCGCCTTTGCCGGCCTGAGGCGGACGGAACACGTCTCCGCCTTCGATGGCGCCGTAACCGGCAGCGAGCCGTCTCGTTGACGCTAAGGAATTGCGCTTTGTTCGCACGGTCCCACAGCGCCGCGCGGTCGGCGCTCAGCGCCTCGATCCGGTCGATGTCGGCGGCCAGTACGAGACCTTCACCAAAAACTGGCGCCAGCCAATGCGTGAGCGCGCAGGTGATGCGAGAGGCGAGCGGCAGAACGCTTTGGCGCCAGAGCACACGATTGGCTTCCTAGTAATTCGAATATGTATTGTCGCCAGGAATTGCCAGAAGCATTGGCGGTACCCCGAATGCCAGCGCAATCTCACGAGCGGCAGCGTGTTTCGCTTCCAGGAAATCCCGCGGGGTTAATGACATTGGTCTCCAATCGAGCCCCCATTCGAGCACGAGTGGCCGCCCCACATTGCCGTGCCCTTGATAGTGATCTGCGAATTCCTTCTTCAACCGCTCATATTGCAGCGTCGACAGAACAGCGCCCTCGCCGCCGTCGTAAACGAGCGCGCCGGAAGGACGGGCGGCGTTGTCGAGCAGCGCCTTGTTCCAGCAAGCCGCTGCGTTATGGGTGTCGAAGGCAATGGCGGCCGCTTCAAGTGGACTCAGACCGTAGTGATCTCGAGCGGATTGAAAAACGTGAGATGCAAAATTGGCGGCAAGGCTGCGCCTTGATCAAAGTGCGTAGGCTTGTGGTCAACCGTTCGGGCCAGGCACCAGTTTCATTCGTTGGGGCCGCAGTGCGTAAAGCTCGCGCACCTGGAGGCTCTCATTGCCCGGACCGACAGCCTCTATATATAGGCATAGCCCGCAAGCAGAAGATGGGACGCGACGGCTTCCAACAATGACGTGCCGTCCTGGCGCGGATTTGGACGCGTGACAAGACCCAACAGTGGGTGGTTATCGTGTTCCTCGGCGCCTGCGAAAAGCCAACGAAAAATTCGGGCGTGATGGTCGTCGCATTCGCAGCGGTGGCAGCGTGGCAGATTTACGACATGACGACGGCAACAGAGGCCCCAGCCGGTCGCTTGCGATTTTGCAATATATCCTGCTCGCCGGACTGCTTATCTGACTAACCGGGGCCCTGCTGAACTTTATCCGATCGCAATGACTGCAAACGCGTTACTTAGCGTGGCGGGTCGGAATGGCAGCTGCGGGGACCTTCATCCCAAATCCAGCCGCATTTTGTGCAGGCGCCCAAGCTGAGGCCGAGCACCAGCAGGCACATCACGATGGTGAGACGAGTTATCATGAGGCGGAGCATAGCCGATCGCGCTCCGTGTCGCGACCAAGGATCCGATTGAGCAAGGCCGTCGCTGGCCGTTGGAGGTACGCATCCCATGCATGCCTCTATCGCCCATTTGGATGATGAGAGATGTATGCCGCGCCTTTTTTCTATGGACGAAAGCCCTATATGAGAGATTGTACATGAATGTAAGCTAAGTTCCAGCCTCGCGCGCCAAGTGCGGGGTACTTTTTGGCCTGTGGCGTCGCTGACGCCTCACGAAAGGCACCCAGATGTCAATCCGCCCCGTTAAGAGCATCGTGCAGTCGAAGCCTACTATTGAAGGTGCTGGTGTCAGGCTCCGTCGCGCATTTGGTTTTGGCGACACCGCGGAAACCGATCCGTTCCTGCTCCTTGATGACTTTCGGAATGACCGGCCCAGCGACTATCTCGCCGGCTTCCCCTGGCATCCGCATCGCGGCATCGAGACGATCACATATGTATTGTCGGGCACCGTGGAGCACGGCGACAGCTTGGGCAACCGTGGCACGCTCAGTTCGGGCGATGTGCAGTGGATGACGGCCGGGCGCGGCATCATGCATCAGGAAATGCCGCAGGGCGATTCGCATGGTCGCATGCACGGCTTTCAGCTCTGGGCCAACCTGCCCTCCTCGCTCAAGATGACCGCGCCGCGTTATCAGGACATCAAGGGCGCGGATATCCCCGAAGTCATCGATGATGATGGCACGCGCGTGCGGGTCGTATGCGGCGACTTTTGGGGCAAAAAAGGTCCGGTCGACGGGGTAGCCGCCGATCCACGATATCTTGACGTCTTTGTGCCCGCAGGTAAGCGCAAGACACTGAAGGTCGAGCTCGAGCGACACGCGTTTGCATACGTTTTCGAAGGCGATGGAACGTTTGATGCAGCATCGCGTCCAATCGGTGTACTCAGCGAGAAACAGGTGGATGGCAACGAAATCCTGGTGCGGGAAAAGGCCGGGGACCGTTCGCTGGTGCTGTTCGATTCCGGCGACGAGATTACCGTGCAGGCGGGCGAGAACGGTATTCGTTTCCTGCTGGTATCCGGAAAACCGATCCAGGAACCAGTCGCCTGGTACGGGCCAATCGTGATGAATACCCAAGCCGAACTACAGCAGGCAGTGGCCGAGCTGCGTAAGGGGACTTTCATTGAGCGCTGACCGCGGCCCGTTTGCCTAAGTTCGAGGGATTTCCCTTTGGTTCGGCGTTTGTCCGCTGGCCGAAGGGAAGCATTGATTTGATTCTGTCGACGGGCTTTCCCATGTCGGTCCGCTGGGCCCGGATCTGATCATGATCTACAACGATGCCTATGCGGGCCTGCCCGGCGATCGCCACCCGCGCGCGCTGGGGTGGCCGCAGATATATAGCGAGCTGGGACCCCTTAATGAGGCTATCCTTTTGGTCCACTCCGCCTGAATGAGCACGGGTGCATGAAATTGTGGCGGACCGTGTGGCTGGCGCCATCACGAAATAGCTTCACTCGGCAGGAATCGGCGTTGCGGGAGCCGTCGGCGCGCTGACCGCCTGCGAGGGAGCCGACGGGCCTTTGAGCGGACGCTCCTCCATCGCAATCAGGAAGGACATCCCGAAGGAAAGCACCAAGCCGCAGGCGAGAAACACGAAACGGAAGGCGTACGCAAGCTCGAGCGCAGAGGCTGTGCGCGCCAGCATTTCGATCGACATCCCAGTGACACCGCCCAGTCCACCAAGCACGATTGCACCCAGGAGGGCAACGACGAGCGCCGAAAAGAGCGAGCGGAAAAAATTGGCCGCACCCGTGGCAATTCCCATTTGAGAGCGCGACACCGCGTTTTGCATGCAGACTGTCGACACGGGGAATACTGTGCCAAGCCCGGCGCCAATGATGAGCAGGAGCAACAGCACGATCCAAATCGGCATCGAAGCGGGCCAGATGGCTAATGGCGCGAGCGAAAGGATTGAAAGCGCGAGCCCGATCAGCGAGACGCGCTTGTAGCGCACCATATGCGTCATAAGGCGTCCGGTAATTGTGGAAAATGTGACTGTTGCCGCCATCAACGGAATCAAAGCGAGACCCGACTGGCTCGCTGACAGATGCAAAACGACCTCGAAATAAAGCGGCACAAAGATTGTCATGCCGACCAGCGTGCCCATGTTGCACGCTCCGGCGAGCGTGGCGCAGCGAACGACCGCATTTCCCAGCACAGTCAGTGGCAGAAATGGCTCGCGCGTGGTTACAAGACGCCAGACGAACAAGCCCCAGAGGATCGCCGATAAAAGGAGTAGCGCGCCAATTTGCGGCGAAATCCACTCGTAGCGTCTTCCTCCCCAGGATAACGCAAGCAGAAGAGCGATCGACGCCGACATCATAAGCAGGGCACCAAAGACATCGAGGCTGTGCTTGCGCGCATGAAATGGGACTCGGCGGAGCACGCTGGACGTCATGCCGAGTGCAATAAGCCCCAGCGGAACGTTGATCCAGAAAATGAGCGACCAGTCGATGTGCTCGGTAAGAAATCCTCCCAGCACCGGGCCGCCGACCGAGGACGTGGCAAATACCGCGCCGATATAACCTTGGTAACGGCCGCGCTCGCGAGGGGAAACGATATCGGCGATAATGGTCTGCGCCAGGGCCATCAACCCGCCGCCGCCGAGGCCCTGAAAGCCGCGCGCCAACACCAAGGCCGTCATGCTCGGCGCCAACGCACAAGCGACCGAACCGGCCACGAAAATTCCGATCGCGGTCAGCATCATGACACGCCGGCCATGAATATCCGCGAGCTTGCCATAGAGGGGAGTTACGGCGGTGCCCGTGAGCAAATAGGCGGTCACAACCCACGACAGGTCGTCGAGATTACCGAAATGCCGGCCGATGGTAGGCAATGCGGTGGCAACAATGGTCTGGTCGAGCGCCCCCAGGAACATGGCGAGCATGATGCCAAGCACAATGGTTCTGATTTCCGGATGGCTCAGCGCGCGCGGCTCGGGCGGCGCTTCGGTCTTTGTGGGCCGAGCCTTGGGCTTCGGCTTGGGGGATGTCATCGCGCGATCGTGCAAATTCATGGCCGACAACCGCTCAATGCCCTGCCAGTTCCAGCAAAGCAAGACGCCCCAGCGCGGGGGTGCTATGTGCAATAGCTGGGGGCGCGTTTCACTGATTCTGCCGGTGCCAGCAACTCAATTTGGATGATGACAGCGATGAATCGTCGCTTGCGCTTACAAAACTTCATCGTCGTCGCAACAGTCGTTTCCGTGGTTTCAGCCTCTTTCGCGAGAGAGATGTTGCCTCCTGGGTTTGTTTATTTGCGCGACGTGGATTCGAGCATCCATCAGGATATTCGATACGCAACGGGGGATAACTTCACCGGCCGGCCGCTCCCGGGCTATGGCGCCGCCGAATGCATCCTGCGCCGTGAAACAGCTGAAGCGCTCAAGCGTGTGCAAGCCGATCTCTCGCGCGAAAATCTGAGTTTGAAGGTTTACGACTGCTACCGACCGACCCGCGCCGTACGCGGCATGGCAGCTTGGGCTCACGATGCTGACGACAATGAGAATGCACGCCGCTTCTATCCGGCGGTGCACAAGCGGAATTTGTTCGCGCTCGGATATATCTCGGCGCAGTCGCGACATTCTACCGGAACTGCGGTTGATCTCACGCTGGTGAAAATGCCGACCGCAGCCGCGGACCGCTTCGAACCGACGGCGCGCTATGGAGCATGCAATGGACCGGTCGCCAAGCGTGCACCTGACAACAGCGTCGACATGGGAACCAGCTTCGACTGCTTCGACACTAGGAGCTACACCATGAGCGGCGCGATCACCTCCGAACAGCGACGTTGGCGGGCCGCATTGAATGCCGTGATGCATCGGCACGGCTTTGCGAACTATTTCCGCGAATGGTGGCACTATTCATTTTATGGCGCGGCCGAACCTCGCGCCTATGATTTCGCGATAATGCCGCGCGGGCGGTGAAGCTATGTTTGCCTTGCAGACTTTCGCTTTGCCCGCTTCGGCCATTTGCCCGGCCAGCTTACAATGTAGTCGGCAAGCTTCTCGTCCGGCACGTCCACCTCGCTCGCGGCGACACGCCCGCGTACCGAGATGCCCGCTCGATGGACGGTTTCAGGATCACCGGAGACCAGCGGATGCCACCATGCGAGGTCCTTGCCTTCAGCCACCAGGCGGTAGGCGCAGGTCGGCGGCAGCCACCTCAGGCGCCGGACATTGCGCGGCGTGAGCCTCACGCAATCCCTCACCTTGGCGTGGCGATGGGGATAGTCGCGGCAGCGGCAGGCTGCGCAGTCGAGCAACCTGCAGCTCACGTTTGTGAACAGGGTATCGTTCGTATCCTCATCAATCAGTTTGTTCAGGCAACAACGGCCGCAACCGTCGCATAGGCTTTCCCACTCTAAGCGCGTCATTTCGGACATGAGCTTGCGACGCCAGAAAGGGGTGTCCGGATCGGGCATACCGGAAATCCTTGGACGAACCTTGTAACGTCGGGCTGGGGTTCGTCATGTTTCTTCAACCTCTCCTATAGCGAGAGGTTCTTCAACTTCTGCCACAAGAAGAGGTCTAAAAAAGGGGCCTGCTGGAAAAAAGCGCCTCCATGCGGAGCCAAAGGAGTGGGAAACGTCTACCCTGGGCCATTTTTAACCGCAATTTTCATTCACCTTGGCCACAGCCGGGGGGAACCGCAGCATTGGCTGGGGGTTGGCCGATCGGCTAAAATTCGTGTATCCGGTCTTCCCGGACTTACTCCACGAGCGGCAAAACCTTGCGCGACCTATTTCCCGAGGATTGGAAGCCCAGCATCAAACGATTCCTGCTCGGGCTGGACGCATGGGTTGATTTCAGCGTCTTTCGCAGCGCCTCGGGCCTGCGTGAAAGTTATGAGCGCTTTTCCACTTTCATGGACCGTTTTCACGTGTCCGGTTGGCGGCGCGGGCTCAATGAGCTGGTATCTGAGGGAGCCACCCTCGGCACTGTCGGACTTGTGGTGATGTTGGCACTGGCGGTGCCTGCGTTCCGCGAGACATCCGATGACGATTGGTTGAAGAAATCCGAGCTGGCAGTGACTTTCCTTGACCGGTACGGGAACGAGGTCGGCTCGCGCGGCATCAAACATAATGACGCAATACCGCTCGACCAGTTTCCTGATCATTTGATCAAGGCCGTGCTCTCTACAGAGGATCGGCGCTTTTACGAACACTTCGGCATCGATCTTCCAGGCACGGCGCGAGCACTGGTGGCCAATACGCGCGCTGGCGGTGTCGTACAGGGCGGCTCTTCCATTACCCAGCAGCTTGCGAAGAACCTGTTCCTCAACAACGAGAGAACGATTGAGCGCAAAGTCAAGGAAGCGTTTCTCGCCATGTGGCTTGAAGCGCGCCTGACAAAGAACGAGATTCTCAAGCTTTACCTCGATCGCGCCTACATGGGCGGCGGCGCATTTGGGGTCGACGCTGCCGCGCAATACTACTTCAACAAATCGGCGCGGGATGTGAACCTTGCAGAGGCCGCAATGCTCGCCGGCCTGTTCAAGGCGCCGACCAAATTTGCGCCCCATATCAATCTGCCGGCGGCGCGCGCACGCGCCAATGTTGTGCTCGACAACCTCGTCGAGGCGAACATGATGACCGAAGGCCAGGTATTCGGCGCCCGGCGCCACCCTGCAACGCCCGTCGACCGTCGAGACGACCGCGCGCCAAATTACTACCTCGACTGGGCGTTCGATGAGATGCGGAAGCTGGTCGATACTTTTCCAAAATCTATGACCGAGCGCGTTTTCGTGGTGCGTACCGCCCTCGACACCAGCCTGCAGAACAATGCCGACGCGGCTGTCGAGTCATCGCTGCGTCAATATGGCCAGGAATACCACGCGAAACAGTCTGCCGCTGTACTAATGGATGTCGATGGCGCAGTGCGTGCGCTGGTTGGCGGCCGCGACTATGGCGCGAGCCAATTCAATCGCGCGACGGACGCGATGCGCCAGCCCGGTTCTTCGTTCAAGCCCTACGTCTACGCGGCCGCGCTCATGCACGGCATGAAGCCGACATCGATCGTGGTCGACGGCCCGGTCTGCATTGGCAACTGGTGTCCACAAAACTACAGCCACGGCTACGCGGGCTCGATGACGCTGCAACAGGCGCTCACGCAGTCGATCAACACCATCGCGGTGAAGCTGTCGATCTCGATCGGTAATGGGAATGCGAAGGTCGGCCGCAGCAAGATCGTCAAGCTCGCCCACGATATGGGACTGCGCACGCCGCTGCCGGATACGCCATCGCTGCCGATCGGCGCCGACGAAGTCACGGTGCTGGATCACACCGTCGCCTACGCCACCTTCCCCAATTTGGGCAAAGCTGTAACGCCGCACGCGATTCTCGAAGTGCGGACCGGCGCCGGCGATCTTGTGTGGCGCTTCGACCGCGACGGTCCGAAGCCGCGACAGGTAATGCCGGCTGGCGTCGCCGCCGACATGATCAAGATGATGAATAACGTTGTCGAGAACGGCACGGGTCGCCGGGCCCGACTCGACGGCGTTGCGGCTGCGGGAAAAACCGGCACGACCAATGCGTACCGCGACGCCTGGTTTATGGGTTATACGGGCAATTTCGTTTGCGGCGTCTGGTTCGGCAATGACGACTATCAGGTCATGAATCGCATGACCGGCGGATCGCTGCCTGCGATGACCTGGCACAAGATCATGGCTTATGCGCACCAGGGAATTGAGGTCAAACAGCTTCCGGGTCTCGGCGCGCCACAGGTCCGTCAGCAACCCGCTGTGGCTGAAACGAAATCGAAGTCGAGCGAGCCCGCGCCGCCTCCCCGGCCGGCACTTTTGACCAAGCGCGGAGCCGACATCCTCGTACGGGTGGAGCGCCTGATGGATGATGCTAATCGCGCGCTAGGACCGGCACCTCCGACTGTTTCAACTGTCAAAGGCAGGCAGGCTGAGGCACCGCGCGGCGGCGCTCTTGCCTCCTCACTGGAAGGGCGGCCGTTCGGAAATCGTAACTGATTGGCGCCGCAGACCGGCGTATCCTCGGCAGAAATATGCTTTTTACCTAACGGATCGCTCGTGCGACTGCTCTTCGGAA
>Ga0114129_10005314_pt1 | contig 18172 bp, 20 predicted proteins | sample RhiMetdeltSRZDD1_FD_80071 | JGI IMG/M metagenome (GOLD analysis project Ga0114129, IMG submission 80071) | Populus rhizosphere microbial communities from Tennessee, USA - Rhizosphere MetaG P. deltoides SRZDD1 (version 2) (version 2) | ecosystem: Host-associated > Plants > Roots > Rhizosphere >...
ATACCGCGCTTGACGAGCTGATCGTAGATTTCGCGGACGCGATGCTGCGCCTGCGACACTGCCATGCCGTAGCCGGGGACGATCACGACGCGGCCGGCATTCCCGAGCAGGTCGGCCGCATCCTGCGATGTGCCGCTCTTGACGGTTCGGACTTCGGTCGCGGCTCCGCCGGTCTGGACCTGCCCGAATGCGCCGAACAGGACGTTCGTGAACGAGCGGTTCATCGCGCGGCACATGATCACCGACAGGAGGAAGCCCGAGGAGCCGTCGAGGGCGCCGGCCGTGATCAACACCTTGTTCTCGAGCACGAACCCCATCGCGACTGCGGAGAGTCCCGCGTACGAATTCAACAGCGAGATGACCGTCGGCATGTCGGCGCCACCAATCGGCACGATCAGGAGCACGCCGAACGCGAGCGACAGGACGATCACGATCGGGAAGAGCTGCCAGAACTCCGGTCTGAACACGAGAACAACGGCTGCCGCGACCGCGATCACCAGAAGCGAGAGGTTGACGATGTTCTGTCCCTTGTAGGTGATGGGGCGAGTGGGGATGACCTCCTGGAGCTTGCCCGCCGCCATCAGACTGCCGGTGAACGTCAGGTACCCGAGGATCACTTCGACGGCGATCGCGGCCGTGCGGAACGCGGTGAGCTCACCATCCTGCAACCACAGCAGATACTTCGCGCTGCCCACCAGGCCCGCAGCGAGGCCGCCGAATGCATGTGAGAGCGCCGTCCGTTGCGGAACGGCCGTCAGCGGCACCCGTGAGAGGGGGACCCCGATGATGGTGCCGACCACCGCGGCAACGATGATCCATTCGTATCGGACGATTTCGGGGTACAGAAGCGTGCCGAGGATTGCAGCAGTCATCCCGGCCACGCCGGCCGCGACGCCACGGCGTGCCGTTTTCGGATTGCTCAGCCACCGCAGCGACAGGATGAACAGCGCGGCGGCCGCGAGGTAGCTCGCCTGGATCAGATGTTCGCGCATCATGACTGCGCGACCCGCTTGCCGTCACTGCTCGCGGCGCCCGACGTTTGAGGTCTGCGCTCGCGGAACATCTTCAGCATGCGATCCGTGATCAGAAATCCGCTGACGATGTTCGTGACCGACGCAGCGACGGCGACGCTGCCGAGCACGGTGCTGAGCTCGCTCTTCTGCTCGCCCGCGATGATGATCGAGCCGACCACGGCAATTGCCGAGATCGCGTTCGTCAACGACATCAGCGGAGTGTGCAACAGCCTCGAGACGTTCTGAATCACCTGAAAGCCGACGAACGTTGCAAGGAGGAACACGAACGCCATCGACCAGAGATCGAGCGTAGCCATCGGACATCGCCTCCAGGGAGTGAAGAGTGCTGACAGACTCGGAGTGTATTAAACCAGCGACAGGCCGGCAAGGTGGACCTCGCTCGCAGGCTGCGACGGAGCGCGCTGCTATACTGCGTGGCCATGCCGGCAATCAAGCGCATCGGCGTACTGACGGGCGGCGGCGACGCGCCCGGCCTCAACGCCGTCATTCGTGCGGTCGTGAAGGCTGCGACGACGCGCCACTGCGAGGTCATCGGGCTCGAGGACAGCTTCGACGGTCTGATCGAGCCCGATCGCTGGCGTCGTCTGACGCCGCGAGACGTGACTGGCATCCTTCGCATCGGGTGAACGATCCTCGGGACCACGAACCGCGGCAACCCGTTCGCATATCCCGTCGAGGCGAGCAGCGGCAAGCGTGACTACTCCGCGCGCTGCACCGAGATGTTTCACGAGTTGAAGCTGGACGCGCTCGTCGTCATCGGGGGTGATGGGACGCTCACGATCGCACACGAGTTCTCCAAGCGCGGAATTCCGATCGTCGGTGTACCCAAGACGATCGACAACGATATTGTCGAGACCACCAACACGTTCGGGTTCGATACCGCCGTCAGCTTCGCCACCGAGGCGATCGATCGCCTGCACACGACGGCCGAAGCCCACCATCGCATCATGGTCGTCGAGGTAATGGGTCGCTACGCGGGCTGGATTGCGTTGTATGCCGGGGTGGCGGGCGGCGCGGACGTCATCCTGATTCCCGAAATCCCTTTCGATCTGCACATCATTTCCGAGCGTATCTGGGCGCGCGAGTCATCCGGCGCACGCTTCAGCATCGTTGTCGTGGCGGAAGGTGCAATCCGCCGGGAGGCCGCGTGTCGCTGATCGAGGAAGGCACGCCGGAGATCGCCGAGCGGCTCGGCGGCATCGGTGCGCTGGTGCCGCACAACTCGAGACGCTCACGGAGAAGGAGACCCGTCATGTCGTCCCGGGGCACCTGCAGCGGGGCGGCGCGCCCACCAGCTTCGATCGCATCCTGGCGACGCGCTTCGGCGCGCGGGCGGTCGAACTGGTGCTCGACGGCCTAATTCGCAATTCACAACTCGACCGACAGTGCATCGAGATACTTCAGTGCGCCACCAGTATTGAAGACAACGACAGTGTCGCTCGGCTTCAGCTGACCGTCACGCAGGAGCACTCGGACGGCATGGAGCGCAGCTCCTCCTTCCGGCGCGGCGCTGATGCCTTCCTTCGAACCGAGGTCACGCATGCCGCGGACCATGTCCGCATCGCTGACGGCAATCGCGGTTCCTCCGCTCTTGCGAATCGCGCGGAGGACCAGGAAATCACCGATCGCCTTCGGAACCCGAAGACCGTCGGCTACCGTGTGGGCGTTCTGCCACATCTCCGATCGTTCTGCGCCCTGATCGAACGCTCGAACGATTGGAGCGCAATGCTCGGCCTGGACCGACACCATCCTCGGACGTGAGCCGGCCGTCTTCCAGCCCAGGCGTTCCATCTCGTCGTACGCCTTCCACATGCCGACCATTCCGGTCCCGCCGCCCGTGGGATAAATGATCCAGTCGGGGACCGACCACCCGAGCTGCTCGCCAAGCTCGTAGGCCATCGTCTTCTTCCCCTCGATGCGATATGGCTCCTTCAGGGTGGACACGTCGTACCATTCGAGTGGCTTACCCTTTTCGGCGGCGATTCGGCCTGCATCGGTAATCAAGCCATCGACGAGCGTCACGTGCGCTCCGTACAACTCGCACTCGCGAATGAATGGCACCTTGACATCACGCGGCATGAACACCTGCGCCTCGAGCCCCGCAAGGGCGGCGTACGCGGCCATCGCATTCGCAGCGTTCCCCGCCGACGGGACGGACAGCGTCCTGGCGCCAAGATGCGCAGCGCGCGTGACCGCCGCAGACAGGCCGCGCGCCTTGAACGAGTTGGTGGGATTGAGCGATTCGTCCTTGACGAACAGGCGTTCGAGGCCCAGCTCCTCGCCAAGGCGGCGCGCGTGCATCAGAGGTGTCCAGCCCTCGCCGAGCGTCAGCGGCTCCTCGCCGTCAAAGAGCGGCATCAGCTCCCTGTAACGCCACATCGTCGGCTGTCGATCTGCGAGGGATTCACGACGCCAGGCGCGCGCCGCCTCGAGGTCATAGCGGGCGAGCAGGGGCGCGCCGCACGAGCACAGATGCTGTTCGCGACGCGGATCGTAGGGACGGGCTCCGCACGGAACCGAGCATTCGAGATACAAAAAATACGACATTTGCGGATTGCGGAATGCAGATTGCGGATTGACGGATTGCGGATTGTCGATTGACGGATTGTCGATTGCAGATTGCTGGTGAATTGTGGATTGCGGCGCGTTCCGATCCTCAGCCCTCGAGTACGGGCAGCGCAATCAACAATCCGTCAATCGACAATCAACAATCCGTCAATCTGCAATCCGCAATCCGCAATCTGATCACTTTCCCAACAACTCGCCATCCTTTTTCTTCTGCAGGTCGTCGATGAGCGAGATGCGCTGGTCGGTGATCTTCTGCACTTCGTCCAGGCCGCGGCGCTCGTCGTCTTCGGAGATCTGGTGATCCTTCAGCAGCTTCTTGAGGCGGTCGTTGGCCTCGCGGCGCACCTGACGGACACCGTTGCGCCCTTCTTCGGCGTACTTGTGAACCAGCTTCGACAGCTCTTTGCGACGTTCCTCGGTCAGGGGTGGTATCGGGATGCGGACGACCTTACCGTCGTTGGTCGGATTGAGGCCCAGGTTCGAGCTGCGGATCGCCTTCTCGACGGTACTCATGAGCGACGGATCGAACGGCTGCGCGACGATCATCGTCGGCTCAGGGATGGAGAGCGACGCGACCTGGTTCAAGGGCATGTGCGATCCATACGCCTCGACGTGTACGGAATCGAGGATCGTCACCGACGCACGTCCGGTGCGGACGCCACCAAGCTCTCGCCTGACGTGCTCCAGCTGTCCATCCATCCGCTTCTTGACTTCGGCGTACAGTCCTTTCAGATCACTGACGTCCATCTCGTCCCCTCTCACGCTCTCACGGTCGTGCCGACCGCTTCGCCCATGATGACCCTTCGGAGATTGCCACTTGTGCGGAGGTTGAAGACCACGATGGGAAGCCGGTTGTCCATGCACAGCGAAATCGCCGTCGCGTCCATGACTTTGAGACCCTGTTCGAGCACTTTCAAGTACGAGATCTCGTCGTACTTCGTCGCGTTCTCGTCCAGCATCGGGTCGGCCGTGTAGATCCCATCGACTTTCGTGCCCTTGAGGATGACGTCCGCCTTCATCTCCATGGCACGGAGTGCGGCTGCGGTGTCGGTCGTGAAGTACGGGTTCCCGGTGCCCGCCGCAAAGAGCACGACACGGCCTTTTTCAAGATGTCGAACGGCACGGCGCCGGATGAACGGTTCGGCGACGGCACGCATCTCGATTGCCGTCGCGACCCGGGTGTGGACCCCGTTGTGCTCGAGCGCGTCCTGAAGCGCAAGCGCGTTGATGACCGTCGCGAGCATGCCCATGTAATCCGCCGTCGCGCGATCCATCCCCCGCGCGCTTGCCGCAAGCCCTCGAAAGAGATTTCCTCCGCCGATCACGGCAGCCGTCTCGACGCCGAGCTGCTGAATCTCTCCGATCTCTTTCGCGATCGCCGTCGTCACCGCCGGATCGATTCCGAAGGGCTGTTCGCCCATCAGGGCTTCGCCGGACAGCTTGAGCAAAACGCGACGATACACGGGCTCGGGCATGTTTCGCCGATTATATCGAACGATTCCGGCCAGCCGCGAACGGTGACGCGCCGACCGGACGTGCGCCATCACAAGAGAACAAGAGATCACGAGAACTTGATCTTGAAAAACAACTCCTGAACTCCTGACCTCCTGTGAAACGTGGTTGCGGCTATGCCGTCTCGCCCAACTTGAATCGCACGAATCGCGGGATGGCGATGTTCTCGCCCATCTTGGCGATCGCTTGCTGCACGGTCTGGCCGATTGTGACTTTCGGATCGCGAATCGAGGGCTGATCGAGCAGACACATCTGCTCGAAGAAGCTGTTCAGCTTTCCTTCGACGATCTTGTCGATGACCGCCGGCGGCTTGTTCTGACCGGCCATCTGCGAACGATAGATCTCCCGCTCGCGATCGAGAACTTCCGACGGGACGTCCTCGCGCCGGACGTACTGGGGGTTCGCGGCGGCGATGTGCATGGCAATCTCGCGCGCCAGATTCTGGAAGTCGTCGGTACGCGCGACGAAGTCGGACTCGCAATTCACTTCGACGAGTACACCGATCTTGCCGCCCATGTGAATGTAGCTGCCAATCAGCCCTTCGTTCGTCGTGCGGCCGGCCTTCTTCGTCGCTTGGGCGAGCCCGCGCTTCCGCAGAATCGTGGTGGCCTCCTCGATATTGCCCTTGGCCTCCGTGAGCGCAGCCTTGCACTCCATCATCCCCGCGCCGGTCAGGTCGCGGAGCTGCTTGACCATTGCTGCCGTGATCTCCATCGCTTCTCCTCACTAGTCCGGGGGGCTTCGACCCGCCGGACCCCCATCGCCGTCGCTCGCGGGGTCCCTATGCCCCGCTCCGCTCCGGCGGGGGCGCGCCCATGGCGCGCCCAAACTACGCGCCGACCTCTTCGCAAGCGGGTGTCTGCTCAGTTGAGGCCGGGCTCGGCTCGAGAAGCTGTCTTAGTACATGAAAACGCCGGCCAGGAATTCCGGGCCGGCGTCGCCGATCCGGCTCGAGCCGGACTCTACCAACTACACAGAGGCCGGTGAGGTTGCCTGTTCGGGTCGCGCCTGACGTGCGGGCCGCGCTCGGCGCGCGCGCTCGTCGGCTTCGGCATCTCCCTCGTCGGCCTGTGCGGACTCGCGGATCTGGCGCCCGGAGAGCACCGCGTCGGCCACGCGCGACGCGAAGAGTCGGATCGCCCGCAGCGCGTCGTCATTGCCCGGGATCACGAAGTCGACTTCGTCCGGATCGCAGTTGGTGTCGACGACGCCGATGACCGGAATCTTGAGCTTGCGCGCTTCATCGACGGCGATCTTTTCCTTGCGCGTGTCGACGACGAACAGTGCATCTGGAAGCCGCGCCATATTGCGGATGCCTTCGAGGTTCTTCTGAAGCTTGCGCTTCTCCTTTTCGATCTGCGCGATTTCCTTCTTCGAGAGCGTCTCGTACCGGCCGTCGGTCTCCATCGCCTCGAGGTCTCGCAGACGCGTCAGACTGCGCTGAATCGTCGAGAAGTTCGTGAGCAACCCCCCGAGCCACCGCTGGTTGACGAAGAACATGCCGCAGCGCTGTGCTTCTTCGGCCACGGCGTCCTGGGCCTGCCGTTTGGTACCGACGAAGAGGACGGTCCGGCCTTCCGATGCAAGATCGGCAATGAACTGTTCCGCTTCGCGGAACAGCTTCGCGGTCTTCGCCAGATCGATGATGTAGATTCCGTTCCGCTCGCCGAAGATGTAGGACTTCATCTTCGGGTTCCAGCGCTTCGTCTGGTGGCCGAAATGAACGCCCGCTTCCAGCAGATCCTTCAACGCAATGCCGGCCAAGCTCCCTCCAAGGACTCCTAACGTTTACTGAACTGGAAGCGCTTGCGCGCCCCCTTCTGCCCGTACTTCTTGCGCTCCTTGATGCGCGCATCGCGCGTCAGGAACCCCGCCTTCTTCAACCGCTGTCGCAGCTCTACGTTGTACTCGACGAGCGCGCGCGCAATCCCGAGGCGCAGGGCCCCGGCCTGACCGGCAATGCCGCCGCCGGCAATCGTCGCCAGCACATCGAACTTATCGGCCGTTTCTGTTACGGCCAACGGCTGCTTGATCTGGGTGCGGAGTGCCTCGGTGGGGAAGGCCTGTTCGATGGGCTTGCGATTGACGGTAATGCCGCCCGCTCCCGGCCTCATGAACACGCGTGCGGTTGATGTCTTCCGCCGACCGGTACCGTAGTACTGAATGCCTGCTGCCACGTTTATGCGACCTCTCGCGTAGTCGATTTCGACGGTCTATTTGGTTGCAGGGGCCGAGGTTTTTGAGCCTGATGCGGGTGCTTCGCGTCGGCGTACACCTTCAGCTTGCGCCACATCGCTTCACCCAGCTTCGTCTTCGGCAGCATTCCGCGGACTGCCTCTTCGACGATTCGCACCGGGTTCTTCCGACGAAGGTCCTTGGCCCGCTCCTCGCGCAATCCGCCTTCGTATCCGCTGTGGTACCGGTAAAGCTTCTGCTCTTCCTTGCGACCCGTCAGGCGCACCTTCGCCGCATTCACGATGACGACGTGGTCGCCGGTATCGATGTGAGGGGTATACACAGCCTTGTGTTTACCCTGCAGCAGCCGGGCGGCCTCGGTTGCGACGCGGCCCAGCACCAGCCCCTCGGCATCGATGACGTGCCATTGCCGCTCGACACTCCCGGCGGTCGGAACGAACGAACCCATGAGATCCTCTCGGCCTTCCCTCGTTGCCACCGGCGTCGTATGGATCCGCCAGCGGTGGTGCAGGCCCTACGGAAGCTGCTGGTGAACCCGCCGCTCCTACGTTTGCTGAAGCTTCGGCGGAGGCCCTCGCCCCGCCCGAGAGACATGCAGACAGTCAGCCCCGGTCAAAGGACGGCAAATCAAGAGGATACCGGCCATTACGGGGGATGTCAAGGTCGGGAGACGGACAGTACGCAGTGGTTGCCATTACGGATTCGTGTGCAGGAGTCACTTTTGTAAATCTCCCTCCAGCCCTCCGGTTCAACTGCCATTCAAATCTGCGTGATTCTGGCGGTTTTTGGTAGTCGGTACCCCGTGGCACCCAACTTGCCGCCCAGCTTCGCGAGCCAGCGCACACCACAGCGGTTCACGCATACGCGAATGCAGAGAAACATGTTTCGCAAACCGAAATCCCTGGTTGGTCTCGATATCGGCTCGAGCGCTGTCAAAGCCATCGAGTTGAAACCGGCGGGGAAGAGCTACAGGGTCGTGGCCTTCGGCACCGAACCCATTCCCCACGACAGCATCGTCGACGGTTCGATCATGGACGGCGCGGTCGTCGTCGAGTCGGTCCGCCGCCTGTTCGAGCGGCGCAACATCAAGACAAGGGAGGTCGCGGCATCGCTTTCGGGCAACGCGGTCATCGTCAAGAAAATCTCGCTGCCGGTGATGACCGAGGCCGAGCTGGCCGAATCGATCTACTGGGAAGCGGAGCAGTACGTCCCTTTCGACATCCAGGACGTCAATCTCGATTATCAGATCCTCGATGCTGGCGATGCGGCCGGCAAGAGCACGATGGACGTGCTGCTCGTTGCCGCGAAGAACGAGAAGATCGCCGACTACACGGGCGTCATCAGCCAGGCCGGCCGCGCGGCGGTCGTTGTCGACGTCGACGCCTTCGCGCTCCAGAACGCGTATGAAGTGAACTACGGCATCGAGCCGGGCGCGGTCGTGGTCCTCTTGAACGCCGGCGCGAGCGCCACGAATGTCAACATCATCAACGGCGATCAATCGGTCTTCACCCGTGACATCTCCATCGGCGGGAATGCGTATACCGAAGCGCTGCAGAAGGAACTGAGCCTCCCGTTCGAGCAGGCGGATCAACTCAAGCGCGGGCAGCCCGTCGACGGCGTTACCTACGACGATGCCCGGCCCGTTCTTCGCGCGGTGACCGAGAACGCGATGCTGGAGATCCAGAAGACCTTCGACTTCTTCAGAGCCACCGCCTCGTCGGATCACCTGAACCGGATTGTCGTGAGCGGTGGCGCATCGCGCGCCGAGGGATTCACGGAATTGCTCGCGGACCGGTTCCAGGCGCCCGTGGAGCCCTTCGATCCATTCAAGCGGGTTGCGTTCGACGCCAGAAAGTTCCAGGTCGATCCGGCGGAGATCGCGCCGACCGCGGCCGTGGCCGTTGGCCTCGCGCTGCGACGGGCGGGTGATCGATGATTCGCATCAATCTCCTCACCGTCGATCGCGATCGGTCGAAGAAGACGCGGGTCGTCATCTCGGCGGCGCAACGCGTGACGATTGGCGCCTCGCTCATCCTCGTCGCGACGGTGGTCGGTCTCGGCTGGTGGTTCTGGACCCTCCGCAGCCAGTCGGCGGAGATCGACCAGAGCATCGCCAGGGCGGAACTGGAAACGCAACAGCTGCGTGCAGTGCTGGCGCAGGTGCAGACGTTCGAAACGCGCAAGGCGCAGCTCCAGCAGCGGGTCACGCTCATCGAGCAGCTGCGCACGGGACAGGCGGCGCCCGTTCACGTGCTCGACGAAATCAGCCGCAGCGTGCCCGAGCGGCTGTGGCTCTCCGACATGAAGCAGACCGGGAGCGACTTCACCCTGACCGGGTTTGCGACCACCATGACGGCGCTCTCCGACTTCATCGGCGGGATCGAGTCCACGAAGTGGTTCATCAAACCGGTCGAGATCATCGACAGCCAGGTCACGTCCGATCAGAAGACGGGTGACCTCGTGAGGTTCGTGATCAAGGCGACATTCCGCGATCCCGACGCGCCGGACGTATTCGCGACGTCGAAGAACGCGAAGAAACGGTAATGGATTTTCGATGACGCTGTCGCTGAACAAGCTCCCGTGGTACGGACAGATTGTCGCGTTTGTCATCGTGTGCGCCGGCGCGGCGTACGGCTTCTGGAACTTCTACGTCAAAGACATGCAGGCGGACATCGCGAGCCGCCAGGGGCGCCTTGCGACCTTGCGCGCGAGCGTCGCGAAAGGGCGCGCGACCGCCAGGCAGCTCCCCGAATTCGAGGCACAGGTGAGCGAGCTCGAGCAGCGGCTGGAGGGCCTTCGCGCAGTTCTTCCCGAAGAAAAGGACGTCGCGGACATTCTGCGGCGGATCCAGGGTCTCGCCGCGCAGTCGAACCTGGCGATTCAGCGGTTCACGCCACAGCCGCAAGTGCAAAAGCCGATGTACGCCGAGGTGCCGTTCAAGCTGCAGGCCGAGGGGACGTATCACAGCCTCGGACACTTCTTCGATCACATCAGCCGGTTCCCTCGCATCATCAACATCAGCGACATCGCGATCAAGGCGAAGCCGTCGAGCGACTCGACTGCCACGATGGTCGCCGAGTGCACCGCGACGACCTTTGTGCTGCAGCCGGAACCGCCCAAGACCAAAGGCGGCAAGCCAAAAGCGGCTGCGGCTGCCAAGTGAGGCGAAGATGTTGAACGTTCTCGTCCTCTCGGTCCTGTCGCTCGTCCCGCAGCAAACGGCGGGCGGGGTCCCCGACGCGCGTCTTTCGCGCGTTGGGGTGCAGGAGAAGCCGCAGCAGCCTCCGGTATCGGCACCGCTGCCCACGCCGAGCGACGCGGCCACGACACCGTACTCGTACAACCCGGAAGGGCGCCGCGATCCGTTCGTCAGCCTGCTCGGGCGAGGCAACGATCCGCGTCAGTCCGCCACCAAGGTGCCTGGCGTACCAGGGCTGCTGATCTCTGAAGTGACGGTGAAGGGCATCGTTCGCGATCGCTCGGGCTTCCTCGCGATGGTGCAGTCCTCCGACAACAAGACGTACATCGTCCGGCCCGGGGACAAGCTGTTCGACGGTACCGTGAAAAGCATCATGCAGGACAGCGTCGTCTTTTCGCAGGATGTCAGCGATCCGCTGTCGCTCGTGAAGCAGCGCGAGGTCTTGAAGCGAGTGCGGGCGACGGAAACGCCCGCAGCTGCGGCGAGCGAGCGACGCGAGTCCAGCCGCCGCGAGCGGGGTCCCCGGCGCGCGTTGTTTGCGCGCTGGGGTGCCGAGCGGGGGTCGGGCCCCACGAGCACCAACAGATGAGAATCGAATCGATGACTTGGCAGCAGGACAGACCGTCCCACGCATCGCGGACCTGGCTGGCCGGACTTGGCGTCCTGACGCTGGTCGGCACGATGTTGTCGGCGGCGACCGCGCCGGTGCGACTCGTGGGCGTCTCGAGGCAGGAGAACGCGGTCCTGATCGAAGCGAGCGCGCCGGTCGCGTACGGCGTCAGCCAGCCGGATCCGTTCACCGTCGTCGTGAATCTCCGGCATGTCAGTGTCGGCGACGCGCGGAACGACGTCCAGCGGGGCGGCGCGTTGACGGGCGTTCGTCTCGAGCAGGCATCGGACGTCGACGGCGCGTCGGTTGCGCGCGTGCATCTCTCGCTCGCGCAGCCGGCCGAGTACAAAGTTCGCAGCGCGCGCAATACGATTCGCGTCGAGCTCTCGCCCTCCACGGCGCAGACAGCTACGGCAAACCCGCGAAATCCTGCGCCGAAGGTTGAGGCCGATCCGCAGGCCGAGGCGCCCGAACCGATGATCTCTCTCGAAGATGCATTGCGAAACGGCGCGGCGATCACGCCACGAGATCCCACCCCCCGGGAACCAATCACAGCGCTACAGGACGCACCCATCACGACGGTGGCTCCGAATGCCCCGGTCGGGGTATCGCGACCAGTTGCGGCCACGAAGAGTTCGGCCACAGTCAAGCCGTCGCAGCGGACCGCGCGGACCGCGACATCCGCTCAGCAAACGCAGGCCCCGGCGCCAGCCAAGCCGCAATCGACCGGGCAGGTGATCTCGAGCGAGGCGCAGAAGAAATACACCGGTCATCCGATCAGCCTCGACTTCCAGGGCGCTGACCTTCGCGCGGTGTTGCGAGGGTTCTCGGAGATCAGCGGCCTGAACATGGTCATCGATCCCGACGTGCAGGGGACGGTCGACATCATCCTCAACGATGTTCCGTGGGATCAGGCGCTCGAAGTCATTCTTCGAGGCAATCAGCTCGATTACACCGTCGACGGGACAATCGTGCGGATCGCGCGCGTCGACACGTTGAAGCGAGAGCAGGACGCGCGGCAGGCGCTCGCGAAGTCCTCGGCGGACGCAGGTACGCTGTCCGTGCGCACGTTCTCACTCAGTTATGCGCGCGCCGCCGCCGCGGCGCCGCTCATCAAGCGCGCCGCCCTGTCGCCCCGCGGTGACGTCCAGATCGACGAGCGCACGAACACGCTGATCATCACCGACCTGCCGGCGCGGCTCGACACCGCGGCGAACCTGCTGGCCAGCCTCGATCGCGCGGAGCCGCAGGTCGAAGTCGAGGCGCGCATCGTGCAGACCACTCGCGACTTCGCACGCGCGGTCGGGATCCAGTGGGGCCTGAACGGACGCGTCATGCCCGACGTCGGCAACACGACGAATCTTGCGTTCCCGAATCAGGGAACGCTCGGCGGTCGCCTCGGCACCCAAAGCCCGACCGATCCGCGCGCGTCGAGTCTCGAGCAGACGGCGACAGCCGTGAACCTCGGCGTCAAGGACGCCAATTCAGCAATCGGTCTGGCGCTTGGGGCAATCAATGGGGCGTTCAACCTCGATGTGGCGCTGTCGGCCCTCGAGCGCACCGGCAAGGGCCGCGTGCTCTCGACACCGCGGCTGACCACGCAGAACAACATCGAAGCGGAAGTCGCCCAGGGTATCCAGATTCCCATCCAGACGGTCGCCAACAACACGGTTACTGTCTCGTTCAAGGAAGCCGTGCTCAAGCTGACGGTCACGCCGCAGATCACCGCAGCCAACACCGTCATCATGAAAATCACCATCGAGAACGCCGCCGCGGACTTCAGCCGTCAGGTGAATGGCATTCCACCGATCGATACCCAGCGCGCCAACACCCAGGTCCAGATCGACGACGGTGCGACAACGGTGATCGGGGGGATTTTCGTGAGCCAGGAGCAGACGTCGAACGAGAAGACGCCGATGCTCTATCGCATGCCGCTCCTGGGCTGGCTCTTCAAACGGGACCGCCTCGAAGACTCCAGCCGCGAGCTGCTGATTTTCATCACGCCGCGCATTTTGAAGGGTTAGTCATGAGATCGGAAGCACACGCCGGAAGAGCAGGGCGCGCCAAGATGGTCTGCGGAATGTCATGCATGGCTGCGGCGTTGCTTGTCGCGGTTGCGTCGAGCGGCTGTGGCGACATGCAACTGGAAGGAACGGCATCGTCGTACCTGATCATCAATTCGCTCGAAGGCGCGTCGGGAGCGGACGGCAAGTTCGGAAACACGCTATCGTCCGACGTCGTGACGTTCGTCGACAGCTCGAAGACCGTCTTCGCCGATACCGGCCAGGTGACGTTTGGACTCGGACTGAAGGATCCGGGATCGGCCTCGAGCCCGGCGAAGCCGTCGCCCGTGAATGCCATCACGGTCGATCAGTATCACGTGCGGTACATCCGGAGCGACGGCCGCAATGTGCCGGGCGTGGACGTGCCGTACCCGTTCGACGGTGCGTTCACGGTCACCGTCACCGGTGCAGGCGCATCTGCGACCTTTACTCTCGTGCGCAACCTCGCCAAGTCGGAAGCTCCGCTTGCTGCGCTCGCGTCGAGTGGCCTCGTGCTCTCGACCATCGCCGAGGTGACCTTCTACGGGCACGATCAGTCGGGTCGTGAAGTGAGCGCAACCGGCCGGATGTCCGTCAACTTTGCGAACTTCGCGGATTCGAACGCGGGGTCCTAGTCTCGCGACAGGAATATGAGACACCACACGCTTTCGCGGATTTCTCTCGTCGTCATGACCGGCATCCTTGCCGCCAGTTGCACGGTGAAAGAGCAGGAGACGCCGGACCTGTCGGGCCCGTCCGAGTACGGCACCTCGGTCATCGTCAGCGCTTCGCCGGACGTGCTGTCGCAGGATGGTGCATCGCAGAGCATGGTGTCGATTTCGGCGCGCGACGCGAGTGGTCAGCCGTTGCGGAACCTGTCGCTTCGAGCCGAGATTCAGGTGGACGGCATTCTGGCCGACTTCGGATCGCTGTCGGCGCGCAATCTCGTTACGGGCAACGACGGTCGCGCGACGACCGTCTATACGGCGCCGGCGGCGCCGAGGGTTGCCGTCGACAACGGCACCGTCGTCACGATCGTCATCACGCCAGTAGGATCCGATTTCGGCAATTCGTCAACGCGCAGCGCTTCGATTCGCCTTGTTCCGCCGGGTGTCGTCGTGCCGCCGGACGGCTTGAAGCCCGCGTTCACGTTCACCCCGAGCACGCCAACCGACAGCCAGGCGGTGCTCTTCGATGCGTCCACGAGCACGTCTGCGCCGGGGAACCCGATCGTCGGCTACAGCTGGAGCTTCGGTGACGGGCGGAGCGGCTCGGGCGTTACCGCAAGTCATGCCTACAGCACGGCGGGCACGTACATCGTGACGTTGACGATTTCGGATGCCTACGGCCGCACGGCGCAGGCGACGAAATCCGTGGCAGTCAGCGGGGGCGTCAATCCAACGGCTGCATTTACCAGCTCGCCGAGCGATCCCCAGGTGAACCAGCCGGTGAACTTCAACGCGTCCGCATCGCGCGCCGCGCCGGGTCGCACGATCACGAAGTACGACTGGGACTTCGGTGACGGTACGTTCGGAACCGGGCCGATCACCTCGCACACCTACGCCCTGCCGCGTTCTTATGTGGTCACTCTTACGGTGACGGACGACTCGGGCAAGAAGGGCACTACGACGGGCACCGTCACACCGAAATAGTGCTGATTGTCAGGATTCGGAATTCGGGATTCGGGACTCGCCAAATTCGGGTCGGGCCTCGAGAGATCTTCGAACACCCCGGCTCGAACCCGAGCCCTGAATCGCGAACCCCGAACGCGAAGCCCGAGCCCTGAATCCCGAACGGATGCACTAACATGAGGCCATGTTGGCGCCGCGTTCGCCGGCTCTCGGCCATCGGTTCGTCCGCGTGCGCTCCGATCTCGGCGAGCTCGACGCACTGATCGTCACGCACCTTCCAAACATCGCCTATCTCACCGGGTTCACCGGCTCCGCTGGCGTTCTTGTTCTGATGCGACATCGCGCGACGCTCATCGTTGATTTTCGGTACGCGACCGCGGCGCGCACGCGGATCGCGTCGCAACCTGACCTCGTCCAAACGGTGTCGGTAGTGGTAGCCGATCAGAACATCGATCAGACGCTCGTGAAAGTTCTCGAAGAGGAAGCACCGCAGAAAATCGGGATCGAGAGCCAGCGGATGTCGGTTGCGCGATTCAACACGCTGTCCGGGACATTGACGCGCCACACATCCGAACGTGTTCCGAGCCTCGTGCCGACAGAACGAATTGTCGAGCGCGCGAGGGCCGTCAAGGATTCAGACGAGATTGCCGTTTTTCGAGAGGCTGGCCGCCGGCTTGCCTCGGCGGCACGAGAGCTCCCCGAGTTTGTCCAGGCCGGCCGATCGGAACGAGAGATCGCCGCCGACGTCGATGCGTTGCTTCGCCAGCACGGATTCGACCGGCCGGCCTTCGACACCATCGTCGCGTCTGGACCAAACGCGGCGCTGCCGCACGCCCGGCCGACGTGGCGGCGAGTCGAGGTGACCGATGGGGTCGTGCTGGACTTTGGTGGGGTCTACGACGGATACTGCGTGGATCTGACGCGAACGGTGCAGCTAGGGCAGGCCCCCGAGAACCTCCGCGAAATGTTCGGTGCGGTGGCCGAGGCCCAGCGCGCCGCGATTGCCGCCATCAAACCGGGCGTCAAGGCGAGCAGCGTCGATCGAGCGGCCCGCGAAACCCTCGCGTCTCATGGGCTCGCCGCGGCCTTTGGTCATGGCACAGGGCACGGGCTGGGCCTCGAGGTGCACGAGGAACCACGGATCGGCCGATACTCCGAAACGCATCCTGACGTCGTGCTCGAGCCCGGCATGGTGTTCACAGTCGAGCCCGGCGCCTACGTCGAAGGATTCGGCGGAGTACGAATCGAGGACGACGTTCTGGTAATCGACGACGGATGCGAGGTGCTGACGCGGTAGGAATTTGGAATGGAGCGCGTGATTTTCGCGAGGCTCGCCTGCGCGGAGGTTGATTGGAATTCGAGGACATCGAGCGGATTCTCGAACTGGTGAGACAACACGACCTCATGGAGTTCGAGCTCGAGCGCGACGGGCTCAAACTTCGTGTCCGGAAGGCCGGTCCAGGACTTCCGCCGGTGGTCGCACAAGCGCCAGCTCCCGTTTTGGCTTCCCCCAGCGCACCACCCGAACCGCCACCGCTCACGCCCATGCCGCCCGCCTCCGCGGAGAGCGCAGAACCCGACGATGCTCCCCTCGAACTCGCCGTGGTGAAATCCCCGATCGTCGGAACGTTCTACCGCGCTGCGGAGCCGGGAGCTGCGTCGTTCGTCGAAATCGGCCAGCAGGTGAAGAAGGACCAGGTTCTGTGCATCATCGAGGCCATGAAACTGATGAACGAGATCACCTCCGAGTACGATGGTGAAATCGTCAGCATCTACGTCGAGAACGGAAAGCCGGTTCAGTATGGCGAGCGCCTGTTCGCCATCAAGACCGAGTGACACCGACTCCTCATGTTCAAAAAAATCCTGATAGCCAACCGTGGCGAGATCGCGCTGCGGATCATCTGCGCGTGCCGGGAGCTGGGAATCAAGACCGTCGCCGTGTACTCCGAGGCGGACGAGAACTCGCTTCACGTGCGCTTCGCGGACGAGGACGTCTGCATTGGCCCGGCGCGGAGCGCGGACAGTTACCTGAGCGTACCCGCGGTACTGAGCGCGGCGGAGATCACCGGGGCCGACGCGATTCATCCGGGGTACGGGTTCCTGTCCGAGAGCGCGTACCTGGCGGAAGTGTGCGAGGCCTGTCACATCAGATTCATCGGTCCGGCGCCGAACGTCATCCGGTTGCTCGGGGACAAGGCTCGGGCGCGGCGAGCGATGCGCAAGGCGGGCATTCCGGTCCTGCCCGGCAGCGACGGCCCGATCGACAGCGAAGAGAAGGCGCTGAAGGTCGCGCGCGACCTCGGATACCCCGTCATCATCAAGGCGGTCGCCGGGGGCGGCGGCCGCGGGATGCGGGTGATTCGCGCGGCGGCGGATCTCGGCAAGTCACTCAAGACGGCGCAGCGCGAAGCCGAAGCGGCGTTCGGCGTCGGCGACGTCTATCTCGAAAAGTACGTCGAGAAGCCGAGGCACATCGAAGTGCAGGTACTCGGTGATCACCATGGCGCAGTCGTCCATCTGGGGGAACGCGAGTGCTCGATCCAGCGAAGGCATCAAAAACTGATCGAGGAAGCACCGTCGGTCGCATTGACGGAGAAGATGCGCCGCAGGCTCGGGAGCAGCGTTGTCGATGCGGCCCGCGCAGTCCAGTACACGAACGCCGGCACCTTCGAGTTCCTGCTGGACGACAAGGGGAACTTCTACTTCCTCGAAGTCAACACGCGCCTTCAGGTGGAACACCCCGTGAGCGAGTTCGTCACCGGCGTCGACATCGTCAAGGAGCAGATCCGGATTGCGGCCGGCGAGCGGCTGTCGTTCAAACAGGGTGAGGTGACGTTCACGGGCCACTCGATCGAATGCCGCGTCAATGCCGAAGATTCCGAGACCTTCGCTCCTTCGCCCGGCGTCATTCACGCCTTCAGCGTGCCAGGCGGTCCTGGCGTTCGAGTGGATACGTTCGCGCACTCCGAGTGCACGATTCCGCCGTACTACGACTCGTTGATCGCCAAAATCATCGTGCACGGACGCGACCGCCAGGAGGCGCTCGCCCGGATGCGGCGCACGCTCGAGATGACAGTCATCGAAGGGATCCGCACATCGATTCCACTGCACCTCCGCATTCTGAACGATCCGGACTTCGTCGCCGGCCGCCTGCATACCGGATTCATGGAACGGTTCCTGGTGCAGAAGCAGGGCGGTGGTGGCCGGCTGGCTGAGGCAGTGTAGGCCATCCTCTACGCGATCATCGACACAGTCGTGTGTGATGCGCGCGGCCTCGAGCCGTGTGACGTCGTGGGCGCCTGCCTGCGCGGCGGCGCGCGGCTGCTGCAGGTCAGGTGGAAGCAAGGAAACACGTCAGCGTTTCTTTCGCTGGCTGATCA
>Ga0114129_10005315_pt1 | contig 18171 bp, 15 predicted proteins | sample RhiMetdeltSRZDD1_FD_80071 | JGI IMG/M metagenome (GOLD analysis project Ga0114129, IMG submission 80071) | Populus rhizosphere microbial communities from Tennessee, USA - Rhizosphere MetaG P. deltoides SRZDD1 (version 2) (version 2) | ecosystem: Host-associated > Plants > Roots > Rhizosphere >...
CTCGAAATGGCTCTCTATGGGGCCAGTGACGGCGGAGTTCGAGCGGCAATTTGCCGCTATGGTGGATGTCAAACACGCTTTTGCTGTGGCCAACTGCACAGCGGCGCTGCACCTGGCGCACCTGGCGCTTGGTGCTGGACCAGGCGATACGGTCATCTGTCCGTCGCTGACCTTCGTGGCCAAGGCCAACGCCATTCGCTATACCGGCGCCGCACCGGTCTTTGCCGATGTCACGAGCCTCGAGGATTGTAACATTTCCTCGGAGAGTATTGCGGCCTGTCTTGACGCGACCACCAAGGGCATCTGCGTGGTGCATTACGGCGGCTATCCCTGTGATATGGATAGCATCATGGCGCTGGCACGGCGGCATGGGCTATATGTGGTGGAGGACGTGGCACATGCACCGGGTGCCGGCTGCTGGGTGACGTTGCCGAGTAATGGGCAGGATGGAAGTGGCGAGCGGGTCTTCAAACAGTGCGGCAACATTGGCGATATTGGCTGTTTTAGCTTTTTCTCCAATAAAAATCTCGCCACTGGCGAAGGCGGCATGCTGACTACCAATAATGACGAGCTGGCTGAGCGCCTTAAACTGCTGCGCTCGCACGGTATGACGAGTCTGACCTGGGACCGTGACCGTGGCCACAGCTTTAGTTATGACGTCACGGCCTCCGGGTTTAACTACCGTATTGATGAGATGCGCTCGGCGCTGGGCCTCGTGCAGCTCCGCAAGCTCGAGGCCAACAACCAGCGACGGGCAGAGGTGGTGAATCGCTATCATGAGAAGCTCGCGGTACTCGAGGGCATCAACCTGCCGTTTGCGCATTACGAGGGAGGCATCTCGTCCTACCACCTGCTGCCCATTGTACTGCCAGCAGATGAGCAACGGCCAGGATTTATGCAGTTCCTCAAGGAGCGTGGGATTCAGACCAGCGTTCATTACCCGCCTATTCATCAGTTTACGTATTACCGCTCTAGCACCTCGTCTGCGGCGCTGCCAGTGACAGAGCAGTTGGGGCAGCGTCTAGTGACGTTGCCACTCTATCCACACCTCATCCCACAGCACATTGATGCTGTCGTGGAGGCAGTGACCGCATGGCACAACCAGCACATCTAACGCCTCTGGCCGACATGGAAACGCCGGTGACCGTGATCACGCCGTCGCACGGCTGGGTGGCACTACAGCTAAGCAAAGTGTGGGAATACCGCGAGTTGCTATATTTCCTGACCTGGCGTGACATCAAGGTGCGCTATAAGCAAACTGTATTAGGTGTAGCTTGGGCCATCATTCAGCCGTTCTTTACTATGGCAGTCTTCAGCATATTTTTCGGAAGACTAGCAAAAATTCCGTCCGATGGTGTTCCCTATCCCCTTTTCAGTTATGCCGCACTAGTGCCATGGACCTTCTTTGCCCATGGACTGAGCCAATCATCTGATAGCTTGGTAGCTAGTGCAAACCTGCTTAAGAAAGTCTACTTCCCTCGCCTGATCATTCCCATTGCTGCTATTTTTTCGAGTGTGGTGGACTTCGTGCTGGCTTTCATTGTGCTGCTAGTCATGATGCTCTTCTATGGCATTATGCCTACAGTCAATGTCCTCTGGCTGCCGTACTTTCTCTTGCTGGCATTGACTACTTCTCTAGGGGTGGGCCTTTGGCTTTCCGCTATGAATGTCCAGTTTCGCGATGTACGCTATACTGTGCCCTTCCTGACTCAATTCTGGCTTTTTGCTACACCTATCGCTTACCCCAGCAGCCTGCTTTCGGAGCCTTGGCGCACCTTATACGGCATCAATCCCATGGTTGGTGTCGTTGAGAGCTTTCGTTGGGCATTACTGGGCGCGGCCACAGCTCCTGGACCCATTGTTCTCGTTTCATCTCTGGCTTCACTCGCGTTGCTTGTCAGTGGGCTCTTCTATTTCCGGCGCATGGAGAAAACCTTTGCAGACGTGGTGTGAGTAGCTCTATGAGTGACATTGCTATCCGTATAGAAGGCGTGAGCAAACGGTACTATATTGGTGGGCAGCAAGAGACGTACAAAACCTTGCGTGACACATTGGCAGACGCGTTTATGTCACCGTTGCGCCGAGCCGGCAAGCTGTTGCGTGGTCAGGCCACAGGAGCTGCCGAACTGGATGAGACAATCTGGGCTCTCAAGGACGTCTCTTTTGAGGTCAAACGTGGTGAAGTTATTGGAATAATCGGTCGCAATGGGGCGGGGAAGAGCACACTCCTCAAAATCCTCTCCCGCATTACCGAGCCAACGACGGGTTACATAGAGCTCCATGGTCGGGTTGGTTCGCTGCTGGAAGTGGGGACTGGTTTCCATCCCGAATTGACAGGTCGGGAAAACATGTATCTCAACGGCGCCATCCTGGGCATGAGGCGGGGCGAAATTGAACGCAAGTTCGATGAAATCGTGGCTTTTGCTGAAGTAGAGAAATTTATCGATACACCAGTGAAGCACTACTCTAGTGGCATGTACCTGCGCCTAGCCTTTGCTGTGGCAGCGCACCTGGAGCCGGAGATCCTGTTAGTGGACGAGGTGCTGGCGGTAGGCGATGCGCGTTTTCGAAAGAAATGCTTAAACAAGATGCAAGACGTCGGACAGCAGGGACGTACAGTCTTCTTTGTCTCGCACAATATGCCGGCTATTGCCAGCCTCTGTGAGCGAGCAATTCTGCTGAATGAGGGCAGAATACAACGGGATGGCCTGTCATCCCAGGTTGTCCATGCCTACTTGAACTCTGACTGTGGCACAACGGCCGCACGGGAGTGGCCGGACCCAGCAGAGGCACCTGGCGGTGAGATAGCTCGCTTGCGTGCTGTGCGAGTGCGGACTGAGGATGGCCGGGTTACAGACACTGTGGACATCCGGCAACAAGTCGGTCTTGATATAGAGTATGAGGTGCTCAAGTCAGGCTATGTGCTGTCACCTTATTGTGATTTCTTCAATGAAGAAGGTGTACTCGTCTTTGCAGCTACTGACCTTGACCCCACTTGGCGGCGGCGCCCTCGGCCGGCAGGGATCTATGTGAGCACTGCCTGGATTCCTGGGAATTTCCTATCTGAAGGGACTTTGTTTGTCAAAGCGGCTCTTGCTACCATGGAGCCGGTTATCACCCAATTTAACGAGCGTGATGTGGTCGCTTTTCAAGTTATTGACTGCTTAGAGGGTGAATCAGCGCGTGGCGATTGGACCGGACGATGGGGAGGTGCCGTGAGACCACTTTTGAAGTGGACCACACAATGTCGTCTGCACACGTGCAACTCAGCTCCAACCCTTTCGAGTAGAAAGGACTAGTGGGAGTGGGTATCTCATTACACTGGCTGCGTTGTCCATTTTGCGGCGGAAGTTTCAGTGCGTCCGGAGGTGATCAGCATGTGGGGGAATCAGACTATGATGTCCTGACCTGTTACTGCGGTCACTACCCGGTTGTAGCCGGTATTCCCATCCTCAAGAGAGACACTACTGGCACTTTGGACAAAGTGATAGCTCTGATTGAGGCTGGCCGGCACCGCGAGGCATTGTTTGCTCTTGTAGCGCCTACTAGCCCCGCACTGGCACCAACCTGGATACGGTCGTTGCCTGCGGCTACATGGAGTCGTCGGCTCAAACGTCTGATGCACCAGCGAGTGCTGCGCAGCTGGCAGGAGCGGGCAGAGGTTCTCTTGACAGATCAAGATGGTCGAGGTACGGCTTGCGATCTCTTTGACTTCTACTTCCGCAACAGAAATGTCTACAACTATTTCGCCTTCCGTTTCGGTCAACCGCGCCACCTGGTAGCTCTGTCCTTTATCAGCACTATTCACCAGACCAAAAAACCAATCTTAGATCTAGCCTGCGGTGCCGGGCATATTACCTATCATCTGGTACAGCAAGCTAAAGGCCAGCCAGTCATTGGCGTGGACGAACTCTTCTTTGAACTCTACGTTGCCAAGCACTGGTTTGCGCCTGAGGCAAAGTATATTTGCTGTGCGGCTGACACATCACTGCCCTTCCCAGATGGTACTTTCTCGGTAGCATTCTGTTCGGATGCCTTCCATTATTTCGTGAGCAAGGCCACTAGTATTCGGGAATTGAAACGCCTAACACAAGATGATGGACTCATAATGTTGGTAACTGTGCGTAACATGCTTGTGAAGAACCGACGCGGCGGTGGCCTGAAGCTGCCTCCCGAAGGCTATCAGGCGCTGGTGGCTGACATGCCTCATCGCTGCGTTGCTAACAGTGCCGTCTTGGACCGGTATCTACAAAAGTACGGCCCGCCCCTAGCGCGCTCGGCTGGCAGAGAAGCCTTGGCTCACGAACCGCACCTGTCGCTAGTAGCAGCACACGATCAAGAGGTTTTCCAGGATTATGGTCCTTTCGTAAACTGGCCTCATGCCGAGGGACATCTGAGTTTAAACCCGCTTTATGCAGTAGAGAGACGAGAGGGGTCTGGGAATGTATGTCTGCGTCGTACGTTCCCTTCAGCTATCTATGAAGAAGAACATGCCGAGTGCAAGGAATACCTGCCGGAGACAGTAGAGATACAGTCAGAGATATTGGCCGATCTGGCGCAAGGGAAGCGAACACCCGAGGTGAAAAAATTGATCGAACAATATGTCGTCTTGGGTATGCCGGAGCGGTATCGGTGGAGGGGATGGTAGTGATTCTTTCCTTGCTGCGCACGGCTTATGAGCATGGGCTGCGCACATTCAGCACGCGGGCTGTACCAAGGCTGTTGTGGCGGTTTGCGCTCGTTGTTATACGCGTGATGCCCGATGCTGCCCCAGTCGCAGTGGGTGGTGTATTCCCCTTAACTGTCACTGTCTGGCCCAAGCCACCTTACCGGTTTGTGCTGGTGCTACGCTCAAGTGACTCCTCAATCATTGAGGTGCCGCAGGAGATCTCGGGAGCTGCGGCCTGCTCGGCTCTTACCGTCATGGCTGCTGCACAGAAACTGGGTGATGCAGAGATCACGTTAACCCTGCGTCCGCTCTCTCGATTTGGTTCGTTTGTGCAAAGGACCGCTCAGAGAGTCGCCGCTACTCTTGGGCTAGGCTTCGCACAGAGCCGTTTGACGGTTGAACGGTCTCCAGTTCTCATCATCGCGCCGCATCCGGACGACGAGGCGTTGATGGCAAGTGGTGTTATCGTCAATGCGCTTGCAAACGGGCAACCCGCTAAAGTCGTTATCGTTACAAACGGCGATCATATGGAAGGCATGGCATACGGTCTTAGGAGACAGAAGGAATCTATTACGGCCATGCGCCAGCTCAGTCTGCAAGAGACGGACGTAGTCTTTCTGGGCTACCCTGGCGATGTCACCGGTCTCATGCGCATGATGAACAATTACCTGACAGCCGACGTGGCCTACACATCCGTTGTTGGAGCTAGCGCAACTTATGGCACACGTGGGCTAGGTAGGCGCGATTTTCATGCATGGCTGACAGGCAAGGCCGCAGCCTACAACGCACCGCATGTGCAAGGTGATCTTGAAACGCTCATACGAGCCTGGCGACCAGCGCATATCTACACGACATCGCGCTTCGATGAGCACCCAGATCACCGTGCAGTGTATTATTTCGTCGCGCGCGCCGTGCAATGTGTGCGGCTTGAAGAGCCGTTTTATGCGCCCATACTGCATACGACAACTATTCACGACATAACGACCGAACCGTATGACGATTTCTGGGGGCACAATGAGCTACCCCCCATACGTGCGGTTGATTTTAGTGGGGATTCCCGTTGGCCACTGCCTGCACATTCGGCAGAGCACTCTGCACTGAGTCGCTTTGATGCCTCAGCACGCTTCAGTCAACCGCTGAATTTCTGGCGTACCGGTCTGCACTGGTCCGCAGTTGAAAGCCTGCCTGTACCACCGTCAATGCGTGTTACCACTGCGGCGCAAAATCTCAAGTACCAGGTACTGACGAGCTATGCTTCGCAGCCGCTACACTGTCTTGTACCGTACTGCAAGCAGGACGAAATCTTCTGGATGGAGCTTCCGCCCGCAAGTGAATTGCTTGCTTTTCCTCCTGTGCAGCTCCATATCAAGCATGGAGGAGCTGCTGTGCTCACTATTACACTTGTCAAACCTGCTAACGCGCCACGTGCCATTGCGTTTGCAAGCAGCGATGAGGGCGTTGTTGCTGTGCCGCCAGCTGCAATTGTGCCAACAGGCGCAGTGACGGCTGTATGTGCAGTACGAGCCGTGGGTGAAGGAACGGCCATGGTGGTCGCGAACCTGGACGAGCCACGGATTGTGGCGAACATAACAGTTACGGGTGATGAGATCTTTGTGCCCAAAGGGTATGCGGCCACGGTGGCCAAGGAGAAGTGAGACTATGAAAGCAGTCATCTTGGCGGGAGGATTTGGGACGCGCTTGTCAGAAGAAACGGTCTTCCGTCCCAAGCCGATGGTAGAAATCGGCGGCAAGCCAATTCTGTGGCACATCATGAATATCTATGCTGCGCAAGGCGTCAATGAATTCATCATTACGCTGGGGTATAAAGCAGAAATCATTAAAGAGTATTTTTTGAACTTTTATGCCATCAATAATGATCTCACCGTCGACCTCGCGACAGGGGAAGCCATCGTGCATGGGAACAATCAACTGCCGTGGACCGTGCACCTGGTTGACACCGGACTGCACACCCAAACGGGGGGGCGTTTAAAGCGCGTGGAGAAGTGGCTCGCGGACGACGACACATTCATGTTCACCTACGGTGATGGCGTCGCTGACCTCGATCTCGCGGCTCTCATAGCATTCCACCAAGCCCATGGCAAGCTGGCGACAGTCACGACCGTACGCTCGCCAGCACGTTTTGGGCGCATTACGTTTGATGGCAACCGCATTGCTACCTTCCATGAAAAGCCACAAACTGGTGAGGGTTGGATCAACGGCGGGTATTTCCTCCTCAACCGCCGTGCCCTCGACTATATCGACAGCGATGATGCCATCTGGGAGCGCGACCCGGTTGAACAAATTGCTCAGGATGGAGAATTGATGGGCTATCAGCACTATGGCTTTTGGTCCTGCATGGACACGCTCAAAGAGAAAAACATGCTGGAAGAACTCTGGAACAGCGGCAAAGCACCCTGGAAGATCTGGTAGCCAGGTGTGAGGTAAGCCAGGAGGAGGTTGGCCCACATGCGTGTACTGGTGACCGGAACGGATGGCTACATCGGGGTTGTACTGGCGTCCTTCTTGCTCAAACGTGGCTATGATGTTGTGGGACTGGACACGGGATTTTACCGTGATGCCTGGCTCTACAACAACGAGGTGAGCACCCTGCCATCTGTGAAGAACAAAGACCTACGGCGCATGACTGCTGACGATGTGGCCGGGATGGATGCGGTCGTGCATCTGGCCGAACTCTCCAATGATCCGTTGGGCCAGCTCAGTCCGCACATTACCTTCGCCATCAATCACCAGGGTAGTGTGACACTGGCGCAGCTGTGCAAGGCGGTGGGCGTGCCACGTTTTGTCTACACCTCGTCGTGTAGCGTTTATGGCCTCGGCGGGGGGAGAGAATACAAAACCGAGACCTCCCCACCACAACCGCAGACGGCCTATGCTGAGTGCAAGGTGCTCGTGGAGCGCGATGTCTCGGCTATGGCAGATGCGACCTTCTCCCCCACTTTCCTGCGCAATGCGACGGCCTATGGCCCCTCGCCGCGCATGCGCTTTGACCTGGTGGTGAACAACCTGGCTGGATTGGCGTGGACGACGAAAAAGATCCACATGACCAGCGACGGCACACCGTGGCGCCCGCTAGTGCATGTGCTGGATATCTGTGAGGCCATCGCCTGCACCCTGGAAGCCCCGCGTGAGGTGGTCCATAACGAGGTCTTTAATGTCGGTAACACTAGCGAAAACTATCAGGTGCGGGAGATCGCCAAGATTGTAGCTGAGGTGTTCCCTGGCTGCGATCTCGTCTTCGGCACGAGTGATGGCGATAACCGCAGTTACCAGGTGTCATTTGACAAAATTGCCACGCACCTCCCCGGCTTTCAATGTCGGCGCGATGTTGCCCTTGGTGCGCGCGAACTGTACGCCGTCTTTGAACGTATTGGGATGTCACGCGACATCTTTGAATCTCGTGCCTATACTCGTCTCAAACAAATCCAGTACCTCCGTGATACTAGTCAGATTGATGAGCACTTCTTCTGGCAATAACTCCTGATGCCCGATTTTGGATAGTCCTGGATAATAGTAGTAAGATTTACTAGAAATGTCTTGCTATTTTACGTTAGTTTAACAGGAAACCGCTCTAGGACGGGGAGATAATCATGCCATGCGGTGGCCTCCTGGCTAGCGATCTTCAGCAGAGGGCGTGCGTGTATATAACGGTGTTGACGTACTACATCGCCCAGTAAAGGCCATTGTTCCTTATAAAGAAATCACCATTATGCAATTAGGAACCCATATAATGCCGCAGTATACATATGTGAAGATCAGGAGGAAGGTCTATTTGTGCTTGCAACAAAATCTCGCAGTCTTAGTTTGGTTACTAGCTATCAAGGGGAGGCCGCTTGGATTTGGCCGAGAGAGCCTCATGACGACTTTTGAAAGCCCGTGGCTATTAGCAAGCTGGCTGACAAATCTTCTCCGATACCAATTCCACCTCTGGAATAATGACTCTAGACTGGAACTGCCTTTTTATGGCAATGTCTGTCTACTGGTAAATAGAGGCTATAAAATTTTTGACCTCCAGAGAGAAAGAGTGATTAAGATCTTTAAAGAGGATGTTGATACATCCTCTATTAAAAGTGAGATAGAACGAGTGAGAAATGTTGGGCGGTATGATTTTGCTCCTGTCGTTCGACGTTGGGATATTGAGGCTCGCTGGTATGAAGAAGATTATGTGAACGGGAGTCCCATCACTGCAGCAGATATGAAAACTTATTCAAAGAACTATTATCAATATGCTGCTTCTTGTATTGAGAGCATGATCTTCTGTGAGGGTCTGCAGGTCACAAATGTAGCCGAGTATGTCAACCATATGATGGCTATGTTTTTGGGCCGATTGCTGGGAGATGGATCGGATATGAGCAGCGTGCGTCCGATCCAGGATTTCATGCATATGCTAGCTGACGATTTGTGCAATGCCGGAGATCTTATGGTTCATTTAGTTCTCTCTCATGGGGATTTTGATCACTGCCCGGTCCTGCGAACAAAACAGGGAATAAAAGTTATCGATTGGGAGTATATGGCCCACAGAAGCATATTGTTCGATCTTTATAATTACTTTATGGTCCAGTTATTTTGGACGCATCGTGTACCAAACTTGGTCTCTGAGATCGAGAGCGCCCTTTCGTCCCTGCAGGTACGATTAGCTCTGAGAGCCCCGGAGGTCGCTGAGTCCTTGCGCCCTTTAGCGCGGGTCTACAGATGGCTTTATTATATCGAGCGCATCTGCTCTGTGGTGGAGGTCCGTGGGCGTGATGTGAAGTGTATGCGGCGATGGATGGACTCGTTCAACGACTATGAGGAGATGGTGGCAGGTGTGTCTTCTGCTGGCCAACCTGCAGCACCAGCGCGCCATCGCCTTGCACGGTGGAGGGCGAGGTGAAGATGGCAGCCTGTTGGCATGGCGTTCCTGGTTACCTTACAAAACCGGGCCTACCACGCCTGCCACTCCCCGCCGGCATGTGACAAGCCCTTTGCACGGGGGTAAGCTCAAGACCGTTCCAGACTGTGCCAGCTAATACGATATACTATCTCAAGCCCTTCACTATGAGTAGGATCATGTTATGCATGTGTGTTGCTGTCGCTTTTGCGGCGCGTCGCTCCGCGTCACCATGGTCGATCTTGGTATGTCGCCGCTCGCGAATGCGTATCTCACGGCGGAGCAATTGCACCATATGGAGCCATTTTATCCGCTTCGCGTCTATGTGTGTGAGCGCTGCTGGCTGGTACAACTGGAAGCCTTTACGGCTCCAGAGTCGATTTTCTCAGACTACGCCTATTTCTCATCGTATTCCGACTCGTGGCTGCAACACGCCAAGGCGTATGTGGAGATAGCGGTAGAGCGCTGCGGCCTCAACGCTGCCAGTCACGTTATCGAGATTGCCAGCAATGATGGCTATCTATTGCAGTACTTCGTGGCTCAAGGCATCCCGGTGCTCGGTATCGAACCGGCAGAAAACGTTGCGGCAGCGGCGCAACAGCGCGGAATCCAGACGCTCGTCCAGTTCTTCGGTGAAGGCTTGGCCAAGGAACTCGTGGCACACGGCACGCAGGCTGATCTGGTGGTCGGCAACAATGTGCTAGCGCATGTGCCACAGCTTAACGACTTTGTGAGTGGTCTGAAGATCGTGCTGAAACCGCACGGTGTCATCACAATGGAGTTTCCACACCTGTTGCGCCTCATGGCGGAGAAGCAATTCGATACCATCTATCATGAGCATTTTTCATACTTTTCCTTGCGTACGGTGCGTGCCGTCTTTGCTGCACATGGCCTTACCATCTTTGATGTCGACGAATTGCCCACCCACGGCGGCTCTTTGCGCATTTATGCCCGGCATAGGGAGGACACGTTGCGCCCCGTTAGCCCGCGAGTCGCCGATCTTCTGGTGCGTGAAGAGGACGCGGGGCTGCAATGTGTGGACACGTATCTGGCCTTTGCCGAGGAGGTTAAAGCGACCAAACGTCGCTGCCTGGAGTTTTTTCTGCAGGCGAAACAGCAGGGCAAAAGCCTTGCCGGCTACGGGGCCCCAGCAAAGGGGAACACCCTGCTCAATTACCTCGGGGTACGCACCGATTTTCTGGACTATACGGTCGACCGCAGTCCCCACAAACAGGGACATTTTCTCCCGGGCACGCATATCCCCATCCTGCATCCAGACGTGATTACCACCACCAGACCGGATTACCTGGTCATTTTGCCGTGGAATATCCAGGAAGAAGTGAGGCAGCAGATGGCCCACATTCGAGAGTGGGGCGGGCGGTTCGTGGCGCTCATTCCTGACGTGGTGGTGTCTGCATGAAATTCCTCCCAACTGCCCTCCCAGATACCTTTGTCATTGAACCGGAGTTGCTGGGCGATGCACGCGGTTTTTTTGCGCGCACCTGGTGTCAGCAGGAGGCCGCAGCGCAAGGCTTACACCCGACCTGGGTGCAGTGTAATATCTCCTTCAATCGTACGTGTGGCACCTTGCGCGGTATGCACTACCAAATAGCACCGGCAGCGGAGAGCAAACTGATGCAGTGCACCAGGGGAGCACTGTACGACGTGGTGATCGACTTGCGTGCAGCGTCGCCTACCTATCTGCGCTGGGTAGCAGTGGAATTGACGGCAGACAACCGTCTCATGCTCTACGTGCCGGAGGGGTGTGTGCACGGCTTCCAAACACTGGAGGACAATACGGAGGTCTTGTACCACATGTCGGCGTTCTACACGCCGGCATGCGCACGCGGCGTGCGGTGGAACGACCCGACCTTCGGCATCCGCTGGCCGCTGCCGGTGACGGTTATTGCTGACCGCGACCAGCGGTATCCTGATTTCATTGCTTGAACGGGCTGGAGTTGTGATGACGGGTGGAACGGACAACCTGGTGACCCTGCCGCCGGAGAGTGGCGAGGCCATGCACCGCTTCATCGCTAAGCTGTTTCCGCTCTGCCGTAGTATCACGGGTAACGGTGTGCGTGCGACGTTGCAGGCTATTGCTCAACGGATTCCGCTTACCCTCCATGAGGTGCCGAGTGGTACGCCAGTGTTGGATTGGACCGTACCACAGGAATGGCATATCCGCGATGCCTTCATCAAAAACGCGCGCGGCGAGCGGCTCGTCGATTTCCGTCAATCCAACCTGCACGTAGTCAACTACAGTGTGCCAGTGCACGCTACCATGACACTGTCCGAACTCCGTCCGCATCTTTTCAGCCTGCCCGATTACCCGGACTGGATTCCGTATCGCACCTCCTACTACACCCCGGCGTGGGGGTTTTGTCTGCGCCACACGCAACTGGCGGCACTGCGCGAGGATGAAGTCTACGAAGTGTGCATCGATGCCAGCTTGGAGGATGGGGCCCTCACCTACGGAGACTGCTATCTGCCCGGCATTATAGAGGACGAAGTGCTGCTGTCGTGCCACGTATGCCATCCATCGCTGGCCAACGACAACCTCTCCGGCATTGCTGTCATGACCTTTCTGGCGCAGTACCTGCAACACTGTCCCCAACGCTACTCCTATCGGTTGCTTTTCATCCCCGGTACCATCGGCTCTATAACCTGGTTGGCACGCAACGAGGCGCACGTGGAGAAGATCAAACACGGCCTGGTGCTGACCTGTGTGGGCGATGCCGGACCGTTTACGTATAAACGGAGCCGGCGTGGCCATGCGGTGATCGATCGCACTGTGCCGTATGTCCTGCGGCAGGCAGGGCTAGCGCACGAAGTGATCGATTTCTTCCCCTATGGCTACGACGAGCGGCAATACTGTTCTCCCGGTTTCAATTTGCCTGTTGGCTGCTTAATGCGGGCGCGTCACGGCCAATTCCCGGAGTATCACACCTCCGCCGACAACTTGCAGTTCGTCCAACCGGTCGCTCTTGAGACTTCACTGGCAGTCTGCGCCACCCTCCTGGCCACGCTTGACGGCAACGCCCGCTATCGGAACCTGCTGCCGAAAGGCGAGCCGCAACTAGGCAAACGCGGCCTGTATCGTGCCATTGGCGGTCAGCAACATGCCCGCACGCGGGAGATGGCCATGCTGTGGGTGCTCAATTACGCCGATGGTGAGCACACTTTGCTAGACATCGCTGAGCGCGCGGATTTGCCATTCCAGCACCTGCGCCAGGCCGCAGATGCCCTGCTGGAGCAGGGGCTCCTGGCTGACTGTGGTGAGGAGAGTGCTGGTGCACTGTATAGCTCCCTCTCCCCACGGATCCTGGAACAAAGCCCCTCACCCTCACACTCTCTTAGAGTGAGAGGGGACAAGGTGATTTGAGCTTGCATTAGCGAGGAGGCAATCCGCGGATGGACACATTGCACGGACATATTGCGGTGGTCACAGGGGCCGGCAGTGGAGTGGGGCAGGCCATCGCTTACGCCCTCGCTACCCAAGGGGCAACATTGTGCCTGGTGGGCCGGACCCCGGCAACGCTGGAAGCCACAGCGTGTAGCGTCCGCAATGCCAAGGTCGCCACGCGCTGCTACCCCACTGACCTTACGCATGATGAGGCGGTGCAGGCGCTCGCGGAGCAGTTGCATCGTGAGTGGGACGCTATCGACATCCTGGTGCATAGCGCTGGGGTCTACGCTATGGGCAAGCTCGAGGCTACACCAGTGACCGAGTTGGATCTGCAATACCGCACGAATGTACGCGCCCCGTATCTGCTGACGCAAGCGCTACTGCCCCTGCTGCGGCGACGGCAGGGACAAGTGGTCTTTATCAATTCGAGCGTTGGGCTGACGGCACGTGGGCAGGTGGGGCCGTATGCCGCCAGCAAGCATGCTCTCAGGGCGCTCGCTGATAGTTTCCGCGAGGAAGTGAACGCCGAAGGGGTACGAGTGTTGAGTGTCTATCTCGGACGCACCGCAAGCCCCATGCAGGCCATGGTCCACACTATGGAGGGCAAGGCCTATCACCCTGAATACCTGCTGCAACCAAGTGATGTGGCGGCGATGGTGCTCAATGCACTCTGCCTCCCACGCACCGCTGAGGTAACGGACATCAACATCCGGCCTATGCGTAAACCGCCGCAGGGGTAGGGACACCGTGTACAGACGGCACCTGAGGAGTCGCCACGAGGATGTGCGATAGGAGAACATGCGCATGAGGGGCAAGAAGCATGCACACACGGCTGCATGACATGCGTCTCCATCACATTGGTGTTATTACGGGAAACTTAGAAGGTTCAATGCATTTCTACACAAGCCTGGGATATGCTGCCTCTGCAATCTATGCTGATCCTATGCAAAAGGCACGTATTGTGCTTATGCAAAGGGCGCATGAACCACTCGTCGAGCTTATTGCGCCAGACAGCCCTGATAGTCCAGCAGCAAGTTGGCTACAGAGAATCACGGTAGGTCCCTATCATACATGTTACGAGGTGGATGATTTAGAGGCTATGGTGGCTTTTCTACGGCATCATCGTCTCTTCCCCGTGATAAAGCCAGTGCCGGCTGTAGCTTTCAACATGCGACGCATTGTATTTATGTGGGGTGAAAGTAGCGGATTGCTTGAGTTATTAGAAGCACTACCGTGAGGATAGTGTTGCGCAGCGACGTTACAAATGATGGCTGTAACTGGCTGGACCGAGCCGGATGGCACGACCGATTGTCCCACCTGCTTACTTTCTAAGGATCGTCCCTGTACTCGCCGTGGTGAGATTGGTCGCGAGCATTTTCTGGCACGCTCAAATCGGGAGCACAAAGCCTTTCAGCATCTACCACCTATGAGGATCTAGTAGTCTAAATGCTGCTGACCATATAGGTCTTTTAAGTGTACAGTGAGAATATCTATGATCGATTCACAGTTCGAAGACACAGCGAGTCAGAGGCCTGTAGGTGAGGAATCCGGGGTAGAACTCTCCATTGTGATGCCCTGCTTGAATGAGGCGGAAACCTTAACGACTTGTATTATGAAGGCTCAGCAGTCACTGTGCGAGCACCGCATCGCGGGCGAAATCATCGTGGCTGACAATGGCAGCCAGGACGGCTCCCAAGCCCTCGCCGCCAGCATGGGCGTACGTACCGTCCATGTGCAAGCTAAAGGATACGGCAACGCCCTCATGGGCGGCATTGCCGCCGCACGTGGGAAGTATGTCATCATGGGCGATGCTGACGAGAGTTATGATTTCACGAGCCTCGGGCCCTTCATTACAAAATTACGTGAAGGCTATGACTTAGTAATGGGGAATCGGTTCAAAGGCGGAATTAAACCAGGGGCAATGCCGGTCCTTCATAAGTATCTCGGTAATCCAGTCTTGACGGGTATAGGACAGCTGTTGTTTGGCAGCCCGTGCGGCGATTTTCATTGTGGACTGCGCGGTTTTAATAAAGCCGCAATCATGCGACTCGGTCTGCGTACGACCGGTATGGAGTTCGCAAGCGAGATGGTGGTCAAAGCGACCCTGTACAGGCTACGGATTGCCGAAGTACCCACGACGCTGTCCCCCGACGGGCGCAGCCGCCCACCTCACCTGCGTAGCTGGCGAGATGGCTGGCGACATCTCCGATTCCTGCTACTTTATAGTCCACGCTGGCTGTTCCTATACCCCGGTATTTTCCTCATGCTCGTTGGTCTGGGAACGGTGTTGTGGCTTTTACCCAACCCGAGAGCCATTGGGCCTATCACCTTGGATGTCCATACACTGCTGTATGCGGCAATGGCGATTATCATCGGCTTTCAGGCTGTAGTTTTTGCTGTATTTACGAAAGTCTTCGCCATGAACGCAGAGCTGCTCCCTGAGGACCCTCGATTCAATAGGGTGCTCCGCTTCATCAACCTGGAGGTGGGGTTGGTTGTTGGCTGTGTCCTCCTCCTCATTGGGTTGGGCGGTTCCATGTACGCATTGCGCACCTGGGGCGCGCATGCTTTTGGTCCATTAGACTCCTCTATGGTTTTGCGGACGGTCATCCCGGCGACGACGTCGTTTACCCTGGGTTTTCAGATTATTCTCTCCAGCTTCTTTCTGAGTGTATTAGGCTTGCGAAGGAGATGAGCCTAAGGAGCTTTGATTGACTCTCTACAAAGCAGCACTATGGGCTGTGGTGCTCAGGGTCGCATGTGCTCTGAAGAGGCGTCACTCTAGATGGTTTCGCATGGCAGAGTGCAGGCTCAGCCAGATCGCGCAATGGATCCGGAGGCTGTGGACCGTCTTACAAAGCCATTACGAAGAAAGCATAAAAAACCAATTATATTAAGCGTTTCAACAGCACTACCCAAGTATGCAATGATGCTCTTAAAATTCCTAACGCGAGGATGAGGATGACGTCATGAAAGTTCTACAAGTGCATGGGATAGACCGCTATGCGGGGGGAGCTGCGATTGTCATGAATGACCTGCACAACGGCTTGAAGAAAGCTGGCATTGACTCTCGTATCATGTGTGGCCGTCCTACGCAGTCTACCTCCGTGGCTATTCCAGGCGCCCCGCTTGCGGAACGTGTGCTCGGTCACGTGACGCTGCGCCTCGGGCTCAACGACGTGCACTGTGTTAGGGCGTTCCGCATCAAACATGTACCAGCTTTCCAGGAAGCCGATGTGGTCCATTTCCATGCTATGCACGGGCAGTTTTTTAGTTACATGGCGCTGCCGACGCTGACAGCGGATAAAGCGACAGTCTTTACGCTGCATGATATGTGGGCGCTGACAGGCCATTGCGCTGTGAATTACGACTGTGAGCGCTGGCGCAGCGGCTGTGGTCACTGCCCTCACCCGACCGTGGGGCCATCTCTGCCCGAGGGGCGTGACGGTACCGCTCTGGAGTGGAAACTCAAACGCTGGGTTTACCGCCGCTCGCACATGACACTGGTGGCGCTCAGCACGCGTATGATGGAACAGTTGAAACAGAGTATCCTCAGCCATCTGCCGGTGTGCCATATCCCCAATGGGGTAGATACTACAGCCTACCAGCCGCTTGACCAAGCCACGTGTCGGGCGGCGCTTGGGATCCCAGCGCACAAAAAAGTATTGCTTTTCGCTGCCGGTCATCTGACCCGTGAAAACAAAGGCGGAGCGGTGTTGCTCAAGGCCCTCAACGACATGCCGCGGGCGCTGCAGAAAGACCTGGTGCTGCTGCTGCTGGGGGAAGGTGGAGACGTGCTGGCCAGTGCTACAGACCTGGACGTGTGGCCCATGGGTTATGTTGGTGGTGCGCGTCAGAAGAACTTGCTCTACGCCGCTGCCGATCTCTTTGTGCTGCCGACTTTTGGTGAGGGCTTACCTCTCGTGCTGCTGGAAAGCATGGCCTGCGGCACACCGATGGTTGCTTTTGATGTCGGGGGCGTGCCGGATCTGGTGCGTCCTGGCGTGACTGGCTATCTGGCAGCTCCAGCCGATGTGGACGACTTGCGCCGTGGCATCCTGATGCTGCTGGAAGATACTGCTGGCCGAGCCGCCATGGGGCAACGCTGCCGTGACATTGCTGTCAAGGAATATGACGCTGCCTACCACGTGCAACGTTACATCGAACTTTATCATCGTGTCCTGCAATCCTAAGACGTGTTGGCACCTTATCACCATGAGGGGGTCACAAGGGTGTGACCTCCATGCGCTAGAGGGTGCGATGATTTGCGCCCCGCTTCACATAGCGCGTTGTAAGGCGCCTGTTGTCTGGATCCTCTATGGAGCGCGTCCCGATACTGATGGGCAGTAGCGCCCTGAGGCTGGCGCTCTGGGCCTTGGCGCGGACGTGGTGTGGCATGATAGTGTGGAGAAAGTATGGACCTGACTACACGAGGCATAGCGAAAAGCCGGGAGGTGTGGGCACACGGCTGGATGCGTCTGGCCGGCGTGCCAGCCGTGGGCCGCCTGGCAATGGGCGTGGCCGCTTGGGCGATGCCGCCCTATCGGAGCCGGGTGCCTTTGTCATCTATGCATCAGCGGGGCTATATTGCGCCGAGTGCCAGATTGTATCACCGCCATCTGCACCTCGGACCGCATGTCTTTATCGGCGATCATGTCCTGATTTACCAGGCGGATGATGCCTCTGGCCCGGTGGAACTCGGCCGGCGCGTGCGGTTGCACCAGGACATCATCATCGAAACCGGTACTGGCGGCAGCCTGATCATCGGCGAGGAAAGCAACATTCAACCACGTTGCCAGTTGTCGGCCTTTAAAGGCACTATCCACATTGGTACAGGGGTATCGATGGCGCCGTATTGCGCCCTGTATCCCTACGATCACGGTATCTTGCCTGAAATGCCTATCCGCAAGCAGCCTTTGCGCTCACGCGGCGGCATCGTCATCGGCGATGAAGCCTGGCTCGGCGTGGGGGTCATTGTCCTGGACGGGGTGCGTATTGGTGCCGGTGCCGTGGTGGGGGCTGGCTCGGTCGTGGCGCATGACGTGCCGGATGGTGCTGTGGTACAGGGCGTGCCAGCGCGTGTGGTGATGCTCCGTAGTGAGCTAGCCTCGAGCACGCTGTCAGAGCAGGATGGACTCTCATTCCCTAAGAGACTGTTTGAAAAGTTCAGGTTGCCGTGAGCCGACGCAACATCCGACGCGTCATAGA
>Ga0114129_10005317_pt1 | contig 18171 bp, 15 predicted proteins | sample RhiMetdeltSRZDD1_FD_80071 | JGI IMG/M metagenome (GOLD analysis project Ga0114129, IMG submission 80071) | Populus rhizosphere microbial communities from Tennessee, USA - Rhizosphere MetaG P. deltoides SRZDD1 (version 2) (version 2) | ecosystem: Host-associated > Plants > Roots > Rhizosphere >...
CACCATCTCGACGACGAGCGCGACCTTGCCGCCGGGCGCCGCCGTCGCGCCAGCCGATGCGGTCGTAATCGTCGCGTGCTTGGAGAGTGGTGGAGTTCCGCGGAATTGAAGCGTGGGCGCGTTTTGAGCCGAGGCCGTCGCGGTCAACAGAAGGGCACATGCGCATCCGAATCTGCTTCGCATGTCAGACATTGTACTCACGATGGCTAATGGCTGATGGCTGATGGTCATGGTCAATGGACATCCGCCATCAACCGTGCCATCAACCATAGCCATCAGCCATCAGCCATCAGCCATGACAGGCTACCGTTTGGTCGACTCGTAGATCGTGCTGGCGCCGCCGCCCACGGCCGCGCCGATCAGCGCGCCCTTCTTGCCGCCGAAGATCGCGCCGAGTCCCGCGCCCGCTGCAGTCGAGCCGCCGATGACGAGCGCCGTTTTCTTCCAGTCGCGTCCCTGCTTCTCGACGACTCTGGTCGTCGTCGCCCGCGGCGCCGGCGATGACGCGACGACTCGCCGCGGAGCCGGAGCGGGTGCGACGTACGGATCGTAACCAACCGCGCTGACGGGAGCCGCAACCGGACGCATCATGTTGACCGGATATCCCATCGGGGTCCGCGCGGCGTACGGCGAGTACGGATCCGTCAACTCCACACGCTCGCTGGCGTACATCGGGCGCGCGACGTCGTACGCCTGGCCGCGTGTGTCGTACTGAATCATCGCAGGGGCTGCCGCGGCGCGCGTACCGAGCAAACCGTAGGCGATGAGCAGCACGCCCACCGCAATAACACTCAGGACCGATGCGAGGAACGCTCTCATGACCTACCTCCTGCGGGCACAGGGGAGCGAGGGCGATGCCAGGACGATCGGCCATAATTCCATAATGATTTCAGTAAGTTACGTTCTTGTTACGGCTGTGGTGACCTCAGCAAAGGTCAGCCGTATTCATCGCCGGTAGAATGTTCGCGATGTCGCCGCGCATCCTCATCGTGGAGGACGACCCCGATATCTCCGAGCTCGTCGCGCACTATCTCGACAAAGCGGGCTTTGCGAGCGATCGCATCGCCTCGGGACGCGACGCCGTGGCCGCGATTGCCGCGAGGCCGCCCGATCTCGTCATCCTCGATTTGATGTTGCCGCAGGTCGACGGTCTCGAAATCTGCCGCGTCGTCCGCTCGGACAAGAAGACCGCGGCGATACCGATCATCATGTTGACGGCGCGCGGAGAGGAGTCGGAGCGCATCGTCGGCCTCGAGATCGGCGCCGACGACTATCTCGCGAAACCGTTCAGCCCGAACGAGCTGGTCGCCCGCGTCCGGGCGCTGCTGCGCCGCGCGCACCGCGGGGCGACTCCCGCTCGCACGCTCGTGTACGGGCCGATCGTGCTCGACGCCGAGCGCCACGTGGTCTCGTCCGGCGGCCGCGACGTCACGTTGACGGCGAAGGAGTTCCTCCTGCTCGAGTATCTGCTGCAGCATCGCGGGCGCGTGCTGTCGCGCGATGTGCTGCTCACCGACGTCTGGGGGTACCGCTACACCGGCGGCACGCGCACCGTCGACGTGCACGTGCGCCGTCTGCGGGAAAAGCTGCCGATGCTGGTCGAGGCGCTGGTCACCGTGAAGCAATTCGGGTACAAGCTGATCGAATCCGAGGAATGAGCCCGCCGCCGGCCCGCTCGTTTCAAACGCGGTTTTTCTACGCGGCGTTCACCTCAGCGCTGATTGCGCTCGTGGTGGCCGGGCTGTTGTTCGCGACGATGATCCGCGGGCAGGTCGACGCGCGGATCGAGGACACGCTCGTCTCGGAGGCGCGCCTCGCCGCCGAGCTGCTCGCGGAACGCGCTCCGGTGGCGGATGTTCCGCAGCTCGACGCCGAAGCGGACCGCATCGGCGAATTGATCGGGGCGCGCGTGACGTTCATCGCCGAGGACGGCCGCGTGCTCGGCGATTCGGCGGAACCGCTCGACGGCGTCCTCGCCATGGAGAATCACGCGCAGCGGCCCGAGGTGGTCGAGGCGCGCGCGTCGGGGCTGGGCCGATCGCGCCGGTTCAGCGCGACGTTGTCCATCGACATGTCGTACGTCGCCGTGCCGGTGAAGCATTCCGCGATCGCCTTCGTGCGCGTCGCGCTGCCGCTCACGAGCATCCGCCAGCAACTGCGGCCGGTGCTGACCGCGACGCTAGCCGCGCTGAGCGTCGCGATCATCGGCGGCGCGCTCATCGCGTGGGTCTTCTCCGCGCGGATCGGCCAGCGCGTGCGGTTGATCGCGGACGTGGCGAAACGCTATCGGAGCGGCGATCTCACGCCGCCGCGTCTGGGCTTCGGCAACGACGAGCTCGGCGACGTGGCTCGCGCACTCGACGACTCGATCCAGGACGTCGGCCGCCGGCTCGAGGAACAGGCGCGCGATCGCGGCCGCATGGAAGCGATTCTCGCCGGGATGGTCGAAGGCGTCATCGTCGTCGACGCGCGGGGCCGGCTGCAGCTCGTCAACCACGCGGCGCGCGGCATGCTCAAGCTCGACGAGCCCGCACTCGGCCGCCCGTACGTCGAGACCATCCGCCATCCGGCGATCGCGGAGCTGGTAGCGGCCGTCCTCCTCGGCCGCGTCCCGGAGCCGCTGCAACTTTCACCGCCGCGTGATCCGTCGCGCACGATTCTCGCGCGCGCCGCGCCGGCGGCGGGCGCCGGCATGCACGGCGTGATCCTCGTGCTCCTCGACATCACCGACCTGCGCCGCGCCGATCAGATCCGGCGCGACTTCGTGGCCAACGTCTCGCACGAGCTCCGCACGCCGCTGACGGCGATTCGGGGCTACGTCGAAGCGCTCGCCGACGGCGGCACGAGCGCCGACGAGAGCCGGCGGTTCCTGGAAATCATCGCGCGGCACACCGAACGAATGGAGCGGCTGGTCAGGGATCTCCTGCGTCTCGCCCGGCTCGACGCCGGACAGGAAACGCTCGAAATCATCGCGTCTGACACGCGCGGCCTCATCGAGAGCGTCGTCGCCGACGTGACGCCGGCCGCGGATCAACGCGGACAGCGGTTCGAAGTCGCCGTCGCGGCGGGCGCCGAATCGGTCCGCGCCGATCCAGCGAAGATCCACGACGCGCTGCGCAACCTCCTCGCGAACGCCATCACGTACGCCCCGGAGCGATCGACGATCCGGGTCGACGCGGCGCCCGCGGCGAAGCGGGTCGCGATCACCGTGTCGGACGAGGGCCCCGGGATTCCCGACCACGATCTCTCCCGCGTGTTCGAGCGCTTCTACCGCGTCGAGAAGTCGCGCGCGCGCGATCCCGGCGGCACGGGCCTTGGACTCGCGATCGTGAAGCATCTCGTCGAGCTGCACGGCGGCACCGTGCGCGCCGAGAACGGTCCGCGCGGCGGCGCGCGATTCACGATCACCTTGCCGTCGAGCCCATGAATCAGCTGAGTGGATGATTCAGTGAGAGAGCCACGGCGCTGCCGAATGCAGCGCCGTGGAAGCGGTTTGCTAACAGCTTTCAGCGAGGTGCTTGACCGACGTCACGCGGAACTGCGGCATCGCGTTTTTCGTTTTCGACTCCTCCGTGATCTTCGTGTCCTTCGCGTGCTCACGCTCGATCTTCGTCTCTGTTCGCGATTTGACGTCGCCCGCCGGCATCATCACGCCGGTGACTTCGACCTTGTGACCGACGGCCTTCTGTAATTCGACCTTCTCGCCCGGGATGAGCATATAGGTCGTGGTCGTCGACGTCGTGGGACCAGCCGTGCCAATCTCAGTACGCGTCGTTCGACTCACCGGCACGGCTTTTTCGAGGATGTAGCTCTGGGTCTCGGTGCCATTCTGCACGCAGCCGGTATAGGTCACAACCTTCGCGTCGCCCCCGCTCACCTTCGTCTTCGACCTGATCGTCGTGTCCTGCGCGTGGATGGCAACCGTGAACGCACATCCCAGCGCAACCGTCGTGCTCACGATGAATCGCCTCATGTGTTCTCCTCCTCTATTCAGGCAGTCGTCTACCAGAGAACTTCCATGCATGTCGGCGACCAGGAGGACCGTGCTGAGCTCGAGAAATTTTGGGACGAGCTAAAAAGCTGAGTGCAGACGCACCGCGATGCTGCGCGGCGGCGCGAGCGCTGTCCCTGAAAACAGTCCAGCGAAATTGATCACGTTGAGCCGGTTCGTCACGTTGAGCAGATCGACCTGCAGCCGAAGCGTGCGCGCCGCGGTTTTGAAGAGCGTCGCGCTGAACGACCCATCGAGTGCGAGCGAGGGACGCACACGTCCGGCTGCGAAGTCGACGCGATCGACAATGCGGTTGCCGTACTGATCGATCGCCTCCTCACGCCCGCCGTTGAATTCCACCGGCAGTCCGCTGCCGTACGAGATGGCGGCCGACGCCGAAACTCGCGGCGATGCGTAATAGCTGACGCGCCCGCGAATCGTGTGCCGCTGATCCTGCGACACGCGAAACTCGCCGCTCGGTTCGAGAGCCTCGTCGTCTCCCAGAAACAGCCCGCCTGTAATCGGCAGCTCTCCGACGCCGCGCATGTTCGTGTAGCCGAAAAACCCCGAGAGGCGGCGCCATCGCGGCACGTCGAGCTTCACCTCGGTGCCCTCGATGTCGGCACGGGCGAACGCGATCGGGAAGCCGACGCCGGTGTTGAGCAGCAGGTCGTCGTCCGCGAAATTCGTCATCGCACGCTTGAAGTGCGTGACGTCGAGCCGTGTCGTCGCGAACAGCCGCTTCGAGAAGCCGGCTTCGTAGAAGTGGCCGAGCGACGGCGGCACCGGCAGCCGTACCACGCGATCGCTCAACACGTCCAGCGCCGGTGAGCTCGCAAGCAGCAGGTTCTCGACCGCCGGCGTCTGAAACGCGCGATCGTACGACGCGCGTGCGACGAAGCCGGCGCGGGGCCACGACCACGCCAGGCCGAGCCGCGGACTGAACGCGCGTTCCTCGACCAGCACGGCGTATCGATCCCAGCGGAGGCCCGCGTTGATCGTCCACGCGGACCACCGCATCTGATCCTGGACGAACAGCGACTGCTCGCGGTCGCGTGCCTTGTCGGCGAACTCGAACGCCAACGGCGTCTTCGGATCGAACTGCGACGGATCGGTCAGGCGATAGCCGAAGCGCTCGCGAATCGTGCCGAACTCGCCGTCGACGCCGGCCTTCCAGTCGTGCGCGCCGGCATGGCCGGCGATCGTGCCTTTCACGTACAGCTCGCGGAACCCGCGATCCTGATGCGGCTCAATCGGCGTCGACAGCGGGTTGGACGACAGCGTCGCCGACACGTCGCGCGCCAGGCCGCGCACGTCGACCACGCGCGTACTGAAGATGTGCTGATACGAGAACTGACCGCTCGTTTCGCGCGCGTCGCGATGCTGCCGCTGACCCGCCTCCTCCTGCACGCGTTCGTTCGGTACGGAGAAGCCCGCGCCGGCGCGTCGTCCGATCGCCGCGACGCGATCGGCGTCGCCCAGCGCACGCTCGAAATGAACCGCGACATTCGCGCCGGTTCCATCATTGGTGAAGTTTTCCTCGACCGGGGGATCGAGGTACCGATCCGTGTGGGCGACGTTGCCGCTGACGCTCAGTGTGTTGCGGCCCCATCCGTACTCGCCCATGGCGTAGCCGGTCGCGGTGGTGAAGCTGCCGATCGAACCGGCGAGGCTCCCGTGCAGGCCTTGTCGTGCATTCCCCGCGGTCACGACCTCGATGACGCCACCGAGCTTGCGGCCGTACTCCGCCGGGTACCCGGCGGTGAGCACCGTCATCGCGTGCACCTCGTCGGCTTCGAGCTCGGGCGCAAACGACGGCGAGCGATTGTCGGTGAGCGGCAGGCCGTCGACGACGTACTGCGTTTGATACTCGGAGCCGCGCGGGTGGAGGATGCCGTTGGCTTCGAGCAGCCAGCCCGGCTGCGTGTTCACCAAATCGGGCAACGAGCGGCCCGGCAGCGCGGTGATTCGCTGCTGCACCGCGTCGGCGCCGATGTGATTCAGCGTGCTCGTCCGGTGTTGGTCGAGCACCGTTTCATCCGCGCCGACCGTCACCTGCGTCTGCACCGGCGCGAGGCTGAGCGTGACGCGAAATTCGGTGGGCAGCGGCGATCGAATCTCGAGCAGTCCTGAAAACGTCGCGAAGCCGGCGCGAACGACTTCGATGCGATAGGTGCCGAACGGCAGCCGCGTCGCCGTCAACGTGCCGCGCGCGTCGGTGTCGAGCTGCTGCCGAATCTCATTCGCCCGGCTGACGATCTCCACCGCGCTTTGAACCGGCAGGCCCGCAGGGTCGGTCACCGTCAGCCGCAGCTCGCCGACGCTGCTCTGCGCGAGGTGCACCGCCGTCCACAGCGCGATGACGAGGCCGGGCATGCGGTTAGTGTAGATCCACGACAGTGTACAATCTGAACTGTGAATCGGCGTTTGGCCAAGGTCGTCATTCCGTGCCTGCTGGTCGTGGTGGCGTCAGCGGCAAACGATCTCGCCAGCATGCGCGCGTCGGCTCGAGCCCATGCCTGCTGCGCGAAGACGCGCTTCGCGTGCGCCGGCCGGAAATCCGTCGATCATTGCTGCAGGACGATGCGCCACACTGCGGCGCAGCTGGCGCCTGCCGCGATGGGTTCCGTTGATGCGCCAGAAGTCGGCGCGACGCCGGCCGTCGTCCACATCGACATACCGGCGCTCGCCATCGCATCGTTCCACTCGATCGATACCCACGCTTTCAAACGTCCTCACGATCCACCGCATCTGCACACGTTCACGCTGCTGATCTAATCGTTCCGTACGGCACGGGGTAACGAGAGATCTGCATCTGGGAGGCATTGTGCGTGATCGTCTGCTGAGCGCGTTCGGCCTGTTGTCGTCGGTCACGACGCTCGTCTGCTGAACGCTGCCCATTCTGTTCGTGAGCCTAGGTCTAGGCTCCGTCGTCGCGTCTGCCGTGACTGCCGCGCCCTGGCTGATGACGATTAGCCGGCACAAGACGGGTGTCTTCGCCGCGTCTGGCGCGCTGCTCGCGTTCAATTACTGGCTCGCCATCGTGCGGCCGCAACGGATGACCTGCCCGCCCGGCGACGCCTGTCACGTCGACAGTCCGGCCATGCGCGTGAATCGGATCATCTTCTGGACGTCCGCCGCTATCTATGCCGGCGCGGTCGTTCTCGTGTACGGAGCGTTGCTGTGGGTACGCCTTTCCTAGCTGCGATCATTCTGGTTCTCGTTTCCGCGTCCGCGTCTGCGTCAGGACATGGCCCTGTGTTCGGCGCGGCGACGCCGACGCTCGGCCGCGGCGGCTGGAGCGTCGACCAGGCGTGGACCTTTCGAGCCGGCGAGGACGACGAGCATCAGCAAATGCTGAGGACGATGCTGTCCTTCGGCTTGACCGAGAATCTGCAAGTGTCCGCCTCGCTGCCGCTGGCGATGAGCGCGGGCAACCTGCCGTCCGCGCGCATGATGAGTCTCATGTCGAGCGATCGAGATCTGGAGGGTCTCGTCGGCTACCGTTTTCAACGGCGAACGATCGGCATCGGTGGACGGCAGGAGAGCACGCTCTATGTCGGCGGCACGGCGCCGCTCGAATCGGGACGCCGTGCTTCGCTCGAGGCGGCCGCCGCGACCGGCTACGCGTCGCGCGCGCATTACGCCTGGATTGGCGGCGGCATTCAGCGCGACTCGCGACTCGTCACCGCGGTCTACGGGTACCGTCCTGCGCCGCTTCGTACCGAGGGAGGCAAGCCCGACCTGCGGTTCTTTGTCGAAGCGACGGCTGAACACCGCGACGCGGCGCGCACTGTCTTCGTCGGTCCGACGGCGCTGCTGTTGCACAAGGCGATCGGTGTGGAAGGCGGCATCTTGTGGCCGGCATACCAGCGTATCGATCAGGGCGTGAAGAAGGAGCGCGTGCGCGTCGCGATCAACGTGGCGTACTTCTTCTGGCTGAAGTAGGAGCTTCGAATGAGAATCCCAAGAATAACGGCAACGAGCGTCATCGTGGCCGCGCTGCTCATGGCGGCGCCGGCTCGCGCGGAGTTACGCCACGTCGAGATCAAGACGCTGGGAATGGATTGAGAGATCTGCGCCCACGCCGTGCGCGTGGCGATGCAGAAGGTGGACGGCGTTCAGGGCGTGCGTGTGAGCCTGAACGAAGGTCTCACTGTTCTCGACTTGAAGCCCGGCAACACGGTGACGGTTGCCGCGCTGCGCCAGATCATCAAGAACAACGGCTTCGTGTCGAAGGAGGTACAGGTGATCGCGAAAGGGACGGCGATCACGGCCGATGGAAAATCGATCTTCGAGGTCAGCGTCACGCAAGAACGAGTGCCATTGTCATCGGCGCCGGAGCGTACTGGCGACGCGTGGCGATTCACCGTGCCGGCGCCGTCAAAATGACCACCGCACGCCGTGTCAGAAAACGGACGTCGGCGAATGTTCTTGTCGCCTTCCTTACAGAGCGTGCGATAGACTCGCTGGAATCCATCCATGATTCGCGCGATTGTCACCGGACTGTTGTTCGCTACTGCACTGTTCGCGTCGGCCTGTTCGCGTTCGAAGGCGTCGCCAGCTCCGCTTCGTTCGTCTGAACTTTGGGGAGATCTCACACCCGTCGTCTCCGTCAAGGAACTGATGCGGGACATGATCGATCCGCTTGCCGACAATATCTTCGATTCGGTCGGTACCGTCATCAACAAGAACGGCGTCGTCAACACGGAGCCGAGGACAGACCAGGACTGGGAGAAGATTCGAATCGGTGCAGTCACAATCGCGGAAGGAGCGTATCTCCTCAAGATTCCTCGGCCCTTCACTCCCCCCGGAGATGAGAACAACAGTACGGGGCCTGACGCGGAGGAATTGTCGCCGGCGCAAATCAAGGCCAAGCTCGAAGCCGACCCGGTGCTCTGGAACGCCAAAATCGAGGCGCTCCGAAACGTCGGGCTCGAGGTGATCGAAATCGTGAAGAGAAAAGACACGAAGGAGTTGTGGGACGCGGCGGAAAACCTCGATCAGGCCTGCGAGAACTGCCACCTGGAATATTGGTACCCTGGCGAAAGAGCCCTGATGAAGAAACTCGATCATCGATTAGAGGAGCTGTACGGACCGCGTACGGACAAGAGCCGTCCACTCGGAATGGACGCGCGATAACGCCTGCGGAGAGCGATTCAGGAGGCGGTTGTGTGACGAGGCGGAACGTACCACGGCTCTCGACGACTTCTGCGTGAGAGCTGCCGTTCTCATCGCGCCAGAATCGGATCGTCGCGATCGCATCGGCCAGACGCAGATCATGCAGCATCCCTGATTCTTGGTGCCCTTGCGCGATTGCGTCTGGTACTCCAGATATCCGTCGCCGTCGCGATCGCCGTACGTAGGCGCCCAGTCCAGACGACGAAGGCGCGCCATTTCGGTCGCGCCGCGACGAGCTCGAAGATGACTCCTCGAAGCGGACAGATGCAAAGACGTTTCGCCTGGAATGGGACGAGCTCAGCCGGCGATGTCAAAAAGTCCAGCGCACGCCGGCGTTGATGTTGCGGCCGTCGAGCGGCGCCCAGGCATCAACGGTCCAGCGGCCATCCGCCCCGCGCGCCGGGCGCAGCAGCGGATCCCACCGCGCCTGGCGGACGTCGGTCAGGTTCTCGCCGTTGACGAACACGCGTACACGACGGATGCGCTTTTCGACGAGGACACCAAACACATTGTAGGGACGGCTCTCCTGACGATATGGGTTCGCCTCGAGCCGTTGCACGCCGGTGTAATACCACTCGAGGCCGAGCCGGCCCGCACCGCCGGGCCACTCCCACATGCTGTCGATGCCGACGTTGTGACGCGGCGTCAGCGGGGCATCCTCATCGCCTTCACGCGCGCGCACGAACGTGTAGCTCGCCACCAGCGAGAAATTCTCGGGATGCCAGATTGCCAGCGCTTCGACGCCGCGATTCCTCGTCTGCGTCGCGCGGTTGCCGAGCACGTAGCGATCGTCGCGCTCGACGTCGACCGGATCGCGAATCGTCGACGCGAAGAGCGTCAGCGTCGCCGATACCGGTCCAATCGATCGGCTCACGTCCAACGAAGCGCTCCGTCCACGCTCCGCTTTGAGGGGCGCGGCGATGATCAGCCGCGACAATCCGGCCGCCTCGGTCTCTTCCGTCAGCGGCGTCGCCGCGAAAAACCCGGCGCCGTAGGAAACGCGGCTCGCCCATCCCCCGGCCTTCAGCAGGCCAGAGATGCGCGGGCTGACGAACGTGCCGTACTCGCTGTGCGCGTCGAGCCGCGCGCTCGCAGACACCGACAACCAGTTGGCGAGATCGACATCGTCCTGGACGAATGCGCCAGGCACTGTGAACGTGTACGCGAACTGCGGCAGATCGATCGGCTGATAGTCGTCGCGCTCGAGCGCGATGCCGCCGACCAGCGTGTGCCGCCCCAGGGTACGACGCAGCACCGCTTCGGCGAATCCCGTCACGTGCCTGTCGCGCTCAACCGTCTCGCCGAAGCCATGATCGAGCCGCTGATGCGTGATCGACGCCCGCACGCTGAGGACCGACGCGCGGCCGGTGATTGTTTGAAACGAAACCCCGGCGTCCATCCGTCCGGTGTCGAGCGCCTCCGCGTACGGCTCGCCAGTGGCCGCGAGCACCGAGCCGGACATCGTGCCGCCCTCGCGCTCTTCGATGGTGAGCCCGACCGTTGCGAAGAATGAACGGCCCGCCTTGTCGTCCCAGAACACACGCGGCCGGACGACACCGCGCTGGTACTTCGGCAGATCCGCCCAGCCATCGCCGTCCACATCGACGCGTTGCTGGCCGTTGCCGCTTGCGAGCAGGCTGAAGCCCCATCGCTCGCTCACGGGCGCGGACTGAAAGAATGCGACGTCCGTTGCGCCGCGCGACGAGCGATTCACGAGAAGCTGCGAGTCCGATCTCCCACCGGGACGCCGCGAGACGAGGTTGACGACGCCGCCCATCGCGCCGGCGCCATATAACGATGACGCGACCCCCTTGATCACCTCGACCCGGCCGAGATCCATAGGAGGAACCTGCAGCAGCCCGAATCCTCCCACCTGCTCGCCAGACAACGGCAGGCCGTCGAACAGAAACCGCGTGTAGCGGCCGCGCATGCCCTGAATCCGGACGCTCGCGGCGCCGAGCGACGGCGACGTCGCCTGCACGCGCAGCCCACCCATCTCGTTCAGCATCATGACGATGTCGCCCGGCGTCATCATCAGCTTCTCGTCGATCTCGTCGCGGTCGAGCACTTCGACGCGCATCGGCTGGTCCTCGATGCCGCGATCGGTGCGCGTCGCGGAGACGGTGACGTGCTCGGCGATCTCGGATTGCGGCTGCAGATCGACGGGTATCGTGCGGTCGTCGGCCGCACCGATCTCGACCGTGAGGCTGACCGGCTCGAACCCTTCCTTGACGACGACGATGTCGACGCGTCCCGCGGGCACGGTCGCGGAGGCAACACCGCGATCGTCGGTCCGATGCGTGACGCCGTTCACCACGACCGACGCATCGGCAATCGGAGCGCCGCCCCCGCGGAGCTCGATGCGGACGATCGCATCTTGCGCACGCACCGGCGCGCTCGCCGCAGCGAGCATCGTCAGAACCAGAACGAGGCGATTACATCGCAGATGTCGGAGGATGAGGCGGCTGGTGAGCGCGGATGGCGGAGTGATAGCGAGGTCATTGTACCGTCGGCGGCGGGACGCTGACAGCTCGGTCGAGCTCAGGCGGTCGCGCCGACGTTCTGACGGATCCAGGCGTCGAGGTCGCTCTTGCGATAGCGCCACTCATTGCCGCATCGCACTGCCGGCAACACACAGGTGACCGCGAGGCGCCGCAGCGTCTCGTCGGCGAGTAGGCGATCCATGACCTGTTCTGTGGTGAGCAGGTCCTCGGGTTGTGCGCTGATCGGGTTCATCGCCATTCTTCCGTAGTGGCAACGATTGTACGAGGCGCTCGGGCCTTCGTGAATAGACGCAAAGTTGACCGCGCGTTACATCCGGCGATATACGACCACTACTGTGTTGACACACTCTCGAACACTGCCATCGCCGCGCTCATCACGTTATGACTCGATACCGCGAGCCCGACGTAGATCGTTGACGCCATCGGCACGGTGTCAGATCCGATGAGCATCCAGTTGATGCCGTCGGCCGACTGGTACGCGTTGATCGTGTTGCCGAGCCGCTCGATCTTCACCCACATCGGCGCCTTTCCAATCGTCCCGGCCGTACTCGTCGTCACGGATCCGGTGGACGTCCGGCGCTGAAACGCAGTGCCCTTGCCCGGCGTGACGAGCATGAACGCGTTGGCGGCGTTCGGTGCGAGTGTTTCACGAATCATCACACCCGCCTTGGCGGACGATGACGTGTTCTGCAGGCTCCGAACACGCGCAGCGATCCAACCGTCGCCGTTCAGCGTGCGATATGTGAAATGCATCGCGTCGACGTTGCCCGACACGTCTGCGCCGGCCCCTCTCACCACGAAGGATCCAGACGCGGGAGCGAACGACGAATCGCCGGTGAATCCGATCGGGCCGACATCCTGGTGTGTCCAGGGATCGGGAAGTCCGGCCGACGATGGAGGATCGACGGGCGAGATCGGCGAACCCGGCGTGACGCCGACATTGTCGAACGTCCCCAGCGTCACCGCGTTTGCATTCGCGCTCGCGACTGCCAGCCCGACGTACACGGTCGGGTTTTCGATCGAAACGGTATCGGCGCCGACGAACGTCCACGTGACGCCATCCTTCGAGACGTACGCCGTGAAGGTGTCGCCGCTGCGATCGAGCCGCAGCCAATACGGCGCCGTCACGTTCATCGGACCTGCTGTTGCGACCGTCACGTCGGCATACTGCAGCCGCCGCTGAAACGCGAGGGTCTTGCCGGCCGACAAATACAGGAACGCATTCGGCGAGTCTCCGGCGAGCGTCGCGCGGACCATCACTCCGGCTCTCGCCCAGGGGTTGGTGTTCTGGAGGCCCGAGACGCGCGCCACGATCGACCCGTCGCCGGCGAGCGGTTGATACACGAACTGCATGCCGTCTGCCTTGCCCCAGACATCACCGCCGTCGCCGAGGACGCTGAAGGTGCCGGTGGGCGCGTCGTACCCTACGCGACCATTGATGGCGACCACGCCGACGTCGCTGCTGCGCCACGGATCGGGCGGCGGTGAAGACGGCGGCATCGTGGCGCCGCTGATCGTGCTCGCGAGCATCGTCGAGTCGTTGTCGCCACGACCGGGCGCCGCGCGGACATACGTGTCCGGGCTCAGTACGATCTGATCGACGATCGCGCCGTCGGTGCGCGGCTGGATGCGAATCGTGTGCAGGCCGGCCGACTTGAAATAAATGTCGGGCCCCAGCACACCGAAGCCGTTGTCGTTCCAGCCCCAGCCGCTGATCGCGTCGGTGACGCCGTTGTGCAGCACGACTTCGGCGCCGCCCACCGCGCCGATGCGGTACATCGGCGATCCGAAGCTGTCGGCCGAATCGCTGAACTGCGCGCTGACCGAGTCGTTGTTGGTCGAATTCGCTTGCGCGCGCATGCGTATCCAGAGGTGGTACGGCACGCCCGCCGTCGCGGTGAAGGTCGCCTCGAAGTAACTCAGCGGCGCCGCCAGCGGCGGCGAGATCTTCGACTTACCTTTGTCGGGATTCCACAACGCTTTGCCGCCGGCCGCGGTGGGATCGTTGATGACTTGCCACGCGCCGACGATCGCTGTCGGCTGCACGTCGGCCGCCCAGATCACTTGCGTCGTCACACCCGCGGGAGGCGGCGGCGGCATCGGCGGAACACCCTTGGTCGTGAAGCTGAAGATCGCACCCTTGGCTGTCAATCCGGCCATCGTGGACGAGACAATGCGCCAGTAGTACGTGGTGCCGGGCTGCAGCGCCGGGAGCGCGAAGGTCTGCATCACCTTCGGCGACTGGTAATCGACGGGTCCCAGCTTGACGTGTTGGGCGAAGAGCGGCGGATTCGGATCGACACCGAAGTAGATGTCGTAGAAGTGCGCGAAGAATCCGCCGTTCCATTTCAGTTTCTGCGTCGTCGTGACGTTCAGCGCGCCGTCGGCCGGCGCCAGATTGATCGGCTTGTCGGGCGGCAGCGGCACGAACCAGTCGGTCTCCATCACGCCGTCCGGATTCGCGTTGTTCCATTTGCGTTCGAACATGTCGCGGAACCAGTCGAACATCCACCGCTTCAGCGTGAAGTAGTTGTGCTCCTGTTGCTGATTCGCCGACGGCGTCGTCCAGTTCGACGATCCGAAGACGCTGAGTGGTCCTGACGCGCCGACTGCCGGTTGATTGTTGTAGAAGAGCACGAGTTTCTGATGATTGAGGCCGGCGTGCGCGCGGACTTTGACCGGCACGCCCGCCGCCCACAGCTTGTCCAGATTGTAGGAGTGCCACTGCCGGAGCGGTTTGCGGTACTCGAACGTGTCAGAGATGAGACGGATGGGAATGCCGCGCTGAAAGGCCGTGATGACAGCGTTGGTCTCGCGCTCGTCGGTGATGCGGTACATCACGACATCGATCTGCTGCTTCTCTTTCGGGTACCGCTTGAGCAGCCGAAGCGCGTAATCCTCCTGCTGCGGAAAGTTCAGCGCCGAATCCTTGGGGTAAATCGGATAGATACGCGCGGGTGGATTGAGAAGGTTCGCGTAGTCGGTGTAATTGACCGTGTCGATCCACAGATTGTCGTACTCCGTCATGAAGCTGTTGACCACCGACGGATCGTCAGAGAAATAAATCACTTCGTCTTCGTAGTCCGCATACGGCGTCTGCGGCACGAACGCCGTCGGACTGAAGTTCGCGCCGCTGAACTCCACGACGCCTTGTCCGGCGAACAGCATCATCTTCCAGTGGAGGATGCCCGCCGCTGTCGCCGCCCGCTGCCGCATCGGAATGCCGGCAGCGGCGAGGTCGGCGAGCACCTGATCGTTGCCCGGATAGGTGGGATTCGCCTTCGGGTCGACGAGAACGCGAACCGGCACGCCCGCCTTCCACCGCTTGATGATCTCGACTTCGTAGCGCGCGTCCTGCATGAACCAGAACGCCACGTCGAGACCGACGTTTTCGTTCTGAATCAGCTGGATGAGCGGCGCGCGGCAGTTCTCGAATGACGCGTCGCACAAGCGCTCGTCAGCGGCGGCTGCGCTGGCCATGGCGAGCAGAAGGAGCCCACCCAATGATGTCCTTACGATCCCGTCGATCACTCGTCGTCTCATCGCCCCACGTCCTTCCACACCGTCGCCTCTCGACACGCCGTGTGCGGACGGCGTGCCGCAGGCGCCAAAGAACCTCGTGAAAGAAATCCGGCGTGTTTTGCGAGAGAGGACCGGGCGTTACATCGGACGGTGTATTTCAGGAACTTCCATTACCCTGAAAGTTCGTTCAAGCGGTCAAGACGATTTTCCGGCGTGATGTATACCTCGCGATATAAGAACGGCGACACCACCGAGCGGTCTTACGGTCGGCTAAGATCCGAGACGTGCCGATTCGAATCGTGGTCGCCGACGATCATCCGATTGTGCTGCACGGCCTCCAGCACCTGCTCGAACGTCAGCCGGACTTCCAGGTGGTCGCCACGTGCGCTGATGGAGTCGCGACGATTGGCGCAGTACGAGCGCATCGGCCCGATGTCCTGCTGCTCGACTTGCGCATGCCGGGTCACAGCGGCCTCGACGTACTGCGCGCGCTCGATCAGCATGGCCTGCGCTGCCGAACCGTCCTGCTGACCGCTGCCGTCACGGATGAAGAGGTGCTCGAAGCGGTTCGTCTCGGCGCGACGGGACTGGTCCTGAAAGAGTCGACACCCGAGACGCTGTTGGCGTGCATCCGTCGCGTGCACGAGGGAGGCGAGTGGATCGATCGCGACACCGCCTCGCGGGCGGTCCGCGTGGCGCTCGGGCGCGAAGAGGCCGCGCGCGTCATCACGGAAACCTTGACGCCGCGTGAGCTCGAGATCGTCCGGATGGTCGCGCAGGGGCTGCGGAACAAGACGATCGCCGGACGCCTGTCGATTTCGGAGGGGACCGTGAAGGTCCACCTTCACAACATCTACGAGAAGCTCGACGTCGGCGGACGGCTGGAGCTCGTGCTCTGCGCGCAGCAGAAAGGTCTCGTCTGAACGCGCGGATCTCCGATGATGCGCCGTCGGTCGGATAGTCGCTCGCGGCGCTACGCGCGCGAGAGTGAAGTCTGGTTCGACGGCAGCGTGATCTCGATCCGCGATCCCGACGCGGTCGAATCGATCGCCAGGCGGCCGCCCATTGCCGTGACACGGTCGCGCAGACTGGCAGGTCCGACGTTGCGCCGGACGAGGTCGTCGTGATCGAGATGGCCGCGCTCGGGAAAACCGCGGCCGTCGTCGCGCACCACGAGCGCGAGGATTCCGTCGTGCATCGCGACGTCGACGGTCACTTTCGACGGATGCGCATGCTTGAGTGCGTTGACGACCGCCTCGTGCACCATCAGCCGCACGCCCTGCTCGGTCGGCGATGACAACGCCAGATCGATCGGCGTGACGCGGACGACGATCGGCACTTTCCATTCGACGGCCAGCCGGGCCGACATCTCGTCGAGGCGCGGCGCCAGACCCTCCGCTCCGACCGGCGCCTTCGACGGTGGTTTCAGGCCGTCGATGAACAGGCGCAACTCGCGCTGCTCGATGGCCAGCGCGCGCTCGATCGCGAGCAGTCGATCCTGCAGCGACGATTCGCCGGCCGGCTCCGACGCGATGGCCTGCAGTTCCAAGCGCACACCGGTGAGCGCCTGCAACACGCCGTCGTGCAGGTTTCGCGCGAGCTGAATTCGATCCTCGCGAACGGCAATCTCGCGCAGGCGATCGGTCAGGTACAACTGGTCGAGCGAGTTGCCGACCTCGCGCGCGACCACTTCGACGATCGGCTTCAAGTCGTCCGCCGCTGGATCGACGTCTGTGAAAAACACACGGCCCATCAAGTGCTCGGTGCGAAATGAGACCGACACGCGCGGCGCACTCCCGAGGCGATCCGCCAGGTCGGGGTGCAGCCCTTCGCCGGCTTCATCGCCCTGCACGGGATATCGCGTCACGACGGCGCCGTTGGCCGGCAAAGACGAGGCGACATAGAACCATGGTTCTTCTTCGGATTCCCACGCGGCGACGGCGGTCGCCGCGCCGACGACGTTCGCCGCGTGTCCCAGCATGCGACGGACGCTCGCGCCGGTATCGGCGGCCGTCAACACCGGCCATCCACTGACTTTTCGAAGCGTGTCGATCGCCGCCTGCAAGTCGTGGAGCGATTTGCGCTGCGCTTCCTCGGCGCGGCGCCGGCGCGAGCTGAGCGACGCCGTGGCGAAGGCGACCGCGCTGAACACCGCAAGGCGTACCAGATCGTCGATGCCGAGGTCGAATGAAAAACGGGGTGGCACGAACACATACGCAAGGACGATCGTGGACAGCACGGTGGCGAGTAACCCTGGACCGTAGCCGCCGTACATCGCCGGCACGAGCACGGCGGGAAAGAACAGAAGCGAGACGCTCGGCTCGATCCATTCGTAGATGGCGAGGGTACCAATCGTCGCCGCGCCCACAGCGGCAACCGCGCCGAGGTATGCCAGCATACGCGTCGGACGTCTCGGGGTCATCACGCTGACAGCATAACGCCTAATCGACGCGTGCGCGCCGTGGCGTTCACCGCGCGCCGGCGAGGCGAAGCACCGTGTACGCGCCGGCGGCGATCGTGAACGCGGCGGGGATGGTGAGAATCCACGCCCACACGATCTGACCGGCGACGCCCCACCGCACGGCGGACATCCGGCGAGTCGCGCCGACGCCGACGATCGCGCCGGTAATCGCGTGCGTCGTGCTCACCGGGACGCCGGTCTGCGTCGCGATCAGCAGCGCGATCGCCGCGCCCGTTTCAGCCGCGAAGCCGCCGACCGGCTGAAGCTTCGTGATCTTCGATCCCATCGTGTGGATGATCCGCCAGCCGCCGGCGAGCGTGCCCAGACCGATTGCCGTGTGCGCGATCAGCACGACCCAAAACGGAATGTAGAACGTGTCGAGGTATCCGGCGGTGAACAGAATCCCCGCGATGATGCCCATCGTCTTCTGCGCGTCGTTGGCGCCGTGGTTGAGGCTGAAGAAGGCCGCCGACACGAGCTGCAGGCGCCGGAACCAGCGATCGACGCGCGAG
>Ga0114129_10005319_pt1 | contig 18170 bp, 23 predicted proteins | sample RhiMetdeltSRZDD1_FD_80071 | JGI IMG/M metagenome (GOLD analysis project Ga0114129, IMG submission 80071) | Populus rhizosphere microbial communities from Tennessee, USA - Rhizosphere MetaG P. deltoides SRZDD1 (version 2) (version 2) | ecosystem: Host-associated > Plants > Roots > Rhizosphere >...
GCATCGGCTGTTCAAATCGAAGGAGGTCCAGGAGGCCGCTGGGTGGGCCCTGGCCCACGGCGAGGCGGCCGGCCTCGGGACCGGTGCTTTCGAGGAGCTGGGCATGCTGATCCTTCCGCTCATGTCCCCCCTCCGGCCACTCGGAGTGGTGGCGTTGACGCCGTCCGCCGGGGCCGACGGGCGCGTCCTCGAAGTCCTGGCGCTCCAGACGGGCGCGGCCCTGGAACGGCTGGCCATGGCCGAGCGCCACGAAGAAGCCCGTGTCGCCGTGGCGGGCGAACGTCTGCGTACGGCCCTGCTGAGCTCACTGTCCCATGACCTGCGGACGCCGCTGGGCACTATCGAAGGGGCCGCCAGCACGCTGGCGGGTGAGGACGCGACCATCACGCCGGAAGTGCGGCGGGAGCTTCTGGAAACGATTCTCGAGCAGTCCCGCCGGATGACGCGACTCGTCTCGAACCTGCTGGACATGATGCGGCTGGAGACCGGTGCCCTGGTCGTCCATCGAAACTGGCAGCCTCTGGAGGAATCGTTGGGTGTGGCGCTACTGCGTCTGGAGCAGACGCTGCGGGATCACCCTGTGGACGTCCGCCTGGCCGATGACCTTCCTCTGGTGTCGGTCGATGACGTGCTGCTGGAGCAAGTCTTCGTCAATCTTCTCGAAAATGCTGCCAAGCACTCCCCGCCCGGAACGCGCATGCGGGTGAGCGCGTGGCCCGACGGCGAGACCACAATCGTGGAAGTCGCCGATGAGGGCCCGGGTATTGCCGCGGGCGAAGAGGAGGCGGTCTTCCGCAAGTTCTATCGAGGAGAAATGTCTCCCGGCCGTTCGCCGGGCGAAGGGGCCGGGCTGGGTCTCGCGATCTGTCGCGGCATCGTGTCGGCCCACGGCGGACGAATCTGGGTCGAGCGTGGCGTGAGCAAGGGCGCGGCATTTCGCTTCTCGCTACCGCGGACCGCGGCCCCGCCGATTCTGGATTCCGAGTCCATGGAAACCAGCGTGGCAGAATGGCCGTAACCGGGCCGATCGTCCTGCTGGTGGAAGACGAGGCGGAGATGCGGAGGGCGCTCCGCCCCTCGCTTCGGGCGCACGGGTATCAATTGATCGAAGCGGCTACCGGGCGGGAAGGCCTGGCCCAGGCGGCAGGGCGCAACCCCGACGTCATTCTTCTGGATCTGGGGCTGCCGGACGGCGACGGACTCGGTGTGGTGCGCGAGCTCCGGCTCATGACTCGAACTCCCATCATCGTGATCTCCGCCCGCGGTCAGGAACGCGACAAGGTTGCCGCGCTCGACCTCGGTGCGGACGACTATCTGACCAAGCCGTTCGGCGTCGTGGAGCTCCAGGCCCGTATCAGGGTGGCGTTGCGCCACGGGGCCGGGGGCCCCGCGACACCTGAGCCGATCTTTACGGCAGGCGGGGTCCGGGTCGACCTCGAACGCCGCCAGGTCTATCGGGACGACGTTGAGATCCACCTGACACCCACCGAGTACCGGCTGCTGGCGACGCTTATCCGCCACCGGGGGAGGGTGTTGACTCATCGACAGCTGTTGGAAGCAGTATGGGGCCCAAACTATGTGGAACAGACCCACTATCTCCGGGTCTACATGGGGCAACTCCGACACAAGCTCGAAACCGATCCGGCGCGTCCCCGGCTGCTGACTACCGAGCCCGCCGTCGGGTATCGGCTTCGCGACGATTGACCGCTGCTACGGGATGGGCTTCCCGACCGCGGTAAGCCGGGCCATCAGCAGCGCCGCCCGAGCCGTCTGCATCTCCAGCGTCGGCAGGTGCACCCACTCCTGGGGCGAGTGCGACCCGCCGCCCATCGCGCCGAGACCGTCGATGCCCGGGATGTAGGGCGCGACGAAGGAGAGGTCGCCCGCGCCGCGATTCCTCGCGTCCAGTGCCTTGACCGCCGGGAATCCCAGGGCCCGGCTCACCGCGTCGTACTGGGCAAGGAGCGCCTCGCCGGCGCCGGTGATCGGCATGGCGGGATAGCTGTTCTCGAACGTGATGACGGCGTCGGATCCGGGAAGATTCCTCTCCACGATCTCGCGCATCGCGTCGCGGGCCTTCTCCTTCTGCTCCTCGGTCAGGAAGCGAAGGTCACCCTTCACCACCGTGGTCGGGGAAATGATGTTGGTCTTTCCCGACACGGTGAAGGTGTAGCCCGAGGTATCGGCTTCGAGCTCTGTCCCGCCGGCGATGACACCCGGATTGAAGGTGAGGCCCGGCTCACCCACCAGTCGCTCCCGGAATTCGTTGAGAATTCGCGCCGTTTCGTAGATCGCCCCGTAGTTGTTGCCGAAGACGCCGGCCGAGTGCGCCTGGCGGCCCGTCACCCGGAGTATCCAGTTGCTGGACCCGCGACGGCTGATGCTGGCAAACTCCCGGCTGCCGCCCTCGAAGGAGAGGGCGACATCGGTGCGCTTGGAAGCGTCGATCAGGTCCTTCCGCGCCAGGTCCAGGGGCCGGCCGGTGGACTCCTCGTCTCCTGTGATCACGACGGTCACGTCCATCCGGTCGAGCTGGCCGGTCGCCGCCAGGGCCTTGAGCGCATAGAGGAGAATCGCGTCTCCCCCTTTCATGTCGGCGGTGCCGGCGCCGCGGGCGATGGTATCGGCCCGGACGAAGCGCTGGCCTTCGCCCTCGAACACGGTATCGAAGTGACCGAGCAGCAGGAGCCGTTTGCTCCCGGGTGGCGTCGACTTGCCCATGCGCTCGGCCACCAGGTGGCCTCCCCGATGCATCGCGGCCGGCATGTCGGCCCAGCGGGTCGTGAAGCCCAGCGCATCCAGCTCGGCCTTGAAGACCGCGCCGACCGCACGGACCCCCGCGACATTCAGGGTTCCGCTCGGGATGTTCACCATGCGCTGGAGGAGCTGGATCTGGTCCTCGCGATGCGCCTTTACCCAGTCGCGAAGCTGCTGCTCGCTCCGCGTGAGCGTCTGGGCGGCACCCGGCAGCGCGCCGAGGGCTAGAACGAGCGCGGGAGCGCCGAGGCGCCGAAACAAGGTTCGCATGCCGGGAATTTATTAGGTTCCAGCCTCGATGACCCATCCCCTGATCGAGCTGGGCGGGAGCGGACCGGTGGTCCTCCTGGCGCCCGCCAACGGATTTCCTCCCGAGACCTACCTCCCGGCACTCGCGCCGCTGCTGGCGGGCCACCGGGTCGTGAGTCTTCCCCCCAGGGCCATGTGGCCGGACGCCGGGCCGCCTCCGGATGGCGCCGGCACCTGGCTCACGCTCGGCGAGGACCTGCTGGCCGGGATCAAGCAGCATTCGCTGCCGCCGCTGATAGCGGTGGGGCATTCGTTTGGCGCCGTGGCGTCGCTGCTGGCCGCGGTGCAGGAACCGGAGTGCTTCCGGGGATTGGCGCTGCTGGATCCCACCATCCTGCCGCCACCGATCATGGACCAGCTTCGGGAGCAGCGCCGCCTGGGCGAGATGTCCTTCCGGCCGCTGGTCCAGGGGGCGCTCAAGCGCCGGGACCGCTTCAGCAACGAATCGGAAGCGTTCTCGTATTGGCGGGGCAAGCCGCTGTTCGCGGATTGGCCGGACGACGCGGTGCGGCGCTACACCCGCGCGATGCTCCGGCCCACCGGGGAGGGGGATTTCACCCTGACGTGGCCCAGCGCCTGGGAAGCGCACTACTACCAATCGTTCTACACGGAGAGCTGGAGTGCGGTGGACCGGCTGGATCGGTCGATCCCGGTGCTGCTGGTGGGGGGGGCCGAGTCGGACACCTTGCTACCAGACGCCATCGCGCTGCTACGGGAAAAACTGCCCCAGGCGCGGCACGTAACCATTCCAGGGTATGGACATCTCTTCCCTCACGCCGCGGCGGAACAAACCGGGCGGATACTGCAGGAATGGGTGGGCGAAGTGAGCGGGAAGCGGGGAGCGGGAAGCGGTAAGCCTCTATTGGGATACTGACCGCGCCAGCACTTCTTCTTCGGTCAACCCGAAGATCGGCGGCGTGGGCACACCTAACAGACCCAGCATGAGATAGAGCTGGCCGCGGTGGTGACTTTCATGCTCCACCATCGCCCGGAGCCATTTCCAGGTGGTGATGGGTGTGCCCGCCGGTGTCTGGCACTTCCCCTCGAGCTGCTCGGCCGTGAGCCCGCGGAAGATCTCCAGCGCCTCGGCATGCTTGCGGTCGTGGTAGGCCACCACCGCGGCATACCCCTCAGCCAGCTCGCGTCCATGGCCGGGATACCGGGCAGGCCGACCCTGGACGTTCTCGGCGTACATATCGCGTTCGATCCCGGCCAGGTGGCGCACGATGTCTCCCAGGCTCCAGCGTCCCGGGCCGGGAGACCACTCGATGTGTTCGGCGGGGATCACCTGGACCACCCGCCTGGTGCGACCGCGGATCCCGGCCCAGTAGCCTGCGAACGAGTCGGCCGAGCGGATTTCCATCAGGCGGTAGCGGCGGGATGCTGGAATTTGTAGACCGCCGAGGCCAGTGCTCCTCCGAGGAACGGACCGACCAGGTAGATCCAGAGGTTGCCGAAGGTGCCGTCGCCGGAGACGACATTGACCAGGATCGATCCCGTGGCCACGGCGGGGTTGAAAGCGCCGCCGGAGATGGGACCGCCGGCGTACCCAGCGATCACGATCGTAGTGCCTATCGCGATTCCGTAGTAGGAATTCCCTTCAGTGGCCGGCGAGGTGGCGACGTTGAGCACCACGAGGGCGAGCAGGAAGGTGTACAGGGCCTCGATCATAATGGCTGTGGCTGTCGTGGCCAGCGGCCCGGGTTCCGGAGCGAAGGTCCGGTCGAGAAACATGTAGGAGAAATAGGCCCCGGCGGCGGCACCGGCGACTTGCGCGAGCATGTAGGGGAGGACATCTCCGGCGGGCAGCTTGCCCCGCAGATAGACGGCCAGGGTGACCGCGGGGTTGTAGTGCGCACCCGATATGTGTCCGCCCATGTAGACCACGACCATCAGGGCGGCGCCGATGACAAACGGGGCCAATGGGTGCCCGGTGGTCGCCACCAGACCGATCGACATGACGAAGAAGAAGGTGCCGAAGAACTCAGTGACGTACTTGCGCACGGTTTGCCCCTGGGGAATGGTAGTGGCCAGTGACTAGTGGCTAGTGATCAGTGCGTCTCACCCTTCACCGCTCACCTCTCCAGCTCTCGCAGCCAGATATTCCGGTACCGCACCGGGTGCTCGTGGTCCTGTAGCGTGAGCGGGAGCCGGTCGGGATGGGCCTGATAAGGCGGCCGAGTCGTGTGCGCCGTGGGGCCGGTAAGCACCACGCCGTCCTGGATCAGGACCCCGTTGTGGAACACGGTAACGACTGCCGGCGCGAGCAGCTTGCCGTCCTGGTCGAAACGCGGTCGATGAAACACGATGTCGTAGGTCTGCCACACGCCGGGCGGAAGGCTGGCGTTGACCAGCGGGGGGAATTGTCCGTACAAGGCACCGGCCTGGCCGTCCGGGTACGTGAGGCTGCCGTAGGAGTCCAGCACCTGCACCTCGTACCGACCCATCAAAAACACCCCGCTGTTTCCGCGGTCCTGATCCTCTCCTTTGGGCGGTGCCGGGGAGGCCCACTCGACGTGGAGCTGGACGTCACCGAATCCGCGAGCGGTGGCGAGCGTGCCGGTACCTGGGACTACCTCCATGTAGCCGTTCTTGACGCGCCAGCGTGCCGGGCTCCCGTCGCCGCTGCGCCAGTCGTCCAGATTGCTCCCGTCAAACAGCACGATGGCATCCGACGGTGGCGGAACCGGCTCCCGGAGCGGTACGGCGTTGATGACGGGTGGTTTTGGACAGTCCCGGGCATGCTGGGCGCAGGGGGGAGTGGACTGGGCGGCCAGGGTCCCGCCGGCGAAAAGCAAGAAGGCGACCGTACGGAGAGGGCGTCGATTCATGACGCTAGAGTACCCCGACGGCCGCCGTCTCGCTAGACAGACGGTTCAGCTTGCGCTCTTCCTCCGGCGAGGAACCTTCCCGCCCTTTTTCCGGGCCTCGGACAGGCCGATGGCAATGGCTTGCTTCCGGCTGCGTACTCTGCCGCCCTTACCCCCGGGCCCGCTCTTGAGCGTGCCTTTCTTCCGCCGGTGCATGGCGCGTTCGACCCACTTGGCGGCGGACTCGCCATAGCGGTTGGATCGAGTGGATTTCTTGCGTGTCGGCATGAGTGATGTTCCTATCGTCCGTCGTTGTCAAAATCGCCGGGAATCGCCCGCTCGACGTGAGGTTATGCCTCACACGACCTATGACGGTCTGAGAATTGGACGGTGCACACGCGGTTTTTGGACAGGTAGGACGGGCGGGCTGTCAGGCGGTCGGCGGTAAGACGATAAGTCGATAGATGCGTACCAACCTACCGACTTACCGACGTACCGATCGACTTCACCAACTCAAAAGACTGCGGTCGTCGAGGAAGGCGGCGACTCCAACCAGAGAGTCGAGCGTGGGCTCGCGCTTGAAGGCGTGTACTGCTTCGCGGAGGGCCGGAAGCGGGGCCCCGCCGGTCTTCCGGCGATGAGTCTGGTACGTGGTGCGGAGCTCGCCGTATACACGCCGTAGAGCCCGACGCTCTTCGACGCCGACTTCGGCGACGCGGTCGCGGACTCGCTCGGTGAGGTTACGGGACGGCGTGCTCAGGCTTGGGGCGGAGGAGCGGGCTGGTTTGCGTGGCATCGGGTCCTGCCGAGTAAGAGGAGCGTCCGCGCAGAGGCGGCACTCCCGAAATCTAACCTTGTCCGGATTGTCCGACTGGAACACGATGGGATTAAAGGAGTTGCACGGTCGGGCTCCCCAACCGGGTAAGTTTTACCGAATGAGAGACTTCGTTCTCCCAGTGCTCTTCCTGGCCGGCTGTGGTCTGCTGACCAGCCCAAATGCCGCGCGCGACCTGCCAGAGTTCGAGGCGAAGTTGGAGTCGCTGCGGCACGAGCTTCAAATCCCCGGGATGTCGGCGGCCATCGCCAATGGCCAGCGGGTGGTCTGGGCCCGGGGCTTCGGGTACGCCAATGTCGAGCTGGGGGTGCCGGCAGCCGACACGACCTCCTACCACCTGGCCTCCCTCACCAAGACTTTCGCCTCGACGATCGTCATGCAGCTGGTGGAGGCGGGACAGCTGAACCTGGATGCCCCGGTGGCCGACTTCGGAATCGTCCTGCAGAGCCCTGGAATCGTACGAGTCAGGCACCTCCTGACCCATACGTCGGATGGTGACCCCGGATCTGCATTCCGTTACAACGGCAACCGTTTCGGTCTTCTGGATCAGGTGATCCTGCGGGTATCCGGCGAGAGCTTCGGCCAGCGCCTCGAGCGGCTCATTCTCCAACCTTTGCACCTGTCTCACACCGCACCGAATGTGCTCGACGCCGAGGCCTTCGGCCTGGCGGGCTTCGACCGAACCCTCTTCGAGCGCAACCTGGCGCAAGGCTACACCCCGGACGGACGCAGCCGGCAAGCCTATCCCAGCCACTTCGGAACCGCCGCGGGCCTCATTGCGTCTGCTCCCGACGTGGCGACCTATTCGATGGCGATCGACCGGAACGCGTTTCTGCGCCCGGACACCCAGGCGGAAGCCTTCACCGCCGCCGTCTCTACCCGGGGCGACACGTTACCCCACGGACTTGGCTGGTTTGCCCAGCGGGTCAAGGGTGTCAGGCTTCAGTGGCACTACGGGTACTGGACCGGCATTTCCGCGCTGATCATCCGGGTGCCGGACCGCGGGCTTGCCTTCGTGCTGCTCGCGAATTCCGACCGGCTGAGCAGCAACACCTCGCTCGGCGCCGGCGATCTCCTCAGCTCCAAGCCCGCTCGGGCGTTCCTGGACGCCTTTGTCTTCGGCAAAGCGGTCGTGCCCCACTGACCGAAACAACGAGAGCCCTTCATCCCTTGGACCGGCGGTATGCCAGCGTCGCTGCCGCCGCGATGAGCAGGGGTGCGGTGGCCGCCCCCGGATAGTAGGAACCTCGAATGGCAGCCAGTCCGAGATGTCCCGCTCCATTCCCCAGCTCCAGGACAACCCAGAACCAGATCCAGCCAGCGGCACCAGGATGGCTCGGGCGTACCCGCGCCGCATAACACCATACACCCAACGCGACGAGCGCCACGTTGAACGCGGCGAAGCCCAGCCGCAAATCGGTTGTAAACAGGCCGCTGATGAATCGGGCCGGAGGGAAGACGTCGTAGAGCCGGGTGAAGTACTCCTCGACCGAGTGGAGCGCCTGGGCTCCAATCAGCGCGAGGAAGAGTCGCCGTTCGACGGGACTAGTCGGAATTGCCAAGGTTGACCCTCATGTGACCCGCGGCGGATGGCGGATCAGAGTACCCGGCGCCGGGAGCTAATCGGCGAACCGGGCGCGAAGCGCCCGCTCGCCCAGTGCCGAAAACGACACAGCCCGCGAGTCGCGCTGGCGCCTGGCCCACCCATGCGAGATGCAATGGGCCAGCAACGCCGCCCCGAGACCTCCCGCCAGGTGATGCCGGCGCTCGCTCCAGTCGAAGCAGGCCAGGCACAGGGGTCGCCGCGCGTCCTGGAGGGAGGGCAGGGCGATCCCCATCTGCTGGAAGGTTCGCTCGCCCGGCTCGGTCAGCGCGAGCCGCCGGTCGTCGGGACGCACCAGCCGGCGGCGGAGCAGGGCATCGAAAACCCATACGGCAAGCTCGCCGGCCAGGTGATCGTAGCAGACCCGGGCCCTCCGCAGCGCCGAGTCCGCGGGCCCCGGCTCGGGCTGTAGTGCGCCGACCCGAGTTGCCACACTCATTGCCGCTTCCACCATGGCGCCGACGTCCGGCCCGGTCAGGCGAAAGTACCGGTGACGACCGTGACGCTCGACCGCCACCAGGCCGCCACCGACGAGTCGGCCGAGGTGAAAGCTGGTGGTTTGCTTGGTGACCCGCGCGGCTCGCGCCAGCTCGCCGGCGGTGAAGGCGCGCCCCGCCGTGAGGTGGCTCAGCATGGCGGCCCGGGCGCGATCGCCCATGAGGGCGCCGATCCGGGCGATGTCGGGGGCCGCAGGCATAGTTCGATGCTAATCGAACCCTTTCCTTGAAGCAAGCCGCTATCTCTCTGCGCCCCCTACCAGAGGCCTCCGATGAGCATCGTGTGCTTCATCCGCTACGAAATCGATCCCTTCCAGCGCGACGCCTTCGCCCGGTACGCCGACAACTGGGGGCGCATCATCCCGCGTTGCGGCGGCGACCTCATCGGCTATTTCCTGCCCAAAGAAGGGACCAACAACGTGGCGCGGGCGCTGATCGGTTCGACAGTCTCGCCTCCTACGAGACGTACCGGACGAGGCTCCGGGCCGACCCGGACGGGATGGCCAATTTCGGGTTCGCCGAGTCGAACCGGCTCATTCTGAGAGAGGAGCGGACTTTTCTCGAACCGGTGACCACTGCCCACTTCGATGTTCATTCCTCGGTGGCCCGATCGTAGGGCCCCCGCCAGATTTCCGCCCTCCTTCACTCACGCGGAGCCGACTATGCGGGCGGGGTATGTGCTTTCAATTGCCGGTGTCGCCATCGGTCTCCTGTTGCTGCCCGGCTTGGTCCGCGCGCGAAGCGCCGCCGACGATGCCGCCACGGTGGCGGCGCTGGACACCAGGTACCAGGCCTCGGTCAAAGCCAACGACGCAGCCGGAATGGCCGCCATCCTGGCCGACGATTTCATCTTGGTAACCGGCAAGGGTTCCGTCTTCACCAAGGAGGACCTGCTCAAGGAGGCCCGTGCCGGGTCCACGACCTACGAACACCAGGAAGACACCCAACAGAAGGTCAGGGTGTGGGGCAGCACCGCGGTCGTGACGGCGCTGCTCTGGGAAAAAGGCGTGTCGGGCGGCAAGCCGTTCGACAAGAGGCTGTGGTTCAGTGACACCTACGTGAAAACGCCGGCGGGGTGGAAGTACGTCTTCGGCCAGGCCTCGTTGCCGCTGCCCGAGTAACGCCGCGGCCCCCTCAGTGGAACGTCAGCCCGAGCATCAAGCCGGGAAGGAAACGGCGCGAAGCGTGGCTGTAGTCGCCGCTGGCGAGGGAGAACCCGATGTCGCCCACCAGGGTGAGGCTGACACCATTGCCGACCCTGAGCGAGAAGCCTGCAACGGCTCCCACATCCAGCCCGGTGAACAGATCGCTCACGGAGCCATCCAGGAAAGGTCCGCCACGCACGCCGAGTACCGGCCGAATTCGCTGAGCCAAGGTGGGGACCGGCGCATAGCGGCCGTCCAGGAACACCGTGGCGCGATCTCCGTTTTGGAATCTGAGTCCGCGGGCGCCCAGACCCAGCACGAAGCCGGAGGGGAAACTCCAGTGCCCCCGGAACTCCGCCCCGATCCCCGGATTATTGGCATAGCTCGCGGTGGAGTTGGACCGGTAAAGGCCGAGGCTGGCGCTGGCGCCGAGACCTTGAGCAGCAAGAGGCTGGGTGACGATACCGGCCAGGAGAAGTCCGAACGCCAGGCGAGCTCGAGCACTGGGTAAAACCATGGGGTGACGCTCCAGAGGGAGTGGGCGGGGTAATCATCGGGGGGGCCAGTCCTCTGGGCGTGACCTGCTCGTCCTGACGAGCTATGTGGTGGCTCCCCTTCCGAGAACACGTTCCAGCAGCGCCGCCAGGAGTGTCGCGCCCTTGGCGCCTGGATCAAGTCCGGGATCGTAGATGGTGAGCTGCAGCCCCAGCGCCTTCGGATGCCGGGCCAGCCGGCTCAACAGATCGGTCACCTGGTCCAGGCCGAGCCCCCCCGGCTCGGGAGAATCCACTGCCGGCATGATCGAGGGGTCGAGGACGTCCGCATCGAAATGGATCCAGAATCCCTGGATTTCCGGTTGGGCCACGCGCTCGAGGGTGAGCCGGGCGGCGTCGATCGGTCCGTGCGACACGACGGCGGCGTGGTCCAGGTCCAGGATCTCGAACCGCTCCAGCGCGTCCTGCCCGTAATACGGCTCATCGGCGTAGTCCCGCCGGCCGATGAGCACCACGTCCCGTCCGGCCACCAGCGGCTGCGTCCCACGCAGCGTGGCGAGGGGGCCCTCCCCGCGACCGACCGCCAGGGCCAGGCACATGGCGGCCGCCGATCCGGTAGTCGAGACGTCGGCGGTGACGAAGTCGCTGTGAGCGTCCAGGTAGACCAGGCCGGTCCGGCCGCGGCCGCTGACGCCGAGCAGCGAGCCGAGGACAATGCTGCAATCGCCCCCGAGGACCAGGACGAATTCACCGGCACTGCCGGCCCGCGCCACCCGCTCGGCCAGCGCGCGGGAATAGTCGGTCACGTCCAGGGCGTTCCGAATGGCTTTCGGGGGCCGGACCAGCTCCCGGTATGGCGGGGGCAGCACGTCACCGTCGTCTCGGGCGCCGAGCCGGGCCACGAGGCCCTGGTCTCGGAGCGCCCCAGGGGCGAGATCGAGCCGCCTGGGGGTGCCGTCGTCGTAGGGCCTGATCCCGATGCTCGACGGGGCCCCGACAATCGCGATGCTGCGGTCCATAGAGCGCTCCTGGAGAAGACTTGTTACCAGTAAAACTGTGTTTGATGGTAATAGTCATTCTACTACCGGTCAACCCTGTATTGCTGGTGTGAAGCCTCCCGACCGGCTAGATTGGCTTCATGAGCGGCTACCAATACGAGCTGGTCGGGGGCCACCCGGCGCTGGATTTCCTGAATACCGTCGACGACTGGACCGCGGCGGAGCGGGAGGACCGGCTGGCCGGGTTTCCGGAGGCGGTCCGCTTCGGCGTGGCCGCGGGGGTTATCAGCCAGACCGAAGCAAAGGCCATGCGGTCGCGGCGGGGCGGAGAGGAGGTCGGCCGGCTACGGGAGCTGCGGGGCCGGCTGGAGCGGATCTTCGGAGCGCTGCTCGCGAGGGATGCACCACGCCAGGCCGATCTCGACCTTCTGGCACAAGACGCCGCCTCCGCGGCGGCAGGTGCCCGGCTCCAGGTGGTTCGTGGCCGGGTGGCTCGGCGCATCGAGGCGGCCGACGCGGGCGCCGCGACGCTGCGGTGGCGGCTGGCCGAGGCCGCCGCCTCGCTGGTGCATTCGCCCCGGTGGGAGCGGGTCAAGCGCTGCCCGAGCTGCGGCTGGTTTTTCCTCGACACCAGCAAGAATGGATCGCGCCGGTGGTGCAGCATGGCGATGTGCGGAAGCGCCACCAAGTCGCGGAACTACTATCGCCGCACCCGGGGTCGCGGTTTCAGCGGCACCTAGCTTGGCTTTGCATGCTTCCGCAGTCCCCGTCCGGCAAGGGCGCCCGTCGGCACCCCCTCCGCCACAGCAGCTTTTCCATTGACGAACACCCACCGCATCCCGGTCGAGAGCTTCTCGGACTCCACGTAGGTGGCCTGCTCCCGAATGGTCTTCGGGTCGAAGACGATCACATCCGCGAAGAAGCCCTCCTTGAGGGCACCCCGCTCGGGAATGCCGTACACCTCGGCCACCTGGCCGGACGAGGCGCGGACCATCCGCTCCATGGTGATCACCGGCTTGTCCAGGACGTAGCGCCGGATCTTGCGGGGGTAGGTGCCGTAGAGGCGTGGGTGCCCGCCGGACCCGTCCGAGCTGGTCATCACGTACGGATCCTTCATGAAGGTCTCGATGTCGCTCTCCGTCATGTTGAACGAAGCCACGCTCATGCCGCCCACCGTGCGGATCAGCTCGAGTGCGGTCTCGACTGCACCGGTCCCCTTCTCGACCGCGACTTGTTTCAGCGTCTTACCGACATACTGGCGGGCCGCGCCGCTGCCACCGGTGAGGAGAAGGGTGCTGTCTCCCCCGCGCCGGCGGAGATTGTCCCGCATTTCCAAGAGCAGCTTTTCGCGGGTGGCCGGGTCGGCAATGCGGAGCAGCAGCGAGTCACGCCCGCCCGCCTCGGCCCAGCGGGGCAGGAGCGCCGCGCCGAGGCCGGTACCACTCGCGGTCCAGGGGTACTGGTCGGCCACGACCATGTGGCCGTCGGCGCGGGCCTGGCGCATCAGGGCGAGCACGCTGTCCGCGTAACCCCAGACGTCGACGCCCAGCGCTTTCACGTGACCCAGGTTGGTGGTCAGTCCGGTTTCGCGTCCGATCCGGATCGCCTCGCGTACTGAATTCAGCAGGCCGATGGTGTAGGAGCTCTCGTCGCGCTGGTGGGTATCGTAGACGCCACCGTAGGGCGAAGCGCCCTTCAAGACGGCGATGACTTCCTCGGTGCTGGCGTACGACTGCGGGGCGTAGAAAAGCCCGGACCCGACCCCGAAGGCGCCCTCGCTCATCGCCCTGGCGATCAGCTGTTTCATCGAATCGACCTGCGCGCGCGACGCCGGGGCCGATGAGTTGCCCATCACGCGGCTGCGAGCGGTGCCGAACCCGGCGAGCGCGTAGGTGTTGGTACCCAGCCCGGCCCGGTCGGCCTCGGTGAGGACCCGGGCAACGTCGAGCGGTCCGCGTCCGTCGGCGCCGGTGACGACGGTGGTGACGCCCTGCATCAGGGCGCCGATGTTTTTGCGGCGCTCCTCGTTCAGGTTGGGGAGCCCCTCATAGGAATGGGTGTGGGGGTCTATGAAGCCGGGGGCGACGATGAGACCCGCGGCGTCGATGGTCCGTTTCGAGGCGATCCTGGACTGAGCGGCGTTGCCGATGAAGACGATGCGGTCGCCGCGGAGCCCGATGTCGACCCGACGGGCCGGACCACCCAGGCCGTCGTACACGGTGCCGCCGCGGACCAGAAAATCGACCGAATCGGCGGGGGCCTGGAGGAGAAGAAGTGAGAGCAGCAGGTGCACTATCGGTTTCCCCCGAGCGCCTTTTTGGTGTGCTCTCCGAGGACCATCGTCCCGCTGATCTCGGCACGGGCGCTCAACAGGTCGGCCCAATCCTCCGTGCCGGCCCAGAAGATCTCTTTCAGCTTCCGCACTGCCTCCGGATTGTATGCCGCCAATTTCTTCGCGAATTCGTCCACTCGATAATCCAGCGCCGGCGGCGTGTCCAGCAGCTCCGAATACAGCCCCACGTCGCGCGCCCACTCGGCGCTCCGCCAGTCGGCATCCACGGTCAGTGCCGAGAAGGCAGCGAGGCCGAGCTTCTTCTCGATGACCGGTCCTACCACGAAGGGACCGATCCCGACCGCGAGCTCGGAGAGCTTGATGGCCGCTTCAGGAGTGGCCAGCGCATAGTCTGACGCGGCCACCAGCCCGATGCCACCACCCGCCGTTTTTCCTTGTACTCGGGCCACCACGAAACATGGACAGCGGATCAGCGCCAGGATAACTCTGGCGAACCCGGAGAAGAATTTCTTTCCCTCCTCCGGGGTCTTGATCGCCTTGAACTCGTCGAGCGATGCTCCGGCACAGAACGGTCCGGTGCCCTCGCTCCGGAGCACGACGACGCGGGTACCCGGGTCTTTCCCGACCCAGGCAATGGTTTCCGCCAGCCGGGCGAGGAGTGCCCCGGGCAGCGAGTTACTCTTGGGGTGCCCGAATCGGATGGTGGCCACTCCATCGACCACCTGAGATTGCACGGTGCCGGCATCCAGCAGGGACGAATTGGGCTCGCTCACGGACGTCGTTCCTCTCGGGCTCGGCGCAGAAGGTAGAACGCCACTACGGCGCTCGCGATCTCGATCGCCGCGAATATCAGCATGAGTGGGCTCGCGGTGCCCTCGACCAGCATTCCCAGAGTGCGTCCGCCACCGAAGCCCGCCGCGGCGAGGCCCATCGCCAGCAAACCCGGCCTGATCCATTCAGTCCGCCAGGCGCAGATTCCCAGGAATACCCCGATGGCGAAGTCGAACCCGCCGTAGGTGGCCATGAAGTCAGTGCGGGCCATCGCGGTGGGGAGGGATATCTCGACCACCGAGCCCCAATGGACCGGCGCGGCCAGGAACATGATTCCGATCCCGATGAACACCGCCGCGCCGCACAGGAGGACCGCTTTCGCCGGGGTCATCGGGCGGGGTGCGCCTCGAGGAATGCTGCCAGCCGCGCGGTCACCAGCTGCGCCTGCTCGATGTGCGGCAGGTGGCCGGCCGAATCAACCGGAACGAACTCGACCGAGGGGATGCTGCGCCGGATCACCTCCGACAGCTCGAACGGGACCGTCTGGTCCTGCTTGCCCCAGATGAGCAGGACCGGAATGCCGGTCCGCGAGACCCCGGCATAGAGCGAATCGTACACGACGCCCGACGAGAACACCGCGGTCGACAGCAGCGCGCGGCCGAACCCCTTGAAGCGCATCTGGGGACGATACTGGTCGGCCCAGGTTGGATGGCGTTCGGGATGCAGAAAGTCCGTCACCTGGTTGTCGGCCATTCCCGGCACCCGCTTCACCTGCCAGAGCCAGGGCCCGATGACCGGCACCCGAAGGCTCGCCGGGACCGGGCTGGCCTGGCTCACCGGGTCGACCAGCGTCAGAGTGCGAACTCTCGAGGCGTGCCCGGTGACGTAGTGCGCTGTCACGAATCCACCGAACGAGAGTCCGACGAGATCTACCGGTCCGGTGATCCGGAGGGAATCGAGGAGCTCGCCGAGCTGGCTGTCGTAGAGCGAGCCATCGTACTCGGTGTCGGGGCGGTCCGAAAAACCTCGGCCGTAGAGATCGTACCGCAGCACCCGATACCCCGCCGCGCTCAAGCCCGCGGCGGTGGAGTCCCAGATGTAGTAGGGCACCGAAAACCCGTGCACCAGCACGACGACCCGACCGCTGTCGGGGCCGGCGATGTCGTAATGCGTCGTCCCTCGCGAGAGCGCGACGAACCGGCCCGGCGCACCTGAGCGCGCCGCCGCGTCGAGCGTGGCCTTTTCGGGGTTCATCCGGGCGCCGTAGACTGCCGCAGCAACGACCCCGAGCGCAAGCAACACCACGACCGCACCGAGCAGACGACGCATGGGACCAGCTGGTGAAGGAGCAATGAATCTAGCCTGCAATTCGAGTATATTCGATGTGCCGTAAGTGCTTGCCGAGTAAGCGGATCGGGAGAGGGAGCGCGGGATGACCCCTATGGACGACAGCGTCAGAACGCAGGCCTTCGAGGCGCGTATTGCTCGGGGTGAGACGATCGAGCCCAAGGACTGGATGCCGGAGCGCTACCGGAAGCAGCTGGTGCGTATGATGTCCCAACACGCCCACTCGGAAGTGGTGGGCATGCTGCCGGAGGGCAACTGGATCACTCGGGCGCCCAGCCTGCGCCGGAAGATCTCCCTGCTGGCCAAGGTGCAGGACGAAGCCGGGCACGGGCTTTACATCTACTGCGGTACCGAGACACTCGGAGTAGAGCGCGACGAGCTGATCGGCCAGCTCCTGGCCGGTACGGCTAAGTATTCCAGCATCTTCAACTACCCGACGCTCACCTGGGCCGACATGGGCGCGATCGGCTGGCTGGTGGACGGCGCGGCGATCGTAAATCAAACCGCGCTGGCCAAGGCCTCCTACGGTCCCTACGCCCGCGCCATGATCCGGATCTGCAAGGAAGAGAACTTCCACAAGCGGCAGGGCTACGAGATCATGGCGACCCTGGCCGCCGGCACGCCGGCCCAGAAGGCGATGGCGCAGGATGCGCTCAACCGCTGGTGGTGGCCCTCCCTGATGATGTTCGGCCCTTCCGACAAGGACAGCCCCAACAGTGCCGAGCTGCTGACCCGGAAGGTGAAGCGAGAGCGGAACGACGAGCTGCGCCAGCGGTTCATCAACCTGACGATTCCCCAGGCGGAGCTCATCGGGCTCACCATGCCGGACCCGGCGCTTCGCCACGACGCGGAGTCGGGCGACTGGATCACCGGGCCGATCGACTGGGCCGAATTCCAGCAGGTGATTTCCGGCAACGGCCCGATGAACCGGGAGCGGCTGGCGGCCCGGAACAAGGCGCACGACGAGGGGGCCTGGGTGCGCGAGGCGGCGGAGGCGTATGCCGCCAAGCACGCCGCGAAAGGGCAGGAGGCGGCGTGAAGCTTTGGGAGGTGTTCACGCAGGCGGGTCACGGCGCGCCGCACGAGCACGCCGGCAGCGTGCATGCGCCCGACGCAGAGCTGGCCCTGCAGAACGCGCGCGATGTCTACGCCCGTCGCGGAGAGGCGGTCAACATCTGGGTGGTGCCCAGTGAGGCGATCACGGCGTCGAGCCCGGAGGACGCGGGACCGTTCTTCGATCCCGGCAACGACAAGCCGTATCGGCATCCGCAGTTTTACAAGGTGCCGCGAGGGACAAAAGAGTGACCAGTGACCTGTGACCAGTGACCAAGGGGCGTTAGCCGAGTATCTCATGAGGCTCGGGGACGATCGTCTCGTGCTGGGGCACCGGCTCTCCGAGTGGTGCGGCCACGGGCCGGTGCTGGAGGAAGACATCGCCACCGCCAACATCGCGCTCGACCTGCTGGGCCAGGCGACGATCTTCCTGCGCATGGCGGGGCAGGCTGAAGCAACAGGCCGGGACGAGGACGCGCTGGCCTACTGGCGGGACGAGAACCAGTTCCGCAACGCGTCGATAGTCGAGCTGCCCCCCGGCGACTTCGGATTCACCACCCTGCGCCAGTTCCTGTTCTCCGCCTGGAGCTTTCAGCATCTCGAGGCCCTCTCGTCGTCGGCCAATACCGAGCTGGCCGCCGTAGCGGCAAAGGGGCTCAAGGAAACCCGCTACCACGTGCGGCATGCCAGCGAGTGGGTGCTTCGGCTGGGTGACGGGACCGAGGAGAGCCACGGCCGGATGCAGCGCGCGATGGACGAGCTGTGGCCCTGGACGGGAGAGCTGTTATGGCAGAACGAGGTCGACTCGGCGCTCCGCCAGGCCGGAGTCGTCCCTGACCTGGCGCCGCTTCAGGCGCCCTGGGAAGCCATGGTTCGGGACGTGGCCGCCAGAGCCACGCTCACGATCCCTGCGGGTCCTATGCGCATGTCTCGGGGACGACAAGGCCACCACACCGAGCACCTGGGACACATGCTGGCGGAAATGCAGATCGTGGCGAGGTCGCATCCGGGGGCAAGATGGTAGTGACCTGTGACCAGTAACCCGTGACCAGTAACAGCGTCGCCCTCGACATACTCGAGACGGTGAAGGACCCGGAGGTCCCCGTCCTCTCAGTCGTGGAGCTCGGCGTGGTTCGGCACGTCGAGGTCTCCGGCACCGCCGTCACCGTCACCATCACGCCCACCTACTCGGGCTGCCCGGCGCTCCACGCCATCGAGCATGACATCGAATCGGCGCTCCGCGCCGGCGGGTTCGAGC
>Ga0114129_10005321_pt1 | contig 18164 bp, 13 predicted proteins | sample RhiMetdeltSRZDD1_FD_80071 | JGI IMG/M metagenome (GOLD analysis project Ga0114129, IMG submission 80071) | Populus rhizosphere microbial communities from Tennessee, USA - Rhizosphere MetaG P. deltoides SRZDD1 (version 2) (version 2) | ecosystem: Host-associated > Plants > Roots > Rhizosphere >...
GGAAGTCTCCCGTGCCGAGGGCGGTTGTGCCGACGAAGACGATCTTGTCCTTGAACAAGTCGTCGTGTACTCGGCCGTCGAGGACGTCAGCCGCGGAGACGTAGGGGAAGGTCTTCTTCTTGCCACGGAACCGGAGCAACAGATTGCCCTTCCCATCGATCGGAACGGGCCGCCCATCCATCGTCAACGTTGCCGCGTTCACGTTGGCGACGCGTAGTGCCAGATTGCGCGTCTCGCTCGCGGCAATCACGGCAGCGAGCCCAAGCCCGGGATAAATCTTGCCGTCGAAATCAATCAGCAGCGGCGCGCGCCGCAGAATTCCGTCTGCGTCGCTGGCGGCATTGAGAAATCCGGATGCGGCGGCAGCGCTGGCAAGGGTTGGCAGGCTGCAAATCGCACCAGAAGCGTGGAAGACAGGCGAGTGGTCCGCGTCATCGGCGGAATGAATGATGGGGACGCTGAGCGGATGCAGCACGCACGGTCGTGTCTCCCGGGTGGGCCTTTCGAACGTGAGCGCGAATCCGAGGATCACGCGACCGCGACCGAGTGCGTCGGCCAGACCGGCGTCGGTCTGGCTGAGGTCGTTCGGCAACGGAGCCTCGCGGCCCATCATTCCCACGGTGTTTGACGCGTCGAAACGATCGGGCTCGGCAAAGATCAGATCGATCGCGATCGTTGAAGCGCCGTGATCCTGAATCCGCCGGACCAACCGCGCGATCACATCGCGGCGCCACGGCCACTGACCGATCCTCGAGAGGCTGCGTTCGTCGATGTCGACGAGCGCGACATGTTCACCGGGGGCCTTGGTACTCGCCTGACGCAGCACCGCGTCGTACACGCCGGACTCGACGTGTGCGAAGACCGCAGGCCGGTACAGCGCCAACAGAGCGGCCACTATGGTGGGCGCGATGCCGCACAGCAATACGAGACGGCGATCTTTCACGGCTCGTCTCCTGGAGGAAGAGTCCCCTTATACATCGGAGCCTGACCCCGCGCCACGGTTTTGTCCGCTAACATTTTTGCGGCTGTGCTTGACCGAGTTTCGCCGCGGACAGCACGGCAAATGTGGCCGCGGACAACACGGACCACATGGGTCAAGAACTGTTCACAGCCTTTCGCATCTTGGTGGTGTCTCGTACTCTCCGTGTGTTCCGTGTTGTCCGTGGCTAAAAGTTCTCGTATTGGCCGTGGCAGCTGTGCCATACCGCGAAGCAAGGCATATGGTCTGCATACTCTGCCGCCGGAGGGTGTATGCAGGCCCATGTGCTCCACACGCCGTCGCTGCGACGATTCGTGGTTGGGTTCGCAGCGTCGTTGAGCTTGTTCACTGGTGTCGCCGCCGCGCAAGACAGCACGGTGCTCGGTGTCGCGGTCAAACCGTCGGATGTGCAGGCCGGCACGCCTGTGAGCGCGACAGCGTCGGGGAGTGGCTTGTGTGGTGCCGTACACATCGACTGGGGCGATGGCACGGCGATCACGTACGCGACGTCAACGCTGCCGGTCACGCAATCACATACCTATAAGTACGGCGGCGCGTACACCGTACGCGCGCAGGGGATGGGCAACTGCACAGGACAGGCCACGACACGTGTCAACGTAAGTGGCCCGCCACCACCGCCGCCACCACCCCCGCCTGGCGCGACGCCGACGCTCAGCGGAATCGATCTGTCGGCTCCTGCAATTGCGCCGAAGAGCGGGGTGACGATCACCATTCGCGGCGAGGGGACGTGCCGTATGAACCTCGATTTCGGCGACGGCAACTCCCAGGAAGTCTCAGGTCCGCTGCCTCAAACGGTGCGCCACACCTATGCGCTTCCAGGTAGGTATTCGATTGTTGCAACGCCGATCGCGCCCTGCACGAACCGCCAAGCCGCAGTTCTGGACGTCAGAGCCGAACCCGCGCAGCCGCGGATCGTGAGCCTCGAGGTCAGCAGACCGGCGAACGTCGCGCCGAGTGTACGCGCCATTCGCGTCAACGGCACCGGCACGTGTGCCTACACACTCGAGTTCGGCGACGGCAACAGCGAAGGGCGTAACGCCAGCCTTCCGGACGTCGTCCAACACAACTATCCAGCCGATGGGCGCTACACTGCGGTAGCGGTGGCTGCCGCACCCTGCACCGGCACAGCGAGATCGACATTCGTCATCGGCGACGATGAAGGTGGAACGCGGCCGCTCGAATTACGGCGCGTGACCGTGACGCCGGTCGACGCGAGACCGGGTGAGACTGTCCAGATCACACTCCAAGGCTCGGGCCGATGCCGCGTGACACTCGATTTCGGCGACGATCGCCAGCGCAACGTCGTCGATGTGCTCCCGTTCCGTGTGACTCACCGGTATAGCGTGGGAGGCGACTACGAGATCGTCGCGTGGACGTATCCACCGTGCGAAGGCGGCGGTTCGACCGCAGCGCGGGTTCGCCGCTGACGGCTGCGTGCTATTGCGCGACCTTCCTCCCATTGCAGTTTCGCGCACACTGACCGGCGCACACCGGCAAATTTCGGATCGCACCCTCCAAACTCGTTAGCGGCCTCGGGCTCCAATCTGCGACATTTCGCTCGTCCAGGCCCGTTTCGCGCCTGATTTCCTGCCGAAGCACGGCAGGCGTCTCGATTGCACGCTCCTGCCCGAATCACCCACACAACCATGAGAACAAAGGCCTTCTTGGCGCTTGTTGCGCTGGGCATGTCGATTCCGTTGGCCGGGTCCGGCGTACGCTGGGCGACGAACACAGACGCAGCGCCCGTTGAGGCGCCAGCCGTCAATCCCGTCGAGGCACGTCTGAGCGCCGATCTCGCCGCGATGAAGGCGTTCAGGCCCGGCTATGAATTCTGGCGGCACGTGTTTACGGTTCCCGACGGATCGATCGCGTTCGGCAGCGCGGTTGACGGACGGCTAATCGCGACATTTCCCGTGAAAGGTGATTGGACGCGCCACGCGAAGTGGACCGATCCGGCGATCGCCGGTATCTTCGACGGCCAGACGCTCGCGCGGAAGATGGGCGACCGCCGCGAGCAGGTTGCGTTCCTCATGGAACACGCCGCCGGACCGGTGTTGCACAACGCGACGCGCGGCGATGCGCTCCTCGCGAACACCCCGCGGTATGGGGCGTTCCTCGCAGAGTGGGCCACCATCTACGAGCGGTTCGGCGTCCCCGCCGACATCGGCCTCGCGCAGGTCATCTTCGAGTCGGGCCTGAGCGGCACGCGGCGCTCGAGTGCCAATGCCGTGGGCTTCTGCCAGTGGCAACAGAAGAACTGGAAGCGACTGAACTACTTCTCGTCGACGACGATCCAGAACCGGAATCAGACGACGCAGGCGCCGTATTGTGCGGCGTACTTGTCCATTTTGGCCACGAAGTACGGCTCGTTCATCCCCGCGCTCTCCGAGCACAACGCGGGTGGCACGAATGTCGGGCGGGCCTTGATTACCGGCGATCTGCTCGGTGGCACCGACGTCCGCGCTCGATACCTGCTCGGTTCGAAGTTCGCCCGAGACCTGCGCGAACTTCCGGGGAAGGACTACGAACTCGTTTACAAGAGCTATGGGCCGCGCTCGTATCTCTACGCAGAGATGGTGTTCGGCAACGCCGTGAACGTCAACGAGTTGATAACGTCGATCCCGCAGATGCCAATCTACGCCATGCGCACACCACGGGCGATCTCACTGGTCGAGATTGTCAAATCCACCGGCCTCACCGCGGATGAAGTGCGACGCTTCAATCCCGCGATCGTCGACCGGGTGCCGGTAGGTGCGATGGTCTACCTTCCGACTCAGGTCAACGAGTTCGGTCCAGACGTCGCATTCTGGCGCCGGCCGGCGAGCTCTTCCTACGCGGTCGTGCTCGATGATTTCCTGCGCCTCGAACCGGGCGTCGAGCAATGGGACGATCCGTCGTTCGCACCCGTGCTGACGGACTTCAAGCGCCGCTTCAAAGAGACGAACACCGAGGAAGGCGACGTGATGGCCACGGTGCTCGCGTATGCGATGGACCAGGCATACGCCAGCCCTCGCCGTACGCTGCTCGCCGAGTACCGAAACAACGAGAAGATCCGATCGCTCATCGAGCGTGGCGTGGTCGAGATCGATGCGGCCCGGCGCGCCCAGGCGGCGCGCGCCGCTGCGACTTCGTTCTAACAGCTCGGATCGCGACCGCGCGACAATAGGGCGATGAACCGCTCCATTGTGTCGACGCTCGTTGCGCTGACGGCAATTGTGGCCAGCTCCCAAAGCCAGCCACCGCCGAGCCTCATCGTCCATAACGGCAAAATCCTCACCGTCGACGCGCAATTCCGCAGCGTCGAAGCCATGGCCATCCGCGACGGGCGCATCGTAGCCGTCGGTCGAGCCGCCGACATTCTGAAGCTGGCCGGGCCGGGCACCGAGCGCACCGATCTCGACGGCAAGACGGTGTTGCCCGGGCTGATCGATTCGCATGTGCACGCGCCAGCCGCCTCGATGTACGAGTTCGCGCAATCCGTGCCCGACATGCAGTCCGTCGAGGACGTGCTGGCGTATTTCCGCGCGCGTGCGCAAGCGGCCGAGCCGGGTCAATGGATCACGCTGTCGCAGGTCTTCATCACGCGGTTGCGCGAGCAGCGCTACCCGACGCGCGTCGAGCTCGATGCGGCCGCGCCCAAGCACCCCGTCGTGTTTCGCACCGGGCCTGACGCCGCGTTGAACTCGATCGCGCTCTCGATGAGCGGCATCGACGCAAAGTTCCAGGTGCCGGCCGGAGAGCCGTGCCGCGTTGAGCGCGACCAGACTGGCCAGCCGACCGGCATCCTGCGCAACTGCGCGCGCTACATCAAATCGGGGTCGAGCGAGTCCTCTCCAACCGATGCGGACCGTGTCCGTCGCCTAAAGGAGCTGCTGGCCGACTACAACTCCGTCGGCATCACCAGCATCGTCGACGCGAATACGAGCAAGGCGGAGGTGGCGCTTTACAAGGCGCTGCGCGACCAGAATGCGCTCACGTGTCGGACGTTCATGGCCTACGGCGTCGATGCGCAGGCGCCGCTCCGCGAGATCGAGGCCGCGATTCGGGCGGCGGCGGCGGATCCGCTCCATCAGCACGACGACATGCTGTGGCTGCGCGGCATCAAGGCATTCCTCGACGGTGGCATGCTGACAGGGAGCGCCTACATGCGCGAGCCGTGGGGCCTGAGCAAGATCTATTCAATCGACGATCCCGCGTATCGCGGCGTCCGATTCATCCCGGCCGAGAAGCTCTATCAGATCGCGAAGCTGGCCTTGTCGAACGACCTCCAGTTCACGGCGCACTCGCAAGGGGACGCGGCGGTTGAAGCGATGGTAGACGCCTACGAGCGGATCGACCGCGAGGACTTCCGCGTTCGCGAGCGCCGGCCGAGCATCACGCACGCGAGTTTCATGAGCAAGGCAGCCATCGACAAGATGAAAGCGCTTGGCGTTGTGGCGAACCTGCAGCCGGCATGGCTGTATCTCGACGGCACCACGCTGCGGCAGCACTTCGGTCTAGAGCGGCTCGCATACTTTCATCCCTATCGCACGCTGTTTGAACAGGGTGTGGCCGTCGGAGGTGGCTCCGATCACATGCAGAAGATCGGCAGCCTGCGGTCGATTAATCCGTACAACCCGTTCCTCGCCATGTGGACGACGATCGTGCGGCAACCGCGGGGAAGCGATGGGCCGCTGCATCCGGAGCAGAGCCTCACGCGCGAACAGGCCATCCGCCTGTACACCACCAATAACGCCTTCCTCACGTTCGAGGAGGCGCGGAAGGGATCGCTGGAGCCGGGCAAGCTCGCCGACTTCGTCGTGCTCGACCGCGACATCCTGACCTGTCCGCTCGACGAGGTGAAAGACATTCAGGTTGAGGCGACCTACCTGGGCGGGACACGCGTCTACGCTCGGCCGATTTCACGCTAGGACTCGCACCGCTTCATGCGTTGCGCGAAATCACGCAGGAACTCCTCGCGCCAACGGCTCACCGTCTTCGCGCCTTGACTCGTCCCTTCGGCGACCGACGGATCCGGATCATCGGTCCACCAATTCGGATAGCGCGACGAGGGTGGCTGGTTTGGCGCGGGCAGCGTCGAGGTGAAGCCGCCGGACTTGCCGTCAAGCCTGGGGTCGGTGCTCCGAACTGTGTAGGCCCACGTCTTGGTCTCTTTCGGAGAAAAAAGAAAATGCCAGACGCCTGCCTTGTCGGCAAAGCCGGCGAACTCCTGGTGGTCCACTACGAGTGTGGCCTTCATGCCCGGCGGCGAGGGCGCTGGTAGCCGATAGATGATCTCCATGATCGAAAACGTCTCGACCTTGTCGGCTGTGGAAGGCGCACGCTCGAATACGTAGCGGCGGCGATCCCAGGCACGAACAAAGTGACCGCCCCACGAGTCCTTCGAGGGATCGTCCGGCGCGTTGCCGAGCACATACATGACGGCCGGTGTGTCGCCCATCTTCATGCTGGATCTCGTCTGTGACTTGAAACTGATCCCGGTCGCGAAATAGTCACCAAGCGCGCCACGACCGCGGACATGTTTGTCCACGAACGCGGCGTTTTCTAGATCGCCCTCCTGCTTTCCCCCGGTGAACCAACCGACATAGGTGGAGTTCGCTTCGATGATCCACAAGTCCGGATGCTCGCGCCTGATGTATTCGTATGCGGTCGTTGACCATTTCTTGTTCGGGCCACCGATGAAATAGACGCGCACCCTGGACTTGATTGACGGGTCGTCGTGCAGGGCCTGGGCGACATCGTCTATCCCTCCCCACACGAGAATCCACAGCGGGCGCGGGTCAGGCTGTTTGGCGCGCTGGATAATCCAGGCTGAGCCCTCGGTCGGGCGGCCGAAGCCGTCGAGACCGGCGGAGTCGAGGCCACCTTGTTTGGTTACCGCGCGCAATTGGTTCGCGGTGGGATAGCGATTGGAATGCGTCCGCAGGTTGGGGTAGTCACGCTCATAGACGTCGAGGACCTTGAGGATCTGCTCCTTGCGGCCACCGCCGTAAGGCGACGAGATCAATCCCTCGATATCGAAGCGGTCCCCGTACAACAGCAAATGGACCATGGATTGGAAATCGTCATAGTCGGTTCCGCCGATATCGGTGGAGACGATAATTCGAGGCACTGTGTCGGCAACGGCCCAGGGAATCGCTTCGCCTCGGGTGCTCAGCACACAGGCCAAAACGAGTAGGAGAACAGCCGGGAGTCTCTTCATGTCGCTCACGTAGCTCGCTCCAGTGTGTGATTCTCGTACCAGTCGAGCACTCGAAGCGCACGCAACGTAATCCAGCGATTCGGCGCTCCCACGGTGCCAGCCAATTCCTCGTGAAGAGTATTGGGATGTCGCACGTCGAGCCGCCAGCACTGGTCTGCGTGACGCCGGTTGCGCACGGTTGTGACGGCTTCCTCAACGCGCTTATCCGGCTGCACCCCGGCTGAACGCAAGTAATCGAGGGCTCGTAACACGTCGTAATGCCAGAGCGTCGGAAACGCGAACTGTATCCACGTCGCATCGATGATGTCGCCGGTCGACAACCGCCGAAGCAGACGACGGTCGAGAAGGTACTCGTGGCCACGCCGCCGAGTCTCTGTCACTGCTGATTTAACGCCGAATGCCTTCTCGAACGCGAGCAGGCCCTCGAGCACACAGATCGTTGTGTGAAACGACGAACGCACCGATCCACGTTCCGCCTCGCAGTTCCAGCCGCCGTCCGCAAGCTGCTCGCTCAAGAGTCGATCGACCAGTCGATCGCTGCGCTCGCCAAAGTACGCACCGAGCGCGACGACGCGGCCGTTGATGCAGGGCTCGACTTCGCCTTCGAAGAAGGCGGCGTAGTCATGCCACGGTCCCCACGTGACGTTATTGCGAACGCGATCGATTGCGGTTCGCGCGGGCGGGCTTGTCGGATCGAGCCCCAGGTCGCGCAAGAAGAGCAGCGAGTACAGGTTCGACCACCAGAGCGGCGTATCGAGGCCATCGCCCCAATGGCCGTCGGGACGCTGTTGAGCGAGCAGTCGCGGTCCCCATCCTTCCGATGCGACGCGCGAGCGCTCGGCAGCGACGATCTCCACTGGTGCGTCGGTGAGGTCGCGCATGACCTGCCACCGAATTGCCGGATCGGAGTCGAGGAGCCAGCCGATGACCGGATCATCAGGGGATCGACGCCGCATGCCGCCTTGTGTGAGCCTCATTTGTTCGTCGCGCTACCGTCGCTCGGCACGGAAAGTGGCTCGCGGGCGTACTTCAGAGCGAATCGCCAGAACATTGGCCACCAGATGACGTCGTTGAATACGCAGATCCAGCCAAACTTCAACGGAAGGGCACCCGTAAACGCGGCGTGAATGAAGCCGACTGGGCCGAGCGTCTTGCCGGCGATCGCGATCCAGATGAGGCCACAGTAGCGATTGGGTTCTCGCGCGAGGAGATAATAGCCGTACGCGTAGACGCCCACCATCATGCCGATGACCTGCACGAGCGGTTCCACGCCGGTGGCGCTCATGTCCGCAATCCGCAGCAGCGTGCCGGGAAACAAGATGACCGCGACGCTCCACACAAGGTTGTAGATGGCAGCCGCGTAGAACCAGCGTCGATAATTCCGGAAGTCGTCCGTCACGCCGCCACCGGCCTGGCGCTCGCGATTAGATCACGTACTCCGGACACGAACACGCCTGCAGCCAGCCCGAGCAGCATCCATGCGGGGAAGCCGTGGTAGCTGGCACCGAACCCCGTCGAGAGTTTCGCCCACCTGATCATTTCCGGGATCAGGAACGCCAGAAACGCTCCATACACAATTCCCATGATTGCGTGCGTTGCCCGCTCGCCGGCCGGCAATCGGCGGATCTTGTCTTCCTCGATAAAGTCCCAGAGCGTGATGCAGATTTCACCCATGAGCAGTCCAAAGAGGATCCAGGCGAACCCCCCATGCCAGGTCACAAATCCCAGGCTGCCGATGATGATCGCGTACGCGAAGTCTCGGGCCGCGTGCAGACGCAGTTCGAGCCGCGTGTGCTCACCGTGCGGCAGTTTCAAACGGTACTCGTGATAGTAGAGCGTGTCGAAGGCGCCGAGCGAGGCTTGGACCAGCAGCAGCCAGATCGCCGTTCTCATACGGCGCGCATGTCCGCGGAGTAGCGGCAGATCATTCGTGCGCGCCATGTGACCGTCACCACGACACGCCAGCCGTCAGCCGTGGCGGAGACGATCGCACCCACGCGAGGACTGAGCGAGCATGGCACGCGTACTCCGGCGACATGAATCGCTGACTGCCGATAGAGAAGGGCGCCGTCTTGCGCGGCAAGATCGAACGAGATGCGGCCAAGGCCCAAGCGCTCCACGAGGCTGGAGCCGCTCACGTGCTGACGTGTGGTGAGGATGACACCGCCAATGCGGCGCGTCCAGACGGCCGTCAAGCCGTCACTGGCGACATCGAGCCGTACGGGTTGCCGAAGACCGGCGGCGGGAAGCTGCATCAACCTGATCATCGGGAGTGTGATCCATGCCGCGCCATGTTCGACGTCGATGATACCTTCAGCGCGCAGGGGTGGCAGGTGAGCGCGGCGGACGTGTGGATGCAGCAGAGCGAACGCGTGTCCGAGAATGGTCTCAATAGAGGGGCGCAGGTCCGAAGGCGTGCGCCCCTTATCCGTCAGGTCAGAACTCCAGACGCAGCCCGAAGTTGCCATAACGCCGCTCGGTGATGTTCGCCCAGGCGGTCGGATCGTAGCACGGCTCGTCAGGACCGATCCCAACTCGGCGCACTTCGCCGACTTGATCGGCGGTCTGCAGGTTGCCGCGCTGATCGAGCGCGGAGTTGCTCGCCGTGACTGTGAAGGGGGCGCCGGAGTACGCGGCAAAGGTGCCGTTGATCTGCCAGCCCCTGATGATCTCGTTGAGGAGAGCCGCCGCTGTCGTGCCCGAACGGCAACTGATAGGTCGAGGCGATCGTGAACGTGTGACGGCGATCGTAGCCGGCGTACGCATAGTTCCGATCGAAGACGTCGGGTGCGTTGTAGTCGAAGCCGGCGGTTCCGTCATCGTCGGTCATGTTCGAACTCTGCAAAGAACACCCGCCCCTGCTCGCCGCCGCCAGGCGGGGACACGTTCAGCTCGATGTTGGCGAAGCGTGAATCGTGAGTGGGTACGCGCCTCGGAGAGGCCGGGCATCCGTGGATGAACCGGTTCAACTGGCGCCGGTGCCACGCTTCAGCGTGACGACGCCGTCGGCCTTGACGTCGGACCACCGCTCGCGTGCGCCGTCGGGCCACTGCACGACGAGTGCGCCAATGGACGAGGCGGGTCCGAGACCGAAGTGCGCGCGCACGTCGCTCGCGGCGAGATAACTGCCATCGGTCTTCACGCGCCTCCATAGCGTCGGCTGCCCGGGCCGCTCGACGCCGATCCACGCACCGAACCCGAAACGATTGGTCGGCCCTTGTTCCACTCGCACCTGCAGCCAGTGATTCGCCTCTGTACCGCGATTGAGGAGGAGCCTCACGGGGCCGCCGTTGTTGGTGACGACGATGTCGACATCGCCGTCGTTGTCGATGTCCCCGAATGCCGCGCCGCGGCCGACTTCGGCGCGTTCGAATGCCGGGCCGCCTGCCGCACTCGTCTCGATCAACCGCCTCTTTCCGGTGTTGTGGAACAGCTGGTTCTTCATGCGAAACGGGTTCGGCTGACCGCGCAACGCCTCGATGACGTTGACGGCGCCGTTGGTCATGAAGAGATCGAGCCACCCATCGTTGTCGTAGTCGATCCAGTCCGCGCCGAAGCCGGTGTACGCGGCGGTCGGCGCGGCCACGTCCCATCGCGCCCGCGCGTCCTCGAAGCTGCCCTTGCCATCGTTCTCGTAGAGCGCGAAGGTCTCGCCGATGAGGTTCGTGACGAAGAGATCTTCGTCGCCGTCGGCGTCCGCGTCGCCTGACGCGATGCCCATGCTGCCCTCGGGATTGCCGGCCGCGTTGACGGCGGTTCCCGAGATCATCCCCTCGTCCTTCAACGTGCCGTCGTGCTGGTTGATCCACAGCTGATTCGCCGTCGCGTCGTTGGCCACGTAGAGATCGATCCAGCCGTCGCCGTTGTAGTCCCCCGTTGCCACGCCCAAGCCCGCGCCGTCGGCCTTACTGATGCCGGCGCTCTCCGTCACGTTGGTGAACCCGCCGTTCCCCTCGTTGCGGTACAACCGATCTGAAACCGGGCGATATGTGCGAGGGCTGCAATAGTCGCGCGATCCCACCGGGTCCGCGCATACCTTGTTGTCTGCCAGCGTGAAGTCGAGATAGTTCGCGACGAACAAATCGAGATCGCCGTCGCGGTCGTAGTCGACGAACGCCGCGCTGGTGCTCCACAGTGGATCGCTCACGCCGGCCGTGGCGGTGACATCGGTGAAGGTGCCGTCGCCGTTGTTCCTGAAGAGCGCGTCGGGCCCGAACGACGTGAGAAAGAGATCGAGATCGCCGTCGTTGTCATAGTCCCCGACAGCCGCCCCCATCCCGTACTCCTGCCAGGCAAGGCCGGCGCGCTCGGTGACATCCGTGAAGCGCAGCGTGCGTTTCCCGCCGGCGATCGTGAGGTCGTTGCGAAACAACCGGCTCGAGGCACGCCCCTTCGACGATCGGTTCGGGCCGAGCTCGCCGCCCTGGACGAGGAACACGTCCAGGTCGCCGTCGTTGTCATAGTCGAACAGCGCAACGCCAGCCCCCATCTGCTCGGCTATGTAGTACTGGCCGCTTGCGCCGTTCGCGTGCGTGAACGTCAGGCCGGTGTTGGCCGCAACCTCGTCGAACAGCGGGTCGACGCGGACCAGGAAGAGAAAGGCAAAAGGCAAAAGGGAGAAGGCAAAACGACGGACTGTCATTACTTCAGCTTCTCCAACTCTCTTCCAATCGCTGCCGCTAGCTCGCGCTGGCCGTACTCCGTCGCGAGACGCTGAGCGTCGATCGCGAGCTTGATGCCTTCCGGTACCTTCCCCGCCTTGACGTAGACGGTGGAGAGCGCGAAGACGTAGCGCGGCGTCTCGGCGTCGACCGGCTGCTGAATCCGCTCGAACTGAGCGATTGCCTCGGGGAGGCGCCCGAGCGCCAGCAGCATGCGTCCGAGATTGAATCGCGCGAGCCTGAACGTGGGCTGGACGCCGACGGCCTGTTCGTACTCCGCCAGCGCGCCCGCAAAGTCCCGGCGTGCCTCGAGGATCTGTCCCAGGTTGTTGTGCGCCTGGACGTGGAGCGGATTGACGGCGATGGCTTTTCGATACATCTCGGCTGCCGCATCCCACTGCTCCTGCAGGTTGAGGATCACGCCGTAGTCGAAATGCGCCTGGGCGTTATTGAAGCCGGCGGCTATGGCGGCCTTGTAGTGCTCTTCCGCCTTCGGATAATTCTTCGCCGCGGCGTAGAGCGCGATCAGGTTCGCGTGCGCCTGCGCCAGCGACGGATCGCGAGCGAGCGCCGCTTCGTGCGCCGCGATCGCTCCTTGCGTATCCCCCGCGCCCGCGAGCGACACACCCCGCGCCAGGCTGGCTCGCGCGTCATCGCGCAGCGGCGTCACCGACGCCAGTACCCGATCGTCTATGCGTGGCCAGCGGGGACCGTAGATCGCATGCTTCGAAAGGGCACGGTCCGCGTCCGCCGTGCGGCCGAGCGCGCGGTACGATCGGGCCGCGGCGTAGTACGCGCCGCCGAGCTCCGGAAAGAGCGCCACGGCGCGCTCGAAATGCGTAATCGCCTCCTCGTGGCGCCCTTCGGCTGCGGCAATGCGTCCCAGGCCGACCTCGGCAGCGGGTTCCGCTGCCGGTTCGCGCACCAGCGCGTCGAAGAGCTGCTTGCTTTCGACGCGTTCGCCAGTCTCGAGGAGCGCCTCCGCCAGGCGCACGCGCGCCGGCAAGTAGGTCGGGTTCACCACGAGCGCTTTTCGCAGCTGCGCTATGGTGTCGGCCTGCCGCGCCAGCCGCTGCAGCACGACTGCATCGAGATACGGCCAGTCGAAGACCTTCGGGGCGAGGGCCTGAGCCCTGGCGTAGGCCTGGTGCGACGACTCCCACTGTTCCCAGGCGTGCAAAATGCGGCCGAGCGCTCCCGCCTTGGCGTCGTCGTTGGGATGTGCCGCGGCTTCGCGCTGCGCGCGCGCGATCGGCTCGCGCGCCGCGGGCGGATACGTCGAAAGCGCAAGCTCGGGAAGCGGGGGCGACTGGGTACCCGCCGCAGCAAGCGTCAGGACAAAGAGGACGAACACAGGAAGCGAAAAAAAATGGGCCGTGGCGGACAGCGACCACGGCCCACTCTATTCTTAGAACACGAACCTCACGCCCACCTGCACTCTGCGCGGTTCGCGCCAGGTTCCGTTAGTTCCACCTCCGTAGCTGCGAATACGCATGAAGTTGGGATCGGTGAATCCGGTGACCGGGGTGGCCCACTGCGGGTGGTTCAGCACGTTCTGTGACTCCACTCGCAGCTCCACATGGTAGTGGCCGAACGGAATCGTCCGGAACACCGACGCATCGAGGTTCCAAGTCAGCGGTCCGCGGAACTGGTTGCGGCCCGTGTTGCCCCAGGCGTTGCCCGGCTGGGAGAAGATCGACGGGTCGTACCACGGCTCGTCGGGTCCAGCCTCGCCGAATCCGGCGTTCGCCGTGCCAGTGAGGTTTATGGTCTGCGAGCCGCCCTGCTGCTGCAGCAATCCGTTGTCACCGCCGATCGTGAACGGCCTGCCGGAGAGCCATGACGCGATGCCGTTGAACTGCCAGTCCTTGACCAACATGGCGAGCAGGTTCGTGCTGTCCTTGCCGAACGGCAACTCGTACACGAAGCCCACTTGCAGCACGTGCGTACGATCGGCGTTCGCCAGCGCCCAATTGCGGCTGAACTGTGACGGCTGGGCCCACGTATAGTTGCCGCCATCGTCTTCGACCTCGTTCATGGACTTGCTCAGCGTGTAAGCCCCTTTGACCATGAAGCCGTTCTGGAAGAAACGATTCACCGCCAGCTGGAGCGAGTGGTAGCGCGTTTTCGCAGAGCTCGCGAAGATGTTGATGGTCGCCGTACCTGCCTGACTGAACAGCTGCCTGTTGGCATTGCCGCCAGATTCCGCGTAGTTGGCGTTCCGCGAGGCGAACTGCCCGTCGGTGCGTGTACCGACATAGCCGACGCTGACGGCGAGATCGAGCGGCAGCCGGCGTTCGATGAACGCGTTCCACGACTGCGTCGCGCCGCGCGTGACGTCGTCCGGGTTCGGCGAGGTCATGTCGACGCCGCGAGGCAGCGGCACGTTTCCGGTCGAGAGATCCGGGCTGGGCGCGTTCGGGATACCGTTAGCGATGCTGCCGTAGGGGGTGAAGCCGTTCACACCGGCGTCGCCGAACGCGATCGTCAGCGGGAAGCGGCCACGCATCGGCCTCGACCACGGGAGCGGTGTGAAGGTCTTGCCGTATCCCGCGCGCAGCACCGTCTTCTCGTTGAGACGGTAAGCGGCGCCCAGACGTGGCGCAAACAGCGTCTTGCTGACGTTGATGCCGAGGTCGGTGGGGTTGCCGCCCAGGCCTCCCAGCTTGACGCTGAACGTATTTAGGTCGAGCAACTCGATGCCGCGATCCTGACGCGTCATCAGCGGGTAGTACTCATAGCGGAGGCCGACATTGAGCGTGAACTTCTCGTTCACCTGCCAGCGATCCGCAACGTAGACCGCGTACTGGTTCTCACGGCCGCTCAGCTCTTCGTACTGGATGCTCTTGTTGTAGCTGCTCATCTGCCCGAGCAGGAACGCCGCATAGCCGTTCCATCCGCCAACGCCGGAGTAGCCGGGAGTACCGGTCACACCGCCGCCGAACGTCATGATGCCTCGCGGATTGCTGACCTCGGGCTGCCAGTGATTCAGGCGGAGCCGGATGAAGTCGAAGCCCGTGCGCACTTCGTGCCGGCCCGCAACCTTGGTCAGGTTGGCCGATGCCGTGTAGCTCCGCTCGTCGCGCCACACCGGCGTCCAAGTGGAGTTGTTGCCGAGCACGGCCAGCCCCGTCTCGACCTGCGGCATGCCGCTATACCGCTGCAGATCGAACGATCCCGTGCCGCTCGCTCCACCGACGTTCAGTCCGGGAATGCCCCAGACCTCGCTGCCGTAATTGGTGCCGTAATCGGGACCCTGGAAGTTCTGCTGCATCCCGTTCACTCCGACGCTGGCATCGAACAGCAGCGTCGGGGTCAGCGTCCAGGTCTGGCCGCCGGTGAACACCAACGTCCGCGTGTCGCCGCCACCGGCCGTGTCGAACGGCAGGTAGAAGAGGTCGAACACCGATGCCTGCATCATCGAGAACTTGCCCCAGATCTGGTGGTTCGTCGTTCGGTTCCAGTTCACCTTGAAGTCGTAGTTGTCGCGGTCTGCTTTGGGATTGCGAGGCAGGAACAGATTGTTCTGGAGCCCGTTGTTGGTGCCAGGGTTGTTCGGTTCAGGGTACAGCGCCTGGATCTGCCTCGAGATGTTGCTGATGCGGTTCGCCGGGATGATCGCGCCCTCGAAGAAGCTGCGACCCGCGCCGCTCGACGTGCCGGTCGTGGGATCGTAGATGCGGAAGCTCGAATTGAGCGCGAGCACCTCGCTGAAATCGCCGTTGCGCATCCTAGCGGTCGGCACCGTGTAGGAGTTGAAGATGCCCGCGCGCTCGGCGTTTCGTTCCCACGATCCGAAGTAGAAGACCTTGTTGCGCCGAACCGGTCCGCCGACCGTGCCGCCCATGATCGACGTGCTCGAATCGACCTTGCTCGGATCGAAGTAGCCGCGCCGGGCGTTCAGCTCATCCTGCTGACGGAAGAAGAAGGCCGAACCCCTGAGCGTATTCGTCCCCGACTTCGTCTGAACCGCCATTGCCGCGCCGCCGGTCATGCCTTGGGCAGAGTCGAAACTGTTGGTCGAAATGTTGACGTTCTCGATCGTTTCCACCGGCGCAACATAGCCCGCGTGGTGCGGCAGCCACACGTTGATGCTCGCGGCGCCGTCGATGCGCGTGACGTTGTTGTTGCGATTGGTTCCATTGACGTTGACCGACAGCGAGCGCGCGGGCGTGTCCGTCTGGGCGTTCTGGAACTCAGGCGGCGTGGCACCCGGGACCAGGTTCATCAGGTACTGATAATTCCGGTACTGATTCAAGGGCAGGTTCGTCACATCCTCCGGGCGCAGGTCGACGCTGACGTCCGCCTTGTCCGTCTTCAGGAGGACTGCTTCGGTGGTGACCGTGACTGCTTCGCTCAGCGCACCAATCTCGAGGCGGCCGTTGATGCGGACGATGCCGCCGGCGGTGATTGGAATGCCGGTCTGAACGAATTCCCTGAAGCCCTGCAACGCGGCTTTCAGCGTGTAGGTGCCGCCGGTGATGTTGCGAATCGTGTAGGTGCCTTCGGCGTCGGTCACGCCGGACAGCTCGAGGCCGGTGTTCTCGTCCTTGATCGTGACGGTCACACCGGGAACGTTCGCACCCTGCGCATCGGTGATGTTCCCGATGAGAGTGCCGTAGAGATTCTGCGTGTACGCGGGGGTTGCCGTCGTAACAATGACAGCGGCGACCAGAATGGCCGCGAGGACGGACAGCTGCGGCGAGACGAAGCGGCGGATGGACTGATTCACAAGCCCTCCTCCCTGAAAGAGAAACGTATCCCTGGCTCCCTACCCCGGGACCGAGCGGACTGATTGACTCCTTTCTGGATCGCACGCCGCCGGCCTTCGCAGCGGCAGGCGGCTAGTGGAAACACACTATGCCGGTTGGGCGGACTCTAACATGAGGTAAAGAGGCTGGCAATCCCAGCCGCAGCCCGTTCAGATAGGAGGGCTGCGCGCACTGCCCAGGTGGTGGAACCTCGCCGACAGCGAAACGGTCAAGTACTCCGATTGATCGACCCCATCGACGCGCAGATACTTGAGCGAGGGAATCTTCACTCGGAGGAGCATGCCGGTGGATCGTCGCGAATTTCCTCGTGAGTGCCGGAGTGGCGGCGTTGTTCCCGTCGGCGCTCCTCGGCGCTCAGCCCGCCGCCGGCGTCGAGCTCGGCTCGATCGACGGTAGCGTCGGCGGCAACCAGTTCACGCCGACGCAGTTCCTCGACTATCTGAGCTCCATCAAGCTGACCTGGGCGATGATCTCGCTGCCGCCGGCGACACTTTGGCGGTTGGACCGCTCCGCAGCCCCGTGAGGTTGCCGCTGAAATCGAGACGTCCACGTGGTCCCGTCCCGCCGAACTCGGGTTGCAGTGATTCATCGCCTGGTAATCAATCGCACCGCCGAAACGGAGCGTGTGCGCGTCAGCCAGTTTGGTGACGTTGGCGGCTGCCGTGTACGTCGGATCGAACCGCGTATAGGGATTCCAGCTGTCGGTGGATCTCTGCTGCTCATGCCGTTGCCCCACACCGGCATGCCGCTCTGGCGGATATCGGGGCCGTTGGTGCCGGGAACACCGAGCTCGAGTCCCCAGTTGGTTCCGTAGTCGGGGCCGTATCCCCATTGATCGAGGAGCGAGTACCCAATCGTCGTGTCGATCACGAGTGATGAGCTCGGTGTCAGCAGCGCACGGGGTCACTTATCAGCGCTTACGCAGCTAGGAGCGCCACTCCACCGTGCCGGCCTCGAAGTCGACGAGCGGCCGCGACCCGCCGCAGAAGCTGTCCACGTCGAAGTGATTCGCGAGAGAATGGCGACCGTCCATTCAGGAGCGTTCTATGAACCGCCGGACCTTCTTGACCAGTGCCGGAGCAGCCGTTCTCCTCCCTCGACTTCGCTCGGGCCAGGCCCCTCGACCAAGCACGCAGGCCCGGTTCCGGACCGGGCTCGTCGCGTACTCGTACCGCCAGGCGCTCCAGGCGAAGACGATGACGTATGAGGATCTGATACGCATCGCGGTCGAGACGGGTACCGATGGTATCGACATGACCGTGTACTGGCTGCCCAGCACGTCCGACGACTACCTGCTGCCGCTGCGGCGGCTCGCCTACAAGAATCGCGTCGAGATCTACAGCATCGGTACCCGAGTGCGGCTGGCGCAGCCGACGGCTGAGCTGAGAGAGAAAGAGCTCGACGAACTGCGCAAGTGGCTGGACGTCGCGCAGAGAGTCGGCGCCACCCACGTGCGCGTCTTCGGCGGCCCGAAGCCGGAAGGGGCGACGCTCGATCAGGCGATCGAGTTTGCGGTCGAGACGTTGAAA
>Ga0114129_10005324_pt1 | contig 18162 bp, 13 predicted proteins | sample RhiMetdeltSRZDD1_FD_80071 | JGI IMG/M metagenome (GOLD analysis project Ga0114129, IMG submission 80071) | Populus rhizosphere microbial communities from Tennessee, USA - Rhizosphere MetaG P. deltoides SRZDD1 (version 2) (version 2) | ecosystem: Host-associated > Plants > Roots > Rhizosphere >...
GCTGGCGCGCCTGACACGTGAACAGGACCGCACGCTGCTGATGGTCACGCACAGCCGGGAAGCGGCTTCGCACGCCGACCGGATCCTGCGGCTATCCCACGGACAGCTGGTCGAGGAAGCCTGATCATGTTGATTTCCCTGCGAACGTTGCTGCGGCATCCCATTCAGTTCGCCATCATGACGCTTGGCATCGCCCTGGGGGTGGCGGTGATGGTTGGTATTGATATTGCCAATGCCAGCGCCGCCCGCGCCTTCGACCTGAGCACCAGCGCCGTGACGGGCCGCGCAACCCATGCCATCGTGGCAGGCGAACAGGGCGTCGATGAGTCATTGTATGTTCGCCTGCGCACCGACCCCCAGTGGAACGGTACACTGGAAAGTGCACCGCTGGTGATTCAGTATGCTGTCAGCCCGCAGCTGGATGAAGTGCCCTTCACTTTGTTGGGAATCGATCCATTCGCAGAAGCTCCCTTTCGCAGTTACCTGGGCGCGGAAGCCGGATCGGAGGCGCCGGACCTGGAAGCGGTCGCATCGCTTCTGACCGTCCCAGGTTCGATTCTGCTTTCCTCTTCCACGGCGGAACGCTATGGACTGCAGCCCTGCCCGCCGGATGCTCTGGATGATTCGTGCAAGCTATCGCTTTCGATCAACGGGGAGACACGCGCTGCCTACCTGACAGGATTACTCCAACCATCTGATGACTTCACACGCCGCGCGCTGGACACGCTGATGCTGACCGATCTCGCGACCGCACAACGCCTGAGCGGCACAGGCGGCAAACTGACTCAAATTGACCTGATCCTGCCCGAGGAATTTGACGCAGAGACACTCGCGGCTGCTCTTCCGCCCGGCACGCGTCTGGTCACGTCTCTGCTGCGTAACAGCCAGGTGGCCGAGATGACCGACGCCTTCCAGGTCAACCTGACTGCCCTCAGCCTGCTGGCGCTGGTGGTGGGTCTCTTCCTCATCTACAACGCTATGACTTTTTCTGTCGTCCAGCGGCGCCCGGTCTTCGGGACCTTGCGAAGCATTGGCTACACTCGCGAACAGGTCTTCGTTATGGTGTTAGGGGAAGCCGCACTGGTGGGCGCGCTGGGAGCGAGTCTCGGCTTGGGACTGGGAATCCTGCTCGGTCAGGGTGCGGTGCGCATGGTGACCCAAACTATCAACGATTTTTACTTCGTCCTCAACGTCCAGGGGGTCCAGGTTCCCGGCTCGAGTCTGCTCAGGGGTGGGCTGGCGGGCTTCATCGCCAGCGTACTTGCTGCGGCGCCGCCTGCCTGGGAGGCGGCGTCCGTTCCACCGCGCCTGGCGCTCTCGCGCGCCAGGCTCGAGAGCAAAGCCCAATTCGCGGTGGAGATCGTGGCGGTCGTGGGGGCGCTTGTTACACTGATCGGCGCGGGAATCCTTGCCGTCCCCACCCGGGACCTGGTGATCAGTTTCGGCGGGACGTCTGCTGTGGTTATTGGGCTCTCGGCTCTTACACCGTTTGTCACGATCCGGCTTATGCGCGTACTGGGCAAACCATTGGGCAGACTCTTTGGTCTCCTGGGGCGCCTGGCCCCGCGCAATGTGATCCGCTCCCAGAGCCGCACTGCGGTAGCCGTCGCAGCGCTCATGATCGCGGTCTCGGTCACGATCGGCGTGCAGGTCATGATCTCAAGTTTCCGCACCACGGTAATGCTCTGGCTGGAGCAGACCATGCAGGGCGACATCTACATCGCCGAACAGGGAGTGAGCACAACCCGACTCGATACGCCGCTTGACCCTCAGGTGGTTGCGCGAGCACAATCGCAAGCCGGGACGGAATACAGTGTGACGGTCCGCACGGTCACGGTTGAATCGGAGCAGGGTCCGGTGGAGCTGATCGCAGCGGAACTGAAACGACCCATGAATTCTCGCTTGTTTCTTACCGCCGTGGAGGATCCGCAGCGAGCCATGCAGGAGGGGGCGATCCTGCTGTCAGAACCGCTTGCAAACCGTTTAGGGCTCTCCCGGACCGGCGGGTCATTACCCCTGCTCACTCCCGGCGGCTGGCAATCATTTCCCATCGCCGGCATTTATACAGACTACGGATCCACGCGCGGGACTGTGCGGATGAGCCTGGATGTGTACCGCAGGTTTTGGAAGGACGAGCAAATCAATGGTGTGGTCCTCTATCTTCCCCCGAACGCAGACACCGATGCCATCGCTGCCGATCTACGGGGGCGGTTGAGAGATTTCCCCACCGTACATGTCAACCCCAGCGGAGTCCTGCGCGAGGAAGCACTGGTTGTGTTCGACCGCACCTTTGCCATCACCGCTGCCATGCAGCTGGTCACGACCCTGGTGGCGTTTATCGGGGTATTGAGCTCCCTGCTCGCGCTGCAGCTGGAGAAATCCCGCGAGATGGGAATCCTGCGTGCACTGGGATTGAGCGTCGCGGAGATGCGTCGCCTGACCCTGTGGGAGACCGGTCTACTGGGTGCCTCGGCCGGACTGCTGGCACTCCCCACGGGTTACATCCTGGCATGGATTTTGATCTTTGTGATCAACCAACGTTCGTTCGGCTGGACATTGCAAATGCATGCAGCCCCAGCGCCCTTCGTGCAGGCGTTCCTGCTTGCTATCGGCGCTGCCCTTCTGGCGGCGCTCTATCCTGCCTGGCGAATCGGACGCATGCAGCCTGCCGCAGCGCTCCGTGGCGAATAGAAGTATTTTGGTGAACACTCAATTGGTTGCTCCCTGCGCCGAGGACGGCGGCTTGAGCTGCGAGATTTCCAAGAGTTTCGCCAGCAGTCCAACTGCCGCCCCATGATAGAATCGTATGCATGACTCATGCCGAACTGATTGCTTCCCAACTCCATGTCAAGCCGCCTCAAGTTGCTGCGGTCATCTCCCTTCTGGATGAAGGCAACACCGTTCCATTCATCGCCCGCTACCGCAAGGAAATGACCGGCGCACTGGACGATGAACAGATCCGGATCATCGCCGACGAACTCGTCCGCCTGCGTGCTCTCGATGAGCGCCGCGCCTCCATCCTTGCCTCCATCGAAGAGCAGGGCAAGCTGACAGACGAGCTGCGCCGAGCTATCAACGCCGCGACCACGATGACCGCGTTGGAGGATCTATACGCGCCCTACAAAAAGAAACGCCGCACGCGAGCCATGGTGGCACGCGAAAAGGGCCTGGAGCCGCTTGCGCAATTGATCATAGAGCAACCGATCAAGGGTTCGCCCGAAAAGATCGCAGAACAATTCCTCAACGATCAGGTGCCGGATGTCGCCGAGGCGCTGCAGGGGGCACGCGATATTGTGGCAGAAACCATCAGCGAGACTGCCAATGTGCGCGCCGCGGTTCGCGAGAAGGCGCTTAAGTTTTCCAGGATCCGCGTGGAGAAGATCAAAAATGCGCTGGATGAAAAAGCGGTCTACCAGTCGTACTACGAATTCGAGACTCGGGTCGATCGTTTGCAGCCACACCAAACCCTCGCCATTACGCGCGGCGAGAAGGAAGGCATCCTGCGCGTGCATATTGACGTGCCCGAGCGTGACTGGGTCGACGCCATTCAGGCCGAGTTCGAACAGGATATTCTCTCGCCGTTTGCAGACCAGCTGGCGCTCGCCATCCAGGACTCTGCGGAACGCTTATTACTCCCTGCCATCGAGCGCGACGTCCGCCGTGAAAAAGGGGAAAGCGCGGATAACCATGCGATCCAGGTGTTTGCCAATAATCTGCGCGCCCTGCTCAGCCAGCCGCCGCTTGCCAGTCACACGATATTGGGAATTGATCCCGGCTTTCGCACAGGCTGTAAGGTCGCGGTTGTCGATCCGACCGGCAAGTTGCTCGATACCGGTACCATTTATCCCCACGAGCCCAGGAATGACTGGAAGGGCGCCCTCAACACGCTGCAGGATATGATCAACCGTCATCATGTTACCCTGATCAGCATTGGGAATGGTACGGCCTCGCGCGAAACAGAAAGGCTGGCAGCAGAATTAACTCGCAGCGCCACCCGGACCCAATATTTGATTGTCAACGAAGCGGGCGCCTCCGTGTATTCCGCCTCGGCGCTGGCGCGCCAGGAATTCCCGGACCTGGATGTCTCCATTCGCGGCGCCGTCTCGATTGCACGGCGGGCGCAGGATCCGCTTGCCGAGCTGGTAAAGATCGATCCAAAATCGATCGGGGTGGGACTGTACCAGCACGACGTGGACCAGGCATCGCTGGCGCATGCCCTCGACGGTGTTGTGGAGAGCGTGGTCAACAGAGTGGGCGTCGACGTGAATACGGCAAGCCCGGCTCTGCTCACACATGTTGCAGGAGTCGGTCCGAAGCTGGCAGAGAACATTGTCGCGCACCGCGATGCGAATGGTCCCTTCAAGTCACGCACCGCGCTGCGCAAAGTAACTGGGCTCGGGCCCAAAGCCTTCGAACAGGCAGCCGGATTCATGCGCATCCAGAACGGAACCAATCCACTGGACGCGTCTGCCATTCACCCCGAAGCCTACGAAGTTGCGGAAGCCGTCCTGGCGCGGGCCGGGCTTTCGGTCGACTCTCCGCTCGAGGAACGGATTTCCAAACTCAGTGCATTGACCGCCGCAACATCGCCGGAGACATTCGCCAGAGAATTGAATTGCGGCTTGCCGACCCTCAAGGACATCCTCGAGCAACTGGTCCGTCCGGGACGGGATCCGCGCGTGGATACGCCCCTGCCCATCCTGCGCTCGGATGTGCTCAAAGCCGAAGACCTTGTCACAGGCATGCAGCTCAAAGGGACCGTGCGCAACGTAGTAGACTTCGGGGCATTCATCGACATTGGCGTCAAGCAGGACGGATTGCTCCATCGCACGCAGATCCCAACCGGCACCGTTCTCAAGGTGGGAGATATTCTCGACGTGGAGATCCTGAAAATCGAAACAGAGCGCGGGCGAATAGGATTAGGCTGGGTCAATTAGAATCCTGAGAATCCAGTAACCGGAACAGAAGAGCGCCACCAGCAAGCATCTGGTGGCGCTCTTTATGGCAAAATGTTCCTCTTAAACTTTAGCCCAGGCTGGATACTCGTTATCGAAATTGTAATAGAGCGTTTGCTTCGGCGTACGGAAATCGATGACATCTTTTCCAACGACTTCCGGATCTTCCTCCTGAATCAGGACACGTGCAATAAAATCCGCAATGGTCTCCATATCCGTTTCATTCATTCCCAATCGCGTAACCTCGATCGTGCCGATCCGCAGTCCGCTGGGATGGTCCCAATCCTCAGGCTTGTCCTCCGGGACAAGGTTCTTGTTGGTAATGATATTCGCGCGCGCCAGGCGATGCGCCACTTCGAGCCCGCCGCCAAACTGCTTCACACGCGCAATGATTTGATGTGACTGGCTGTATCCTTTCTGCGCGCACAGAATGGGAACACCGCGTTCGTCCAACGCCTTGCCTAATGCTTTGGAATTCCGGACGATCTGCGCCATATAGAATCTGCCATACTCGATCATCTCCGCGGCAGCCACCGCCAGGGCGGCAACGCGGTTCACCTGGTGTGTCGCTGCCAGGACGGGAAAAATCGTATCGGTGATTGGTTTGGTGAGGTCAGGGTCATTCCACAGGATCATGCCACTCTGCGGCCCGCTAAAGGTTTTTCCCGCAGAACCCGTCAGGATCACTGCGCCTTCGTGCAACGGATCCTGGAATTGCCCGCCCGCGATCAGGCCTGCCTGGTGCGCGCCGTCATAGACGAATTTCCCGCCCCACTCGGAAATGACATCGCTCATTTCTCGCACCGGGAGGGGAAACAGTGTCATCGACATCCCCATCACAACCAGCTTCGGTTTGTGCGCGCGGGCTGTCTTGGCAAAACCATCCAGATCGACCTCGAGCTCCTCCCCGTGAAACGGGACATCGACGATCTTCAGTCCGCGCATCCCGGCGGGGCCATCGTAACGATTGCTCGAATGCCCTCCAAACGGCTGGGGCGCAGACATGATCACATCGCCGGGCTGTGCCAGCGCGTGATAGACCGCCATGTTGCCAAGCATGCTGCCCATCAGGCGGTGGTCCGCGTAATTACAGCGGAAGGCAACTTTCAACAACTCGACGCAGAGCGCCTCGACTTCATCGATATGTTGCGTGCCCGCGAACCAGCGGTTTACGGGTCCGATGTTCCCTTCCGCGGCCCGCGTCCCGATCTCAGACGAGAGCAAGGTCCGCACCATGGGGCTGGTCGGGGCCTCGGGCGCCAGGAGATTGAGGCATTGCTGGCCGCGCCATTCTTCATTTTTCCGGACCGCGTCGAGGACTGCCTGCGCCCACATCTTTGGAGACTCGGTGCCGCGGATGATGGATCTGGCATGTTCAAGGGCTTCACGATCGTGGACTTCGAGCCGGGAAGATTCAGAGTCGGTCATGGGGTTTGCTCCTTAGAAGGCGGGTCATTCCTGGAATCACCTATAGATATTCTAATACCTTCAGGGGCTTTTGACTCAGGCAAAGATCACTGCAATACTTCGATGCGGATCTGAGGCAGCAACTCCTGATACTCCTCGACGTCAAGGTCAGCCGTGGGCAGCGTCTTCAGGATCGCCCCAGCAAGTGCGAAGCCGTGCAACAGACCATATTCCGGTGATTCCTTTCGAAGATACGCAAGAGCCATGCCCGCCAGCACACCGTCCCCGGCACCTGCGACACTCACAACCGGTATGGATAGCGGATGGATAAGATACGAGTCCTTTCCAAACACCGCGACCGCCCCTTCCGGACCCATCGTGATGATTACATTGCTGCCATATTCGTCGCGCAATGCTTTGGCCGCCTCTTGCACTTCTTTTCGAGAGGCGGGCACGTAGCCTAGCAGCTCGCCCAGCTCCGTCAGATTCGGTTTGATGACCTCGGGTTGGCTCTTTACTCCGGAACGCAATGAGGGTCCGCTGGAGTCGAAGATCACAGGCACATTGTTTGCATGTGCCTGCGCAATTGCTTCTGCGTAAAACTCCACAGGCACCCCGCTGGGCAGGCTGCCGCCCATCACCACACAGGAGGCGCCCTGCAGCGCCTCTTGATATTGTAGCGTGAACGCGGAAAAATGCTCGGGAGAGACATTCAAGCTGGAGGAGGTAACCGTGGACTGTCCTTCGCCGTCTACAACAAGGATCACGTTGAGGCGGGTTTCTCCCTCGACCCAGACGAAATCTGTTTCGACGCCGCGGGCGCGCAGCATCCCCTCCATTCGTTGCCCGTTCGGTCCTGCGGCAAATCCGAGCGCCAGCGTTGGCACGCCGAGTTTGCCGAGTGTCCAGGATACATCCGTAGCTTTGCCGCCCATCCCCCAGGCAGAGTCAAGGGCACGGATCGTACTGTTCAGTTGAAAGCTGGCTAGCTTGAGGCTGAAATCGATCCCGGTGTTAGGCGTTAGCGTGATGATCATGGAACGTCCGGATCGCATCACCTAATCTCGCTCGCATGGACTCGGGATCCATGGGTCCGCCCTCGGGCAGCAGGCGACTCATCAGGATGCAATAGGCATTGGTATCGATCCGTTCGGTCAGATCGAAGGCAGCATCCAGATCCTTGCCCACGACGAACAGACCATGCCAGGGCGCCATCACTGCCGTTGCGTACTTGCGGATGTATTCATCTTTGCCGCGCAGCCCTTCTGCAATCGCGTCAGCCAGTTTTTCTGAGTGCGCGGGAGCAAATTGGGTAACTGGAATCGTGTCAAATTTCAGCGTCGCTTCCAATACCGGCTCGATAGGCTGCCCCGAGGCGACAAAGACCATGACGTTGCGGGCATGGGAATGGAGTACAGCCCTGGCATCCGGGAATTCCTGGTAAATGCGGTAATGCACTTTTGATTCACGCGAGACATCGCCGTCTCCATCCAGTTTGTTGCCGTGCATGTCGCTGACCAGCACCTGGTTTGTCTGCAGCTGCCAGTGTCGCCTGCTGCCGCTGTAGCGCGGTGTGATGCAGACCGTCGCCTCGTCCACGCGAACGCTGATGTTCCCGCCCGCCGCATCCGTCAGGTGGCGCTCGAAGACCATCCGTCCCGTCTCGGCGATCTTGCTCCTCGTTTGGGAAAGCAAATCCTCCTGCTGCGACTCTTTCTTCTCTCGTCTTTCTCCTTCAATCTGTGAAATGATCTCCAGCCGGGAGGCATGCCGCCCGCCTTCGAACTCTGCTTCCAGCCAGGCTTTGACGATCATCCTCGCAAGCTCGGGTCCGATCACTCGCGAACCAAGCGCCAATACATTTGTATTGTTGTGCTGGCGCGAAAGGATTGCGGAATAGGGCTCACTGCACACCACCGCGCGGATCCCTTTGACCTTGTTGGCGGTGATGGACATCCCGACACCCGTGCCGCAGATCAGGATCCCCAGATCGACTCCCCCTGCGGAGATCGCCGCGGTGACGTCTTTCGCGAAAAGCGGATAATCCGTGCGTTCTGCGGAGTGCGCGCCGAAGTCCTGATAGGAGAAACCCAACTCCTCGAGATAGGTCTTGATCTCTTCCTTCAGGGGATACCCGACATGGTCGCTTCCGATGGCGATTCGCTTTTGTGCATTTGCAATAGCATTCATAAGATCTGATCTCCCTAGATTAAACTGGTTTCGACAGCAGTTCGCTTTGCCCGGCAAAGCGTGCTGGATAGCGGCAGTGCAACTGCAGCCACATCCTGTACTTTATCGTCCCTCACAACGACGTCTGGCCCAGAGAGCCGCACCGATCAGACCGCCGTTGATCCCCAGCTCTGCCAGCACGAATTCCACTTTCTGAAGCGGGATAACGTGCACGCGCTCCCTCACAGTCTGCATGATCGGCTTGAGCAGCAGATCGCCTGCAAGGCTGACGCCACCGCCAAAGATGACTCTTTGCGGGCTGATCACACCCAGGATATTCCCCACGGCGATCCCCAAATACCGGCCGACGCGCTCGAGAATCCCCTGCGCGATCGAGTCCCCTTCCAACGCCGCCTGGACGATGACTCCCGCGTCGATGCGATTCAAGTCATGGTTCACCAGCTCGCCGATGCGGGTGGTGTGCCCGTGCATCACTTCCTTCACACCCATGGCAGCGATTGCGGGTCCAGAGGCATACAGCTCGAGGCAGCCCCGGCCGCCACAGCCACAGGGGAGACCATCCAGCTCCACAACCTGGTGACCGAATTCGCCCGCAGTTCCCCCAATTCCAAGATGGAATTGTCCGTTCACGACGACTCCGCCCCCAATGCCGGTGCCAATCGCCAGACAGGCAATCGTGTCTGCACCTCGACCCGCCCCGAACGTCCATTCTCCTAGAGTAAGAGCGCGCACATCATTGATGAGGGCCACCGGCATTTCCACCTGCCGCTCTACAATCGACTGGAGCGGGACATTGAGCCACTTGCCAGGCAGGTTTGGCAGAAATTGAATGACTCCCGTGTCGATATCCGGAGTTCCCGGTACACCGATGCCCACCCCCTGGATCGAACCGGAATATCCGTTTGCCTGTATCAACTCACGGATGAGCTGGACAATTCGCCCGATGACCGCCTCCTGTCCTTCCGCAGCCAGAGTTGGGAGCTTCCGTTGGTGGAAGATCTGCCCCGTGTCTGTATCTGCAATGGCAGCACGCAGGTTGGTTCCACCGAGGTCAATGCCAATATAGTGATTCATAGGAGCTTACCCTCCGTGCAACACAGGAAAGCATTCCTTCTCATGGTACGGGTCGAGTCCACGCCACATTCTTATTATCCAACGCCTCCACCAGATCCAGGGTGAGCTGAACAGCCTCCTCCAGTTTTTGGGGGCTGATCCATTCTATTGTATCGGACAACGTGTGATAGATATCCTTGATCCCCTTACTTGTAAGAGCAATGCTTGGCGCCCCGTTTGAGTAGAAAATGTAATGATCGCTGGCGGGCCAGGGTTCGACCCGGATGATTCCCGGATACTTCTGCATTTTCTCCTCGAGGAGTGCCTCCAATTTCGGCGAGGCTGCATACGATGCCGCAGTGGTGGTGCCCGTGAAGGGACCTACCCCGTCGATATTGATGGCTGCCGTCACCTGATCGAATCCATGACCATCTCTGCGCGCGCCGCGCGCGTATTCCATATCGCCAAGCCCGGCACCCTCTTCTCCAGTGAAAGCGACCCACTCCAGCGTATGTCGATGCCTTCGTTGTGAAAGGAGTTGAGCCAACGTCAGTAGGACGCCCACCCCGGCGGCGTTGTCGTAAGCACCGGGTGTATCTACTTTCGAATCGTAGTGGGCGCAGAATACGATCCGCTCCGGGATCTCGCCCCGAAGCCTGCCGATCACATTGGCGGTGGAGCTTGGCGTGTGGCGAGCAACAACCCGCAGTCTGACAATTGCGCCCGGGCTCTTCAGCAATTTCAGACCTGAAAGAGCGGAGACCGTAACCGATGGGATGTCGAGATCAAAATCCTCGATCAAGCGCCAGTGCGCATGCAGGGTCGGGTTGATCGTGATGATTCCAAGGGGTCGTCGCTCATCCAGGAGCTGGAGGATTCTGCCGTCCCGCTCCGAGATGTAGATGCCACCCTTTGTCGCCAGCTCGCCCTGCGCAAGGTCGCCGTAAAAGACCGGGACCCTGCCTGATATCTCGGCCGCTTCCAACTCTGCCAGGGTGCAGACCGGAATGGTATCCGTTGACACATCACAGGATGGGGAAAATGTATTGGCAAAAGCTTCCAGTGGCTCCCCATTGAGCTCCAGAGAGGTCTGCTCCGCCGTCCAATCCGGACACGGGATTTCCTGTCGTTCGACCGCAAGATGGCTCTGTTTGAACACACCGTCTATGTACTCTGCGGCTGCCAGGTTGGCGGGAGACCCGATCGGCCGGCTCCCGATATGAACCGCCAGGTGTTTGACATGTTCCAACGTGCCGTGGGCTATTGCATTCAAATTTCACTCCCATAGACAGGACGCCAGACCAGAGGCTGAAAAGCTGGATGGACTTTAAGAAAATCGTGAGCCTTTTCGAAAAAGGGATTGACTCTGGGTAACCCTTTAGCTATAATGATAAAAACGTTTACGTAAACGTTTACGTATTTCAGTATACCCGATTTTTACGAGGAAATCTATAGATGGCAACCATCCGGGAAGTGGCTGAAAGCGCAGGGGTTTCTTATGCAACCGTTTCGCACGTCATAAACAACACCCGGCTCGTCTCTCCGGAAACCCGCCAGCGCGTATTAGCGGCGATGGAGTCCTTGAACTATCGCCCGAATGCCCTGGCACGGTCTCTGCGCCAGGGAAAGACCAACACGCTGGGTCTGGTCCTCCCGGACAGCGCCAACCCATTCTTCGCCGAGGTCAGTCGCAGCATCGAAGACGAGGCTTTCAAGAAGGGATATAGCGTTTTCTTATGCAATACCGAGTTGGATACCCAGCGAGAGCTGTTCTATGTGGATGTCCTGAGCAAGAAGCAGGTGGACGGCATTATTTTTGTCGCAGCAGGCGATCAGCCGGATTCACTGGATTATTTGCGTCACCGCAATATGCCCGTAGTGATGATCGACCGTGATCTGCCCAACGTCGAGGTTGACGTGGTCCTGACCGACCACCGGCTTGGAGGGTTTCTTGCTACCCGGCATTTGCTCGAGCTCGGCCACACCCGCATCGCCTGCATCGCCGGTCCATCCAGTATCACTCCCAGCGCGGAACGGATCATCGGCTATCGCAGGGCGCTCGAGGAAGCAGGACTTGCCGCTGATGAAACCCTGATCCTGCGCGGCGACTATCACGCACAGTCCGGTATGGAAATCACGCATGCCATCCTGAAGATGGATCCCCGCCCCACCGCCATCTTTGCCTTGAATGACCTGATGGCCTTGGGCGCGCTGCGGGCTGCTGCCGAAGAAGGCTGCTCCGTTCCCGGCGATCTGGCGGTTGTCGGTTACGATGACCTGGAACTTGCCCATTTTACCAATCCCCCACTTACAACAATCGCACAACCCAAAAAAGAGATCGGTGCCCAGGCTCTCAATTTGCTGGTAGACCGGATGGCTCTAAAAAATCGTCCGCCCAGCCGGCTTGTCCTGCCGCCCGAACTGATCGTCCGACGAAGCACGCAACCCCTGCTCTAGATGTAGAAGAGGTGCAGATGACTCCGAAAATCGTTGTTGTTGGTAGCGCCAATACAGATTTTGTTCTCGGTGTGCCGGAATTGCCATCCAAAGGCGAGACGGTTTTAGGGAAGGAGTTTCGCGTGGTTCGGGGAGGCAAGGGCGCGAACCAGGCTGTTGCCGCGGCGCGCCTCGGCGCAGACGTGACCTTTGTGGCGCGTTTGGGCACAGACAGTTTCGGGAACGAAGCACTGGCGGCGTACCGGCAGGAAGGCATCCGCACCGATTTCATCGTCCAGGATCCCGCGATCCATTCCGGCATTGCCCTGATCATGGTCAATCCAAATGGCGAAAACGTGATCGGCGTTGGCCCCGGAGCGAACAGCCATCTGACAGCGGAGGACGTACGGGCCGCGAGCCCGGCCATCCAGGAAGCCGACTGCGTCCTCTTGCAACTGGAGATTCCCCTCGAAGCCGTTCAGGCAGCGGCAGAGATCGCCCATCGCCATCAGGTCCTTGTCATTCTCAACCCTGCACCGGCTCAGCCACTCCCGCCGGAAATCCTCAACTCGATCGATTACCTCACGCCGAATGAAACCGAAGCAGCAATCCTGGCCGGCGAGGATCCATCCGGGATCGGGCCCGATTCTCTGCCCCGGCTTGCGTCCATTCTGGGTGTGCCAAATCTCGTATTCACCTTGGGCTCCAGAGGCGCGGGGATTTTGCAGGATGGGCAAACGACTCTGATCCCCTCTTTCAAAATCACACCGGTGGATACTACCGCCTCAGGCGACGCGTTCAATGGCGCGCTGGCGGTCGCCCTGGCCAGAGGCGACGACATCTCGCAAGCCGTCAAATACGCGAACGCGGCCGGTGCGATCACAGCCACCCGGGCCGGAGCTCAGCCTTCTCTACCAACCAGAGAGGAACTGGAACAATTTATGGTTTCATCAGCGCCTGGATTAAACCCGGCGGTCCCGGACGCTGTTGACTCGTTCGATCAGGCAGAAACGCCATCGTGATGCCGGGCATCACATTCTATTCCAAGGAGGAAGAAATGAGAAAGGAACGATCTTTCGTTTGGGCAGTCACTGCACTGCTCGTGGTGATGTCGCTGCTGCTTTCTTCGTGCGGCGGGCAGCCAACAGCCGCTGCCACTGAGCCTCCAGTGCAACAGGAGACAGAACCACCGGCAGTGCCCACCGAAGCCGCAACAGAGGCAGCAACCGAGGCGCCTGCAGCAACGGAGGTGGCGACTGAGCCTGCCATTGACAGAAACTATAGTCCGGATATCCCTGATCCGACAGAGCCGGTGACGGTCACGTTTGCCAACTTCAATGACCTTGAGACGCCGTTCTGGCAGGGGATGAAGGAAGAATTCGAGACACTCCACCCGAATATCACCATCGAATTCCAGACAATCCCTGGCGAGGAACTTTTCGATAAGATCCTGGCTCAGATCGCAGCCGGCAATCCGCCCGACGCCGCCTATGTATCGGATTGGATGACCGGGTCATTCGCGCAGGAAGGTGGCCTGGCGCCGCTGGACGACTACATCACTAAGAGCAACTTGATTGATCTGAATGATTACGTGCCGGCGTTCCTCGAGTCCTCCAAAGTGGGTGACGTCCAGTATGCGCTGCCCATGACCAGCGAGACGACCAGCCTGTTCTACCGCACGGACCGCTTCGAAGAAGCAGGTCTCGATCCGAACAAGCCGCCGACAACCTGGGAGGAGTTTCAAGAATACGCCGAAAAATTGACCAACCCGGCGGAGAACAAGTACGGCTTTGCCGTTTTCGCTCCCAACGACGAAGCCGCGTATAACTTCTATCCCTGGCTGTGGCAAGCTGGCGGTGAACAGCTCAACCCGGATGACCCAAATGATGTCGTCTGGGACAGTCCTGAGGGCCAGAAAGCCGCTGAGTTCTATGCGAATCTCGTGAACTATTCACCCCCGGACCTGCTGAACGCAAGCGCCTGGGATGCCCGAGTGCCTTTTGGTAACGGCGATGTAGCCATGATGATGGCTGGCGGATGGTTGGTTGGAGAACTGATGACGCAGTTCCCGGATGCAACCGGCAAGTGGGCTGTCGCTCCCCTGCCGCAAGATCAGCGCTGCGCCACCACCATTGCCGGAGACCACCTGGTGATCTTCGAAGGCTCCAAGAATAAGGAAGCTGCCTACAAGTGGATTGAATTTGTCTCTGCGCCGGACCACATGATCGAGTTAAATGTGGGAACACCTGACTATCCCAGTGCCCTGCTGCCCCCACGACAATCCCTGCTGGACGACCCAACGCTCTATGAAACCCGGCCCTATATGCAAGGCTTCAAGGACAATATGGCCTGTGCATACGTTCCGAATGTGGATCAACCGAGATTCTATGATCTGCAACAGTTCCTGGGCGAAGATCTTGGTCGTGCCTTCTACGGGGAGATCGACGGAACGACGGCCGTCACCGAATCTGCCCAAGAAGCCGAAGCTTTCTTACAAGAACCTTAGACACCTTTTCCCTGTCACCTGCAAACCCTCCCTTTCCGATTCATTTGGAAAGGGAGGCCAGAAAAGGGAAGATGATCAGGACACGGCTATACACCGTGAAAGGAGACGCATGGCTGTTACGAATATTACGAAACCACAACCCTACTCAAGCCGTTTCCGTGAAACGTTGCGCCAGATACGCAAGAATTGGTCAGCATACCTGTTTCTCATGCCCGGTCTGATCCATTTCGCGATCTTTACAGTCTTCGCCGTCGCGTTCGCGTTCTACATCAGCTTTCATGAGTGGAACATCATCAGACCTGAGAAACCTTTCGTAGGGCTGGAGAATTACCTGCGTCTTTTCCGAGACGTGCGCTTTCACCGATCGGTGATCAATACGTTCACCTTCATGATCGGCGTGCCGCTCAATCTCGCAACGGGTCTGGCCGTGGCTCTGCTGTTGAACACCAAAGTTCGAGGGCAGGCGTTGTTTCGCACCCTGTTCTACCTCCCTGTCGTTACGCCGCTGGTAGTCTCAGCGATCATCTGGAAATGGGTCTATCAGGGAGATTATGGGCTACTGAACTATTATCTATTGAAGTTCGGGATCATCCAGGAGAAGATATTCTGGCTCGCCGACCCAAACCTGGCCCTGCCGGCTTTGATCCTGATGGGCATTTGGGGAGGGACGGGCGCTACCATGGTGATCTACTTAGCTGGCTTGCAGTCGATCCCGGAGGAAATGTATGATGCAGCCAAAGTGGATGGCGCGAATTCCCTGCAGCGTCTGTTCTATATCACCATTCCGCTGCTCCGCCCGACCACGTTTTTCCTCTTTATCACTGGCATCATCGGCGCTTTCCAGATCTTTACCGAAGTCTATATTATGACGAATGGCGGTCCCTTAAATCGGACCACGACGATCGGCTATTATCTTTACATAAATGCGTTCCGCGAATTGGATATGGGGTACGCAACGGCCATGGCATTTGCGCTGTTCGCAATGATCTTTGGCTTCACCCTGATCCAGTGGAAGTATACGCGCGGCGATGTTGAGTATTAGAGAGGAGCGACAAAGTGGCGATTACCCAGAGTGAAAAAAGCGTCTCCAAGCCGATCAGCACGCCGGCCGTCCGGCCCGTCAAATGGAAAGAGGTTCTTGGCAAGGTCATCGTTTACATTCTCCTGACCACCGGTGCGATCATCTTTTTTGCACCCTGGGCATGGATGGTCTCGGCCTCTTTTCAGCCGATTGGACAGATTTTTGAATGGCCGCCAAACTGGATTCCCGATACCATCACGCTGCAAAACTACGTTAGATTTCTCTCTGCGGAAGGTTTTTTTCGCTGGGTCTTGAATAGCGGTTTTCTGGCGATTGTGGTGCTGCTCGTTCAGATGTTCTTCAATTCGCTGGCTGCTTATTCGTTTGCAAAGCGTAAGTTTCCCGGTCGTGATGCCCTGTTTCTGTTGATGCTTGGGACCCTGATGATCCCGGGCCAACTCTTCTTGATTCCCAATTACCTGATTTTGTTACGCTCGCCGTTGTTCGGGGGTAACAATCTGCTGGGTATAGGCGGTCACGGCATGCTTGACTCGTTCTGGGGCATCATCGTCCCATATTCATTTAGCGTATGGAGTGTCTTCTTCATGCGCCAGTATATGAAGACCATTCCCGACGATCTCCTGGATGCGGCGCGGATGGACGGCGCCTCTGAGTTCACAATCTACTCAAAGGTGATCCTGCCTTTGTGTGGTCCGGTGCTGGCTGCTCAGGCGATCTTCACCTTCACCTTCGTCTGGAACGACTTTTTCTGGCCCTTGATTGTTATCAGTAGCTCAGAGCTGCGCACCTTACAGCTTGGACTGGCGCTGTTTATCCTTAAGAACAAGACTGTGTGGGATGTTGTCTTCGCAGGCTCGGTGATCTCGACGCTACCGGTTCTGCTGGTCTTTATCTTCTTCCAGAAATACTTCATCCGCGGCATCGCGCTGACCGGGATGAAATAAACGAGCGCAAGCCATTTGTACTCCGATATGCCGCGAGCCAACAAAGCGAGTATGGAAAAAGCTCCCCTCAACCGCCGAGATTTTTTACGTTTGTCTGTAATCGCCGCCGGCAGCGCCATTGCAACTGCCTGCCAGGAGGTCCTGCCTCCCACTATCCCGGTTGGGACGAGCACCGCGGCTCCTTCTCCGACTCCTTCGGTTAAGTTCAGCCTGGCCGGCGGAAACGTGGATGCCTGGACCTGGATCAAGCAGGTGAAGGTCGGCGTTTCAGAAGGAAAGTGCGAGAAAGTGTTGCTCCGGATGAATAGCCAGGATGTCGAGGCTATGCCGGAAGGGGATATGTTTACGGCGGAGGTTCCGCTCGCGGGTGGCGAGAACCAAATCCGGGCCGTCTGCCGCCAGCCGGGGGGCGGTGAGGCAGTGTCAGATCAGGTCGTTTACAACGTGCGCCTGAGACCGGGACCAACAGCCTTGATCCAGATCGCGCTGCAGAACGGGCAGATCGTCCTGGATGGCAGCGAGAGCTTGCCTGCGGCAGGTACCCAGGATGCAATCGTCGAGTACCTCTGGCTTGCGCGTGAAGGCAACCCCGCCCCTCTACCCGAATTGACGGGCGAGGTCAACCGACCATCGATTTCTGTTACTCCGGCAGCGAGTGATGGCGAATATTACGTTCGCCTGCAGGTGAAGGATCAAGCCGGGCAAGAGGATATCAGCACGATTTATTTTGTCGTTGAGAATGGTGAAGCCCGCATTCCCGATTACGATACGGAAAACCCGGCCTGGCTGGAGACCGCCGTGGTCTATGGTGTGATCCCCTTCCTGTTTGGAAGTCCCGCGTTCCAGGCGATTGGCGAGCGGCTGGATGATCTTGCCGACCTGGGGGTCAATGCCATCTGGCTGGCGCCGATCAACATCCACCCAGCCGATGATTACGGCTATCACGTGGAGGATTATTTCGGGTTGGACCCTGCCTACGGCACAGAGGCAGACTTTCGGGATCTGGTGCAGGCATCACACGAGCGCGGCATCCGTGTGTTGATGGATTTCGTCCCGAACCATACAGCGGATACCCACCCTTACTTCGTGGATGCGCAGCAGAACGGCCCTGAATCGCCGTATTGGGACTTCTACAACAGGGATGCCTCGGGAAATCCAACCCACTCTTTGCCACAGTGGACCGACATCCCGGACCTCAATTACGACAACCCGGAAGTCCAGCGCATGATCATCGAGGCATTTTCGTACTGGGTGCGCGAGTTTGATGTGGACGGGTTCCGGGTGGACGCCGCCTGGGCGATCCATGATCGCCGCCCGGAGTTCTAGCTTCCCTGGCGCCGGGAACTCAAGCGCATCAAGCAAGACCTGCTGCTGCTGGCAGAAGCCAAAGCTCGTGAGCCATACTACTCCGACAACGGCTTCGACGCCGCCTACGACTGGACGTATCAGCTTGGCTGCTGGGCATGGAAAGTTGTCTGGGACGCATACAAGTACCGTTTGCTATCCTACAACCTGACCGATGCATTGATCAACCGCCCCGAGGGCTTTCACCCGGATGCAGTGGTCTTCCTTTTCCTCAACAACAACGATACCGGAGAGCGTTTCATTACCAGCCACGGCCAGGGGGTA
>Ga0114129_10005325_pt1 | contig 18160 bp, 13 predicted proteins | sample RhiMetdeltSRZDD1_FD_80071 | JGI IMG/M metagenome (GOLD analysis project Ga0114129, IMG submission 80071) | Populus rhizosphere microbial communities from Tennessee, USA - Rhizosphere MetaG P. deltoides SRZDD1 (version 2) (version 2) | ecosystem: Host-associated > Plants > Roots > Rhizosphere >...
CCCGGCGTTTTCTTCCACGACGCAAACGCTTTCATCGCCGCATCGATCGCCAGCCGCACGTCGGCGGCGGTGGCGAGCGGATACTCGGCGATGACGTCGCTGGTATCGGCGGGATTGATGTTCTTACTGATTCGGCTGGACGAAGGCTTGTGCCACTTTCCGTTGATGTAGGACCCGGTGTTCATAACCTGGCGATCTTATCCGAATGGTTTTCGACGAACCTAAAGGTTCGTCGCTGCAGGACGTAATATCCTGCGGCGACGAAATCTCCTGCGGCGACGGACCTTTAGGTCCGTCGTTTCATGAGCACGAGGTAGATCGCCGCACTCAGCGCGAACGTCACGAACCAGGCGTAGGTATACAGGTGATCGAACAGTGTCGGGTTCGGCACCACGCCGCCGGGCGTGGTGGCCGCGCGCACGAAACCTGGAATCACGGGAAGGATCGCGACCACCAGCGCAATCATCGCGATCGTGTTCGTACCGCCGCGGTAGCTGTAACGGCCGTCGAGCTTGAACAGATCCGGCAGCGAGAGCTGACGTCCGCGATAGATCCAGTAGTCGGCAATGAGGATCCCGCCCACCGCCCCCATCAGGCTCGAGTAGCCGATCAACCACGTGAAGATGTAGGCCGACGCATCGGCATAGAGCTTCCACGGCATCATCACGATGCCCAGGGCCGCCGTGATCAAGCCGCCGGCGACGTAGCTGATGCGCTTCGGCGCGAGGCTCGAGAAATCGTTGGCGGGCGACACCACGTTGGCCGCCATGTTGGTGGTGATCTGCGCCGCCAGGATCACCAGCGCGCCGAAGATCACGACCAGCGGGCTGCCGATCCGCGCGATCAACACCACCGGATCCCAGATTGCTTCGCCGAAGATCACGATGGTGGCGCTGGTCACCGCCACGCCGAGGAACGCGAACGCCGTCATCGTCGCCGGCAACCCGAGAGCCTGGCCGAGGGCCTGCGATCGTTGCGACTGCGCGTAGCGCGTGAAATCGGGAATGTTCAGGCTCAGCGTTGCCCAGTAGCCGACGTTGGCGGTGAGCGCGGCCGGGAACAACGTCCAGAACGGCGTGCTGCCCTGCTGCAGTTTGGGCGCCTCCGAGAGGATGTGCACCAGCCCGCCGCCGTTGTTGATCGCCCAGAGCAGGAGCAGCGCGCCGCCACCGAGCAGCAGCGGCGCCGACCACGCCTCGAGATACTTGATGCCGTCGAGTCCGCGAATGATGATCGCGACCTGCAGCGCCCAGAAGATCGCGAACGAGATCCAGATGCCGCCGGGGACGTCCACCCACCCTGCCCACGCGGCGACCAGCAGCGCTTGTAAGGCGAGCGCGCCGATCCACGTCTGGATGCCGAACCAGCCGCACGCGACAATCGCGCGCAGGATCGCCGGCACGTTGGCGCCTTTCACGCCGAAGGCGGCGCGGCACAACACCGGGAACGACACGCCGTACTTCGTCCCGGCGTGCGCGTTCAGGATCATCGGAACGAGGACGATGGAATTGCCGAGAAGGATCGTCACCATCGCCTGCGACCACGTCATGCCTTGTTGCATCAGGCCCGACGCGAGCGTGTAGGTGGTGATGACGACGCTCATGCCGATCCAGAGCGCCGCGATGTGGTAGGTGGACCAGGTGCGTTTGGCGAGCGAGGTCGGCGCGAGGTCGGGATTCCAGAGCGGGCTTGACGAAACGTCTTCGGTTAATTCGACGAAGTCCCGATTGATGGCCTGATGGCCTGATGGCCCGATGGCCTGCTCAGCTCGCATATCCCTCGGCGTCGAATCCCCCGCGATAGTCCTTTCCTTCGGGACGGCGAATCTTCGAGTGCACCACGACGTTGCCGCGCCGCAGGCCGCGGAAATCTTCGAGCGACGAGTAGCCGCGCTTCTCCATGAACTGCTGCATGCCCTCGATCAGGCCTTTGATCACGTTCGGTCCGATCGCGCGATCGAGCATCGCCGCCGTGCAGACCTGCACCGTGCCGCAGCCGAGCAGGAAGTAGTTGAGCGCGTGCGGGAACGTGCTGATGCCGCCGATGCCGGAGAAAGAGTGGTTCGGGAAGGCGCTGGTCATCTGCGACATCTTCGCGAGTGATTGCGGCAGGATCGCCGGGCCGCCCAGGCCGCCGCTCGACACGAGGCCGTCGACGTTCATCTCGAAATCGAGTGTTTCCGGATCGATCAGCGGCAGGGATGGGAACGTGTTCGACGAGACGATGGCATCGGCGCCGCCGTTGAACGCCCCGCCGGCTTCCTCGACGATCTCGGTCGTCGACGGCGTGAGCTTGGCCCACACCGGCACCTTCGCCACTTCCTTGACCACCTCGGTGACGATCGAGACTTGTTCCTGATCCTTGCCGATGTTCGAGCCCATGTCCTTGCGGTCCATATGCGGACACGACAGGTTCAGCTCGAACGCATCGGCGCCGGCGTCCTGGCAGCCTTTGGCGAGGTCCTGCCAGTGCGCGAGTTCCTTGTCGCTGCCGGACCCGGCCATGATCGACGCCACGAGAATGCGGTCGGGATGGGCCTTCTTGATCCCTGCGATCTTCGGAATCCACCACTCGAGCGGCTTGTCGGAGATCAGCTCCCAGTTCCACGACGAATGCAGCGCCGTCTCGGGACGTTTCTGCATCGAGAGCTGGCCGTCGAGGGTCGAGCGCAGGAACTTGGTCTTGGGACCGGCGACGTTCGTGACCGGATGCAGGCCGATCGTCTTGGTGACGACGCCGCCCCAGCCGGCCTCGAACGCGCGCATGATGTTGCTGTCAGATTCGGTGGGCGGCGCCGAAGACAGCAGAAACGGGTTCGTGAACTTCAGGCCCGTGAATACGACCGAGATGTCCGGCTTCATTTGCCGGATTATAGGCAAAACAGAAGGGATGGCCACAGTTGCGGCACACGTATTCCGCGTAGCCGCCCCGGCGGGTCAGGAAGTGGATGAAGTGGCCGGAAATCACGCAAATGGCGGGATGCCGAATCACCCTCTCCTGCTGCGACAAACCTTCAGGTTTGTCGATCTCCTTGAGAAATGAGTGGCCGCAGAAACAGGCGTATTCCTCCAGCCCGTGCCGCGTGGCCACATGCTTCGCGCGGTGGCCGAACAGCCCGCAGAGGTAGCGGACTTTCTTTTTGAAGGTGGCGGATGCGGCGTAGGGATCATGCGCCGCCTCGAACAGCAGCGGATGCCCGCATTGGGTGCAGACGTATTCGTGGCACCCGTCGCGATCGGCGAGTTTTTCGTAGGTATGTTTGCCGAGAAAGCACGAGAGCGTGTGCCGCACACGAGTGACCGAGAGGTTTTCGCCCAGGTAATCCGCGCCGCATCGACACCGGCGATGACAGGAGCCGGAATGCTTGAAGACGTGGTTGTCGACGTGATGTCCCCACACCGCGCACGAGAGTTTTCGCAGTAGAGCTTGCATAGGTCCCTCTACTTGCCAATGTGCAAACCACCGTCCGATCGGCTCATTTCGGTATAGTTGGCGGCGCATGAGCATCCTGATCAAGAACGGCCGCATTGTGACGGCCACGGACGACTACGCGGGCGACGTGTTCATCGAGGGCGAAAAGATCACGACAATCGGGACGGCGCTGGGGATGAACGCCGACCGCGTCATCGACGCGAAGGGCAAATACGTCCTGCCCGGCGGCATCGATGTGCACACGCACCTGGACATGCCGTTCGGCGGCACCACCTCCGCCGACGATTTCGAATCCGGCACCATCGCCGCCGCGTTTGGCGGCACCACCACGATCGTCGACTTCGCGATTCAGTACAAGGGCCAGACGCTGCACCACGCGTGGGACACGTGGATGAAGAAGGCCGAAGGCAAGGCGGCCATCGACTACGGCTTCCACATGATCATCACCGACCTCTCGGACCAGGTGGAGATCGAGATGGACGCGCTGGTGACGCAGGGCGTGACCTCGTTCAAGCTGTTCATGGCCTACCCCGGCGTGTTCATGCTGGACGATGGCAGCATCTTCCGCGCCATGCGCCGGACCGGGAAGAACGGCGGCACCATCTGCATGCACGCCGAGAACGGCGGCGTCATCGACGTGCTCGTGAAAGAAGCTCTCGCCCAGGGACACACGGCGCCGAAGTATCACGCGCTGACGCGCCCGGCGCGCGCCGAGGGCGAAGCCACGCACCGCGCCATCGCGCTCGCCGAAATCGCCGACGTGCCGGTCTACATCGTCCACCTGTCCGCGGCCGAAGCGCTCGAGATGGTGACCGAGGCCCGCGATCGCGGACTGCCGGCGTTCGCCGAAACCTGTCCGCAGTATTTGTTCCTGTCGTACGACAACTACGAGGAACCGGGATTCGAAGGCTCGAAGTACGTGATGAGCCCGCCGCTGCGGCAGAAGTCCACGCAGGATCGCCTCTGGCGCGGGCTCGCCTTCAACGACCTGCAGGCCATCGCCACCGATCACTGTCCGTTCTGCATGAAGGAAAAACATCTCGGCGACGGCGACTTCTCGAAGATCCCGAACGGCGCGCCCGGCGTGGAGACGAGAATGAGCCTGGTCTATGACGGCGGCGTCAGGACGGGCCGCATTTCGATGAATCGATTCGTGGAGCTGACCTCGACGTCACCCGCGAAGATCTTCGGGATGTTTCCGAAGAAGGGGACGATCGCGCCGGGATCAGACGCGGACATCGTGATCTTCGATCCGAACAAGCAGACCACGCTGTCGGCGAAGACGCATCACATGAAGGTGGATTACAACCCGTATGAAGGACGGTCGGTCACGGGCGTGACCGAAACCGTCCTGTCGCGCGGGAAGGTGATCGTCGAGGGCGGGAAATTCACGGGCAAGGCAGGCGCCGGCTCGTTCCTGAAGCGCAGCGCCCGTTCGATCTAAAAACCGGCGGGCCGCTCGGCGGCCACGTTGAACGCGCGCTCGAGCGCCACGCCGACCCGGCCAATCAGCCCATCGTCGAACAAGCGGCCGACGATGGTGATGCCGTGAGGCACGCGCCGCGGCGGGTTGAATTTCGGCAACGGGTTGGCGGGATCCGGCGCCCAGTCGCTGCGCGCCTCGGACACGTCGACGAAGCCGGCGCGCAGCGTCAGCGACGGATGGCCCGTGAAGTTGGTGATGAACAGCTGCTCTTCGCGCAGCGACGGCACCAGCAGCACGTCGACGTCCCGGAAGATCCGCGCCATCTCGAGCGCGACCTTGCGCCGCAGGCGATCGGCCTGGATGAAATCAACCGCTGAGAGGAAGCGGGCCTGGCGGAAGAAATTCGGCCATGCATCCTTGACCTGGACCTTGAGGCTGCCCAGCTGGTTATTCAGCGTCAGCGCTTCGAACGCCGCGGCGCCCTCCGCAAACAACACCGGCATCAAGGAGCCGTACGGCCAGTCCGGGAGCGTGACCGGTTGCAGGTTCATCTCGAGCGCGCGCATCGTCTCCATCGCGCGGCGATCGATATCAATCGCGGGGAGCTCGTTCATCCAGCGTTCGATATAGCCAACCTTGAGGCCGGCCACCGGCGCGGACGCATCGAAATCAAGATGGGTCGGCACGCTCGACGGATCGCCGGGATCCGCTCCGCTCGTCGCCTGCAGTACCAGCATCGCGTCTTCGACAGTCCGCGTCATCGGGCCAAGCTTGTCGAGCGACCAGCACAACGTCATGGCGCCGGTGCGGGGCACACGGCCGAACGTCGGGCGCAGGCCGGTGACACCACACCGCATGGCCGGCGAGACAATGCTGCCGCCGGTTTCGCTGCCGATCGAGAATCCCACCAGCGCGGCGGCGGTGGCCGCGCCCGGGCCCGCGCTCGATCCCGAAGCGCCCTCCTCAATCAGCCACGGGTTCATGGTCTGGCCGCCGAACCAAATGTCGTTGAGCGCCAGCGCGCCGAGCGAGAGTTTGGCCACGAGGATGGCGCCGGCATCGTTGAGTCTGCGCACCACGACCGAGTCTTCCGCGGGCACGCGATCGCGGAACGGCTCGGCGCCGTAGGTGGTCGCGATTCCCTTCGTGTCGAGGAGATCTTTCACACCGTAGGGGATGCCGTGCAGGGCGCCGCGGTATTTCCCAGCGGCAATCTCGGCATCGGCGGCTCTGGCGCGGGCCAGCGCGTGTTCACGCGTGACGGTGATCACCGAGCGAAGCCTCCCGTCGAGGCGATCGATCCGCGACAGGTAGATCTGCGTGAGCCGCTCCGACGTCAGCTGCCTGGATTCGATCCATCGTGACTGTGCGGTCACGGGCGCAAACGCGATGGCATCGTCGGCCGCCGGCAGCGGCGTGACGGCCGCGGATCGCACGAATCGATCGGTGGCCGGCGGCGTTGGGATACCTGGCAGCAGCGGATTCCACAAGGTTGCGGGCGCGTCAGCGTCCCCGAGCGCCACTCGCCGCGGGCCGGTGCGCCGCTCGAGGTACGGCGCCATGGCCTGGCGCCACGAGCTGACCGCCAGCTGACGCTCGGCGTCCGTCATCGTGACTTGCGCGAGCTTCTCGGCTTCGGCGAAGGTCTGAGTGGTAACAGCGGGTCCGGCGCCAGCAGCGGTAGCAAACGTCGGCGGCGCTCCCGCGGTCGCCGGCGCCGCGGGAGTGGATTGCGGCGTATCACTGCAGGCCGCGGTCGCGACGAGAAAACCAAGCGGCGCTTTGATGAGGAATTGCCGGCGCGTATTCATCGGTCGAGAGTATACGCGCCGGGCAGCTAAGGGTTACTGCAGGACGACCGCCGTGCCGCTCACGGTCACCATCAGCATGCTGGCGTTGCCGCCGACGGTCTCGTAGTCGATGTCGACGGCCACCACGGCGTTGGCGCCCATCTCGGCCGCCGCGGTCTTGATCTCCTCCATCGCGATATCGCGCGCGCGCCTCAGCTCGCGCTCGTAAGTCGCCGAGCGGCCGCCGACGATGTCGCGGATGCCGGCAAACACATCCTTGAAGATGTTGGCGCCCATGATGGCTTCGCCGGTCACGACGCCGCGATACGAGGTGATCTTCTTGCCTTCGACGTTCGGTGTGGTGGTCACTAGCACAGCAGCAGACATTTCTTTCTCACGCCTCCTGATTAGAGGAGACGCGAGGCCGCTCCTGCGCGTTCCGTCGATAATTACGAAGGATCCCATCCATTCCTTCGATCAGTTCCGGCAACCAGGGATGAAAGGGGTCAGACCCCGAAATCATCCCTGCTCGAGGGAGAAATTCGGGGTCTGACCCCTTTCATCCCTTCATTCGCTGCGCAACGCCACGACCGGTTCGACACGCGACGCGCGGGCGGCGGGGATCAGGTAGCCGGCCAGTGCGATCGCGGCGAGGCCGAAGGCTGAGGCCGCAAAGACGATCGGATCCGTGGCGCTCACCTGGTACAGCAGACTCCGCAACACGCCGGAGGCGGCGAACGCCAGTAACGCCCCCGCCGCAATGCCGGCGCCGCTGAGGATCAATCCTTCGCGCAGCACCATCGACAGCAACGACGATCGGCTGGCGCCGACCGCGGCCCGAATTGCGAGCTCGCGCTCGCGCTGCGCGACCGTATACGACATGACGCTATAGATACCGAGAATCGCCAGCGCCGCGGCGAGGACACCGAACAAGACGCTCAACCACGACAACAAGCCTGAAGTTCGCGTCGCATTCGTGATCACTTCCTCGAGCGTCCGCACGGCGGCCAGGGCCACGTGCGGCGTCATCTCCCCGAGCGCGGCGCGGATTTGCCCGGTCAGCGCCGCCGGATCGCCCTCGGTCCGAACCACGTAGCTCAACGACGGCGACGGAAACTGGCTGAACGGAATGTAGATCTCGGTGTCCGGCGTGGCATCCGGCCGGCGCGATCGGATGTTCGCGACCACGCCGACCACCTCATTGGTCGCGCCGGTCGTGCCGCCTAATCGCACATGCTGCCCGACGACATCGGCCATCGCGCGGCCCGGAAAGAGCCGCGCCGCCAGCGCTTCGTTAATGACCACGACACCCGGCATGCCGAGTCGATCACGCTCGTCGGGGGCGCGTCCGGCGACGACCGGAATGCTCATCGTTTCGAAATATCCGGCCATGACGACGCGATACTCCACGACCTGCACGCCGTCGCGTTCGTCGACCTGATCGGATCTGCGCACCGGTCCGTTACTGCCCGTGGAGGCGATCGGCAGCATGTTGATCGCCGAGACATGGGTGACACCGGGCATCGATCGAATGCGCTCGGCAAACTGCGATTGAAAACGCAGCACCGCGTCGTTACCTGAGGCGACGAATGGCGGCAGGCCGACGCCGAAAGTCAGCACGGGCGCCCTGGTGAAGCCGAGATCCTGCGCCTGCAGACGCAGCAGGCTCTTTACCATCAATCCGGCAGTGGTGACGAGCGCCAGCGCCAGGGCCACTTCGGAGATCACCAGGAGCCGGCTGGCCGTACGCGCGCGGCCGGCGGTGGCGCCGCGGTTACCGGCGGAGCGGATCACGGCATTCAAATCCGATCGCAGCAGGTGGACCGCTGGTGCGAGGCCGGCAATGAGCCCTGCGATCACGGCGACGATCAGCGAGAACAGCAGCACGCGGGTATCGAGCGTGATCGCGGCAAGGCGCGGAAAATTCACCGGCGCGAGCGTCACGAACACGCGCAGCAGCGCCCAGGCCAGCGCGATGCCGACGACGCTGCCCATGACGCCAAGCGCGATGGTCTCTCCCATCACCTGGCCGAAGAGGCGCCGGCGGCCGGCGCCGAGCGACGCCCGCACGGCAAGGTCGCGCTCGCCCACCACGGCGCGGGCCAGCAGCAGGTTGGCGACGTTGGTGCATGCGATCAGGAGCAGCAGTCCGGTCGCTCCGAGCAGCAACGACAGTCCGCGCGTCACGTTCTCGGTGATCACTTCGTGCACCGGCCGGGCCGTGAACGTGTACTTGTCGCTGGCATGCTCGCGCGACATCTGTGCCGCGAGATCCTGCAGGCCGCGCCGTGCGGCGTCGAGCGTCATGCCATCGCGCAGTTTGCCGAACGACAACAGAAAGTTGCTGCCGCGATTGGTGGGATCGGCGACCTGCCCCACTGGAATCCACACGTCGTGGCGCCAGACCTCGGTGAAGCCGGCCGGCGCGACGCCGACGATCGTGTACGGCTCGCCGTCGATCAATGCACTGGCGCCGACCACGCTCGACGATCGCTGGTAGCGCCGGTTCCACAACCCTTCGCTGATCACCGCCACCTTCGCGGCGCCGCGCCGATCGTCGTCGTCGCTGAAATAGCGCCCGATCAGCGGCGGCGCGCCGACGACGGTGAAGAACGATGCCGACGCCATGGCGCCAGCCGCGCGCTCGGGTCCCTCGGGCCCGGCGATGGTGAACCCGCGCGGCGACCACGAGCCAAGATCGGTGAAGACCCGCTGCTGCGTGCGCCAGTCGAGATAACGCGGATAGGACGCCGACCCGTAGGTCAGCGCCGGCAGCTCGCTGCGCCACAGCTGGATGAGCCGATTCGAATCCGGGAATGGCAACGGCTCGAGCAGCACCGCATTCACCACGGTGAACAGCGCGGTGGTGGCGCCGATGCCGAGAGCCAGCGTCAGGATCGCGGTCACCGCGAATCCAGGCGCCCTGAACAACAGGCGGAACCCCTGTCGCAGATCGCGAATCAAATCCATCATGGCCGGTTGGACGAGAACCCATGCGCAACCGTTGGCAGGTGGGTGCGTGAGGTTTTGCTAGCATCAAAGATGTGCAACCCCTCACAAACCCCAGAGGTCTCGGCCTCGTCCTCAGCGGCGGCGGTGCACGCGGCGCCTACCAGGTCGGCGTACTGCAATACCTCGCGCGTCAGTTTCCGTCGGCCGTTCCCGAGATCCTGACCGGCGTGTCGGCCGGCGCCATCAATGCGGCGTTCATTGCCGCGCGGCAGGAGCCGTTCGTCCAGAAGATCGACGAGCTGGCCGAGATGTGGAGCAACCTCCGCATCGATGAAGTCTTCGGCGTCGACGCCTACGAGCTGATGTGGCGCGCGCTCAGGTGGGGCGGCCGCCTGGTCAGCGGCGGCAAGTCGCCGCTGACGCCGGCGAAGAGTCTCGTCGACACCAAGCCGCTGCACCAGGTGCTCGCGCGCGAGCTGCATGCGACGCCCGACGGCACCATCGAGGGCATCAACGTCAGCCTGCGCGCCGGCTGGCTGCGCGCGTTTGCGTTGACGGCATCGAGCTACACCACCGGGCAGTCGATTACGTGGGTCCAGACGCGCGAGGATTGCGCGATGCCGGCGTGGGAGCGGCCGCAGCGCAAGAGCCAGCTCTGCAACGTGCGCGTCGACCACGTCATGGCCTCAGCGGCGTTGCCGTTTTTCTTTCCCGCTATTGAAGTCGACGGCGCCTGGTACGGCGACGGCGGCATCCGTCTGACCGCGCCGCTGTCGCCCGCAATTCATCTGGGTGCGACACGCGTGCTCGCCGTCACCACGCGCTACGCGCGCACGCGTGAAGAGGCCGATCGGCCGATGATCACCGGGTATCCCTCGCCCGCGCAGGTGGCCGGCGTGCTCTTCAACGCGATCTTTCTCGATCAGATGGACGGCGACGCGCTGCAGCTGCGCATGATTAACAAGCTGATCGAGGCGCAGCCGGAACACAACCGCGTCGGCCTGCGCCCGATTGAGCTGCTGGTGCTGCGGCCGACGGAAGATCTCGGCCGGCTGGCGAATCACTACGAAGCAGATTTGCCGAAGGCGTTCCGCTTCCTGACGCGAGGCCTCGGCACGAAGGAAACGCGCTCGAACGACATGCTGAGCCTGGTGATGTTCCAGACCGACTACGTCCGCCACCTGATCGAGCTCGGCCAGAGTGATGCGGCGGCCAAGCGCGATCAGATCGCGGCATTCCTGGGCCTGTAGACGCCCCGGCGGAGCCGGGGCAAGAAAATACTGCTATTCGCCGCGCAGCGCCGAGATCGGATCGATCCGCAGGGCGCGGAATGCCGGGATCAGGCTGGCGATGAACGCCGTGGCGATCATCACGCCCGCCGTCACCGCGTACGACACCACATCGAGCGGCCGCACGGCATACAACTGCGTCTCGACGAACCGGCCGAGACCGGCCGCGGCAATTCCTCCGGCGACGACACCAATCACCGCGAGCGTCACGCCCTGGCCGACGACCAGACCGAGCAGCTGGCTGCGTCCGGCGCCGAGCGCAGCGCGCACGCCAATCTCGCGCGTGCGCTGGCCCACGGAGTACGCGAGCAGCCCGTAGATCGCGATGATCGCGAGCGTCAGCGCGGTAGCCGCGAACACCCCGGTGAGCCAGGTGAGGAACCGGCTGGCCGCGAGTTGCTGTGCCACCAGTTCGTCGAGCTTCTGCAGGTAAAAGACCGCGGTGCCCGGCTCGCGGCGCGCAATGACATCCTGCGCCGGCCGCGCCAGCAGTGACGGATCGCCGTTCGATCGCAGCAGGACCGCGAACGATCGCGCCGCGGCATTGAACGGCGTGAAGATGTCGGGATCCTTCGTCGGATTCTGTGGAATGCCACGCAGGTTGGCGTCCTTCACCACGCCGACGATCGTCAACCAGGGGTTCTCGCTGGTGAGATCGCCGAACTTGATGCGGCGGCCGATGGCGCTTTGTCCGGGCCAGAACCGCTGCGTCATGGCCAGCGTGACGATGATGTTGTTCGCCGTGCCGAGATCGGCCGGGCCAAACGTGCGGCCTTCCACCAGACGCAACCCGAGCGTCTCGACATACCCAGGTGACACGCTTTGGATGTACGCACGCGGCCGGTTCGTCGCATCGACCGCGCCCATGCCTTCAGCGGCATAGAAGATGGCGCCGGCGCCGCCGAGTGGAACGACCGACGCGAGCGCGGCCTGCGAGACGCCGGGAAGTCCGCGCAGAGCTTCCAGCAGCGCCATCGCCGGCGCGCCCGCGTCGTTACGTTGCGCGTCGGTGATCGGCGTCGCCGCCTGGGCGCCCGATACCACCGGCAGTTGCACGCGCATACCCAGCACGCCCTCCGCCGTGAACCCCGGATCGAATCGTGCCAGCGCATTGAAGCTGCGGCCGAACAACACCGCGCCGACCAGCAGCATCACCGTCACCGCGATCTGGCCGGCGACAATCACCTGCATGGTGCGGCCGCTCATCCCGCCGCGCGCTTCGAGCGCGCCTTCGCGCAGATCTTGAGCGAGCGAATGGTTCTTCACGGATCGCAGCGGCGACAAGCCGATGACCACGGTGATGAGGACGCCGATCGAGAGCACGAACAACAGCGTGCGCCAGTCGACGCCGGGCGCCGCAAAGCTTGGCAGCTGCACCGGGCTCAACGCCAGCAGCGCATCGCCGGCCCATAACGCCAGTAGAACCCCGGCGACGCCGCCGAGCGCGACCACCCACGCGCTCTCAGCCAGCATCAACCGCGCCAGCCGCATTTCATCGGCGCCGATCGCCCGTCGCAGCGAGAACTCGCGGCGGCGCGATTCGGTGCGTGCCAGCAACAGGCTGGCCACGCTCGCACACGCAATCACCAGCACGAACGTCACGGCGCCGAAGAGCAACGAGATGGCCGGACGGATCTGCCCGAACACTTCATTGACGAGCGGCGAGACTTCGACGCCGCGTTTTTCGTTCGTCTCGGGATACGCCTGCTCGAGCTGCTTCGCGACATTCGTGACATCGGCTCGGGCGGCCGCCAGCGACACGTCAGGCGCCAGCCGCGCCAGGGCAGGGAAACCACGACTGCCTCGCGCGGCGCGGCCCTGCGGTGACGAGGTGGCAATCATCGAGATCCACGCTTCGCTCGCATCCGATCGGCCTGTGAACGATGCCGGCGCGACGCCGACGATGGTGAAGACTCGAGTGTTGAGTTGGATGGATTTTCCCAACACGTCGGCATTGCGTCCGAACGCGCGTTCCCACAACCGTTCGCCGATCACCGCGACGAGCGGCGCCTCCGCCGCATCATCTGAAGAATTCAATCCGCGCCCGAGAATGGGCTTCACGCCAAGCACGTCGAAGTACTCGCCCGCCACCACTTCGCCCGAGATGCGTTCGGGCTCGCCGCTGCCGTAGCGAATCATTCCCGCCTGCGACCATGCCGACATCAGATCGAACGAGCGGCTCTTCGATTTCCAGTCGAGATAATCGGGGATCGAGGTGCCGCGGCGCTCCACCGCCTGCCGCTCGACGTTGCCCCACAGCTCGACCAGGCGCTCCGCTGCCGGGTACGGCAACGGCCGAAGCGCCACCGCATTGAGCAGCCCGAACATCGTCGTCGTGGCGCCGATGCCGAGCGCCAGCGCCAGCATGGCGCCGAGTGTGGTGGTGGGACTCTTCCAAAGGGCCCGCCAGGCAAATCGCAGATCGCTGGTCATAACTGCCCCTAGAGCAAGGCGCGTACCCGCGAAAATGGGCCGGATTTCAGCAGCGAGGGACGAAACACGTCCCTCGCTGGAATGCAGGTGTTCGTTAGCGGACGTCCGCTTTCGCGCTACGCGCTCCGGCGCGACGGGGCGGCCAACCTTTCGAATCGCCGCCCCGTCCAATATGCAGTTTGCCTATATATGACGAAACTGCTGCTTGACCGATCCGCGATCGACGCCGCCAAGAAAGGCAGCGCCGATCTCTTCATCCTCGCCCTGATCGACGAAGCCGACCACCATGGCTACGAGATCGGCCGGCAGATCGAACTCAGATCCGGCGGCGCGGTCCGGTTCACCATGGCGTCTTTGTACGCGACGCTGTATCGCCTCGAGGAACGCGGCCTGATCAAGGGCCGCTGGGTGGAGAAGGCCGGCCAGCGCCGCCGCCGCTATTACCGCATCACCGACAGCGGCCGCGCGATGCTGGCCACGCAACGAGAAGACTGGGCCCGCTTCATCGCGGCGCTCTCCCAGATCGCCGGCGTGAAGCCGGCCCATTCATCATGAAGTCATCAATCGATTTTCGCGCTGAGATCCACCGACACGTCGCGAAGTCGGGCGTAAACCTGCCGGACGCGACCATCGACGAACTGGTCGCGTACCTCGAAGACCTGCATGCGAATGCGCTCGAGGAAGGCGCCTCGCCATTCGAGGCGCGGCGTCGAGCCATGGCCGCCCTCGAAGAATCCGCGTTCTCGATGCTGCAGCGGCACGCCGTGAAACATCCCGATCGCGCGCAAGCCGCCCGCGCCGATCTCGTCGCCGCCACCGGCGGAAGGAGCCTCAACGTGCTGAGCTCGATTCGACTTGCCATTCGACAGTTTCGTCAACATCCGAGCTTTGCAGTCGTGACGGTGCTCGTACTGGGTCTTGGCGTCGGCGCGGCGACGACGGTGTTCACGGTGGTCGACTCGGTGATCCTGCGCCCGCTGCCCTACGCGAGTCCCGATCAACTCGTCACGCTCTGGGACACGAACATCGAGAAGGGACTGGCGCACGATCCGATCTCACCGGTGAACTTCATGGACGATCGCGCGCTGCCGGTGTTCAAGGATGCCGCCGCGTGGTGGGTGCCAAGCGTGAACCTCGTGGATCCCGGGCAGGATCCGGTACGCGTCAACACGATCGAGGCGTCGGGAAACCTGTTCGACGTGCTCGGTGTCGGCACGCAGCTTGGCGAAGGGTTTCCGCAAGGCGGTCCGCTGCATGTCACGAACGAATTGATTTGCGTGATCAGCGATCGCCTGTGGCGGACCCGCTATAGCGCCGATCAATCGATCATCGGCCGTCCGATCGTGCTCAACGGCACGCCCTATATCGTGCGCGGCGTGATGCCGGCGAAATTTCATTTCCCGGACGATGTGGACGTGTGGCAGCGGCTGCGATGGCCGATGGAGCGCCACAGCCGCGACGCGCACTTCATGGAAGCGGTGGCGCGGCTGACGCCGGGCACCAGCATCGGCCAGGCGCAAGCGGCGCTTGACTCGCTGACGCTGCGGCTCGGCTCGGAATTCCCGTCGAGCAATAAAGGATGGGGGCGCCGTTTGATTCCCCTCCTCGACGAACAGCTTGGCTACTACCGGCCGGCGCTGATGGTGCTGTTCGGCGCGGTCGGGCTCCTGCTCGTGATCGGATGCCTCAACGTGGCGTCGCTGCTGCTGACGCGCGCGCTCTCACGTGAAAAGGAAATTGCCGTGCGCGTGGCGATGGGCGCGTCGCCGCGGCAACTGATCGCGCAGCTGCTGGCGGAGAGTGCCGTGCTGTCGGTGGCCGGCGCCGCCGCCGGCACGCTGGCGACCATGGCCACGCTGCCGTTGCTGGTGGGCCTGATGCCGGTCAGCATTCCCCGGCTCGAAGAAGCGGCGGTTGACGGGCGCGCGCTGATCCTGGGTCTCGCGGTGATTGTCAGCACCACGATTTTCTTCGGACTCGTGCCGGCGCTGGTCCTGGTGCGCAGCCAGATCGTCAACAACCTGCGCACTGGTGAACGCGGCAGCTCACGAGGCGCGCGGGCGATCTATTCGGTCCTGGTCGCCGGTGAAGTGGCGCTCGCCTGCGCGCTGCTGGTGTCGTCGGGCCTGCTCGTGCGCACGGTGGGCCGGCTGATGGACACGCCAACCGGCATCGACGCCAACGACGTCGTCGTGAGCAGCGTGCAACTCTCGGGACGCGATTACGCCGATTGGTACAAGACCGGGCGCGTGCATGGCGCGATCATCGACACGATTCGGCGTCAGCCCGGCGTGGTCGCCGCCGGCGGGAGCAACTTCCTGCCGTTTGAAGTGGGTTGGCGCGGCGGCTTCGGGATCGAGGGCGAGCCGCCGCCGGCGCGGCCGGAAGATGCGCCGCAAGTGCAATACCTGAGCATCAGCGACGGGTACTTCGAGGCGATGGGCGCGACCATGGCGCAAGGCCGCGCGTTCATGGCGAGCGATGAGATGGACAGTCCCGGCGTGGTGATCGTCAATGAAACGTTCGCGCAGAGATTCTTCGCCGGTGGGCGTGCCGTGGGACGCATCATCACGACGACGAGCGGCGCGATTGGTCCGCTGGGGCTGAATGTCGTGCGCATCCGCCCGCGTCCGCCGGGTACGCCGCCACCGGCCCCAAATGCGCCGCCCGTTCACATCCCACCGACGCCGTTTGAAGTGATCGGCGTGGTGAAGGACGTTCGCAACGCGCCGTTCGGCCAGCCAGTGGAGCCGGCGCTGTATTTCACGACACGGCAATACACGTTCCGCGAGCAGTTCCTGGCGGTGAAGGCCACCGATCGCGCCGCCGCGGTGTCGGCGATCCGGACGGCGCTGCAACAGGAAGCGCCGAACCTGCCGATGGGCGTCGCGCGCACTTGGGGCGATCGCTTTGCGGATCGAACCGCCGAGCCGCGGCTGCTGATGAGCATCCTGCTCTTCTTCGGCGCGCTCGCGGGCCTGCTCGCCGCCCTCGGCGTCTACGGCCTGTTCTCGTGGTCGGTGGCATTGCGCACGCGCGAGCTGGCCATTCGCTTGACGCTCGGGGCCAGGCCGGCAGAGGTCGGCGCGCTGGTCATCAAGCACAGCGCCATGCTCGTCGCCGTTGGCCTGCTCATCGGTATCGTCATCATCCGATTTGCGGAAGGCGCGCTCTCGCGCGTCGTCTTTGGCGTCACCACCAGCGACGCCACGGCATTGATCACGGCCAGCGCGGTGCTGCTGCTGGCGGCACTGGTCGCGTGCGTGCCGCCCGCGTTGCGCGCGATGCGCGTCGATCCCGTGGAGGGTTTAAGATCGGAGTAGATGTCGCGGACGCTGCTGCTGTTGCATGGTTACACCGGCTGCAGCGAGGACTGGCGCCACGTCTTCGCTGAGCCGCTCCCGGGTTTTCGAGTGCTGGCGCCGGATTTACCCGGCCACGGCAAATCGATCAATCCACGGAACACGTTCAGGTTTGCCGATGTCGCACGCGACATCTTCGCGTGGCTGGACGACCAGGGAGTCGACCGCGTGCAGGCGATCGGCGTCAGCGCGGGCGCGAACACGTTGCTGCACATGGCGACGCAGCAGCCGCAGCGGATCGAGGCGATGGTGCACGTCAGCGGCACGCCGCGATTCCCCGAGCAGGCGCGCGTGATCATGCGCGCGATGGGCAGCGAACCCTCATCGCAGGCGCAGTGGGCGGAGATGCGGGCGCGACACAAGCTCGGCGACGATCAGATCCGCGCCCTGTTTACGCACGGCCGCGGGTTCGCCGACGATCTCGAGGACATGAATTTCAACCCCGCATTGCTGTCGAAGATCACCGCACGCACGCTGATCGTGCACGGCGACCGCGATCCCCTTTATCCGGTGGAACTCGCCGTGGAGCTGTTGCGCGGCATCCCCAACGCGTCGCTCTGGGTGGTGCCGAAAGGCGGGCATGGTCCGATCTTCGGCGACCAGGCCGCGCCTTTCGTTGAGGTCGTCAAGAGATTCTTCTAGGTACCGATCGCCTGCATCCGCTTCTGCATCTCGTCGGGCGTCACGTCTTCCTTATGCGTGGCGATCGCCCACTGATGACCGAAGGGATCCATCAGGTTGCCCATGCGATCGCCCCAGAACATGTCGGTCGGCGTCTGGATGCTCGACGCGCCAAGATCCAGCGCGCGCTTGAAAGTGGCATCCACATCGTCGGTGTACAGCATGATCGACGCCGATCGCGCCAGGGTCCCGGTTTGCGGCGCCACGGCGCCGCGTTCGGGGTTCTCATCCGCAAGCATCAGCATGGAATTGCCGATCTTCACTTCGGCGTGCATGATGCGGCCCTCGGGGCCGGGCATGCGCACCGTTTCTTTCGCGCCAAACGCGCGGGTGTAGAACTCGATCGCCTTCGATGCGCCCTTGCAGATCAGGTACGGCGTAATCGAGTGGTATCCGTCAGGAATCGCTTTCACGGCCATTCACGGTCCTCCTCATCAGTGGGAGATTCAACGCGCGCAAACTGACTCTGTACCACGATTTGATGTTTCTGGACCACGCCGCTATTTTTCTTTTCTGGACCACGCCTCCGGCGTGGTCATTGGACTGACCTGGGGGCAAGCGGATTGACGAGCAGTTCGATCGGCACGACGTCCGTGGAGGCGGCGGCCATGGCGATGAGAAACCGCCGGCCGTTGGCGGCCGGCGCGTATAGCCCGCCGAAGAGCGGGATTTGCAGCAGAACCGACGGCGGCGTCACCGATGGTGACCCGCCGCTGACCGACACCGCGGCCGCCATCAGGCGGCTGCCGCTGCCGACAAAATAAAGCTCGCGTCCATCGGCGCGCCACAACGGCC
>Ga0114129_10005326_pt1 | contig 18158 bp, 23 predicted proteins | sample RhiMetdeltSRZDD1_FD_80071 | JGI IMG/M metagenome (GOLD analysis project Ga0114129, IMG submission 80071) | Populus rhizosphere microbial communities from Tennessee, USA - Rhizosphere MetaG P. deltoides SRZDD1 (version 2) (version 2) | ecosystem: Host-associated > Plants > Roots > Rhizosphere >...
AGGGTGCCGCGCTGATCGAATATCAACCAGCCGCTCCCAGCGTCACCGCCATCAGGCGCCTGGCCGAGGAAGTCCTGAGCGGCGACGGCGCGGGTCGGCGAGGTCGCTGAGCGCATCGCCGACGAGATTCAGGCCGAGCACGGCGAGGGCGATCGCCGCGCCGGGAAATAGCGTCATCCACCACGCGATCCGCATGAAGCGCTGGGCATTGTTCGCGAGATAGCCCAGGCTGATCGACCGCGGATCGCCGAGTCCGATGAAGCCCAGTCCTGCCTCCAGCAGGATCACGCTCGCCGCGTTCAGCGAGATCACCACGAGTGCGGTCGGCAGCGCGTTCGGCAGGACATGCCGAAACACGATGCGCCACGTCGTGGCCCCAAGGGCGTGCGCCGCATCGACGAACTCGCGACGGACGAGCGACAGTGTTTCGGCGCGGACGACCCGGGCGATGGCCGGCCAGGACGTGAGTCCAAGCACGAGGACGACGCGGTCAAGACCGGGGCCGAACAGCGCGATGACGATGACGGCCAGGAAGAATCGCGGCACGATCTGGACCGCCTCGGTGCCACGCATCAAGAGATCGTCGACGCCACCGCCGCGATAACCAGCCACCGCGCCGACCCCGACGCCGAGGATCGACGCGATGGCAACGACCGCGAGCATCACCGTCAGCGAGGTGCGCGTGCCATGCACGATGCCTGAGAACACATCGCGACCCAGGTCATCGGTGCCGAACGTATGTGCTCGGGAGGGCGGCGTGAGCGATGAACCCACCGAGGCAAAGGGATCGGTCGGCGCGACAACATGAGCCAGGACCGCCAAGAGGGTGAACGCGCCGGTGAGCGCGACGCCCACGACGCCGCTGGCGCTCCTGAGAATGCTAGTCATACCGAATACGCGGGTCGAGCCAGGCATAGGTCAGGTCGGTGATGACATTCGTCAGGATCACGGCGAGGGAGACGAGCAGGAACAGGGCAAGCAGCACCGGCGTATCTCGCGTCTGGATCGAGGACAGCAAGAGCAGTCCGAGCCCAGGCCACGCGAACACGGTCTCGACGAGCACCGCGCCGGTGAAGAGCATTCCGATTCGCCCGCCGATGACGGTCACCACCGGCAACAGTGCATTCCGCAACGCATGCCGAACGACCGCTGGCTCGGGCAGCCCTTTGGCTCGCGCCGTACGAATGTAGTCGGTCGTCAGCGCGTCGAGGACGCCGGCGCGCACCAGACGCGTCGTGAGTGCGAGCTCGTTGGCGGCCAGGACGAGTGCCGGCAGTGCCAGGTGATGGACGACGTCGCCAACGTAGCGCCAGCCCGTCCACGCTTGGCGGGCATCACTGATGCCTTGCACGGGGAACAGTCCGGTGCCGAGTGCGAGCGTCAGAGCGGCGATCTGCGCCAGCCAGAACGACGGCGTCGCATAGCCGACCAGCGCGGCGAAGCGGACCAGTAGATCCGCGGTTCGGTCGGCCCTCCGGGCGGCCGTCACGCCAAGCGCGATGCCGGCAAGGCTCGACGCGAGGAGCGAGGTCGTCATCAGAAGCAGCGTCGCTGGCAGTCGTTCCAGCACCACCGCGACGACGGGGCGGCCATGCACGTACGACGTTCCCAGGTCGCCACGAACGACGTTCGCCGCATAGACGACGAGCTGTTCCGGTAGCGGACGATTGAGTCCGAACTTGGCGCGCATGAATGCGTAATACGCCACATCACCGTGCTGTCCCGCGAGCGCCAGCACCGGATCGCCCGGTGCCACATGAATGATCACGAACGCGACGAGGACGATTCCGGCGACGGCCGGAACAAGCTGGGCGAGGCGTCGCAGGAGGTAGCGGGCGCTCATCCGCGCGGCTAGCGCTTACAGAATGCCGCCTCCGCGAAGAGCCCGGTCCACGCTTTGAAGCCGCCGCATTTCGCCGACCACGCCCGCGTCGTCGGCGTTTCCACGAGCCAGTAATAGGGCAGGTCCTGGACAACGATCTCCTGGATCTGGCGATAGATTGGAGTGCGCTTCTCGCGCTCCACCGTCCTGCCGGCGAGGTCGAACAGCGCATCGACGCGGTCGTTGCGGTAGGCGGCCGCGTTCGTGAAGGGCGCCGGCCCGATCTGCGACGAGTAATACATCCGCCGCACGCCGATTTCCGGGTCCGGCCCGTTGCAGTACGAGATCACGTTCGTGTCGAAGTTGCGATCCTTGAATACGGTCGGCGCGAACACGGCTGGCTCGAGCGGTCGTGGCGTGACATCGATGCCGACGGCACCGAGCTGCTGACGCATCAGCTCGCCGTACTTCGAGAACGCCGGGAAGTGAACGAAGTCGATGGCGAGCCGAGTGCCGTACGCGATGCCCGGGACGCCGCGCGCGACCCGCGTCGCGTCGCGCTCCTTCTTCCAGCCAGCGGCGTCGAGCAGCCGTTCTGCTTCGGCCCGATCGAATGACGGCATGGTCAGATTACGCGCATGCGCCCACGCCATCTCGCTGGAGATTGGTGCCGCTGCCACGCGGCCCTCGCCGAACAGCACCTGACGGAGAAACGCCTCGCGATCGAGTCCCTGGGCGATCGCGCGCCGCACTCGCACATCCTTCAAGAGTGGGCGCTCGAAGTTGAAGCTGACGGTCATGATGCAGTTCGAGCCGCCGGGGTGGTACGACGTCTGCGCCATTCTGAATCGCGCGTCAGCCTTGAGGCGGGCCTGATCAGGACCCGGAACACCCCAGAGAAAGTCGACCTCGCCGTTTTCGAGCGCGAGCACCTGCGTGCCAGGATCTGGAATCACCCGCATCACGAGCTCGTCCAGGAGCGGCAACCCTTTCTTGAAGTACGTCGGATTCCGGGCGAGCCGGATCTCGGCACCCTTCCGATATGACGTGAACTTGAACGGGCCTGTCCCGATCGGCTGCGTGTTCGCGGGATTGGTCTGCGGATCGCTGGCCTGATAGACGTGCTTTGCCACGATCGGCGCTTCCGTCGCGTCGAGCTGGAGCAGTAGTGGTGCGTATGGCTGCTTGAACCGGAAGACCACCGTGCGGTCATCGGGCGTCTCGATCCCGGCGAGGGCGCTGCTCATCGAAGCCTTCGTTCGGGCGTGGAACTTCAGCAGCACTTCCTCGAAGCTGAATTTGACGTCCGCGGAAGTGAACCGCGTGCCGTCGTGCCAGGTGACGTCGTCGCGAAGGCGAAAGCGGTAGACGGCGCCCGCTTGCTCGATCGTCCAGCTCTCTGCCAGGTCGGGGATTGCGTCCCCACGCTCGTCACGACCGAGGAGGCCGTTGTACAAAAGCTCAGCGGCGGTATGCGTGGCGCCGCTCGTGGTGATGGCGGGATTGAGATGGCCGGGATCCGCCGAGATGGCGACGACCAGCGTACCGCCGCGGGCGGGCGTTTCCTGTGCGCGCGGGCCCGTGGCCGCGACCAAAACGACAAGAGCGGCCGCGGCGATCCACCCTGGGACTCCACGCATTTCGAGCCTCCCGGTTGCGGTTCGAATCCTGGAAGCGGCTTCGAGAAATCGAAGTATTACCGACATGGTGCCGCCACGCAACGAGCCGGCCGACGCTACTTACGGCCGCGGCGCAGGAAGTCGGTGAGGATCGTGCAGAACTCGCGGCCGCGCGGCGTCAGCGAATACTCCACCCGCGGCGGCGTCTCCGGATACACAGTCCGAGCGATGAGTCGCGCCTCTTCGAGGTCCGTCAGCCGCGCCGCGAGAGTCGACGAGCTGACGTCGCCCAAGCGGCTCCGCAGCTCGGTGAACCGGATGGTCCCGCGGTTGGCGATCAAACTCAGAAGGCCGAGCGCGTACCGACGGCCGATGAGCTTGGCCAGCGGCGTTGCCGGACACAAGCAGTCGCCATCCGACAGTGCTGCTCCACACCCACACGTCGTCTTTGTCGTCACGCCAGGTTTTGACACTCACCGCCGCGATGACAATCACAGTTGGCGGAGCCACACTCGCCGCCATGCGCGGACCGGGCGAGATACGGCTCGAACTCGTCGAGAAATCGCCGGCGCCCCTCGCGCACTCCCGTCGGGGTCAGCCGGTACCGGACCGATGACGCCCCGCCGCTGACGGCCTCGAGGTAACCATCCTCCACGAGCTGACGAACGGCGCGCCGCACTGCCGATTCGTCGTCGATGAAGCGCAAGATGTCGGGCACGGCGACATCCGGACCAAGACCCTCGCCGTGCAGCCAGAACATGATCTGGAGGATCTCGTCACGCTGCCGCAGGCCATCGACGGCATCCGGAGCGGAGGCATGGCCAAGAAGTCGTCGCACATGGTCGACGGCGATGTCGACGCCGGCGCGCACCTCTGGCGTGAGCTCGGTCGTCAGCTCGTCGACCTCGGCCGGTTCGCAGCCGACGATAAACACGTGGCGCGGCAGTCCGCCGAGTGCCTTGGCCACTGCCAGTGCGCGAGATGGAACGGCCAGATGCATGTCAATCTCGCCGGCGGACTCGACATCTGCGACCTCGGTCACGTAGACGCTGCCTGGTTTCCCGCCGCGGCTGTGAGCGTCGACGATGATGAGTCGGTCGTACCGGGTGAGCAGCTCCTGCGCCAGCCGGATCCCGGCCGTGCCCACCTCCATGACTTCGACGTCGGGCCCGTGGTCGCTTGCACGGAGCCGTCGGACGACTTCGACGCCGAACCCGTCGTCGCCGCGGAGCACGTTGCCAAAGCCCGCGATCAGCGTTCGCACGATCAGCCCCGGGTCACCGGCTCGGTGCCGACGGCGATGCGGACGTCCTCGCCCTCGACGGAGACGGGAAACACCGTTAACCGCTCCGGACCATCGAGGCGCTGGCCGCTGCGGACGTCGTAGCGGCAACCGTGCCAGCTGCATGTGAGCTCGGCGCCGCGCAGCGTACCGAAGTGCAATGGGAGTGGGCCATCTCCGCACTGGTTCGACACCGCGAAGAAGTCGCCGTCGGCATTGACGACGAGAACGGAATGTCCGTCTACGTCGACGGCTTTCAGTGCGCCGCGGGCGACGTCATTCACCGAGCAGACGCGATGATACACGGGCCGTTGTGGCGTCCGAAGACCGCCGACCTGAAGTAGCTGCGGCGTGCGGACACTGCGATCGCCGACAACCAGCTCCTGAAATCCGACGAGCGCTGTTCTGAGCGCTTCTTCGAGATCATGGCGGACACCGTCGATTGCGACGTCGCTGCGCTCGATGCCGTGCAGCTTCACATACACCGCGCCGCCGACGACTTCGGAAAGCTCGACGTCGATGCCGTGGTCGTGGAGGTGGCCGCGAACGCTGTCGAGCGCTTCCTCGGCGTGAAGCCGTCGGTCCACGGCGATCAGATCGTAGGACATGAGCAGCAGCCGGATCGCCGGATCGGCCGTGAGGCGGTTCATGAAGGCCTCGCCCGCCATGCTCTGGATGGCAGCGACGAGGTGGGTCAGCGCGGTGCGGTGGACCGTATCGATGCCCTCCAGCAGCGCCGTCACGCTCGCGCGAACGGCCGCGTCCGGGTGCGACTCCAGCTCGGCGATCAGCCGCTGGACGTCTTCGAGGAGGTCGCGGTCTTCGCTCACGTCTCCCTCGCGGCGGCCAGTACGGGACCGCCGAGTGGCGCGCGCGGCAGTCGGTTGACCGCCTTGCTGTCGGTCGCGCAGCTGCGCACGAGGCCGCATACGGTCTCGAACCCACGGGCGACGATATCGCTGAACGTGTCGCCGAATTCGTGGACGGCGGGCTCGACTTCGACCACCACGACCTCTTCCGGGAGCGCGCCGAAGTGGCGAGTCACGACCAGTGTGTTGTCCACGGCGATGACGCCCGTCACTGCTTCGGTGACCGCCCTGTGGATCTCCTTGTCGCCTGGGAGCGCGCCGTCCCACCTGTACGCCACGACCGTCCCGGCCGGCCGCGCGGTGCGCTCGGCAGCGGCGACGATCACCGCGCGCTCGAAGCGTTGATCCGACGGCTCGTCTTCGAGACGCTGGACCACGGCAATCGGGTTATAGCTCAGGTCCTCGACGACGACGCCGGCCGGCCATGCTTCTCGCTCGAGGCGGTCGGTCACGGCAACGCCCACGGAGTGATCACGCAGGTTGCGATACCCGACACCGGCGACGATCACGCGCACACTAGCCGCCGTCGTCGTCCACCCCGCAGGCGCAGGTGTTGACCTCGCGCGTGATGACGCCCGCGTCAGAGTGGATATGGGTCGTGCACGGCATGCATGGATCGAAGCTGCGAATGGCGCGCAGGATGTCGATACCCTTGAACTGCTTGGGGTCGTCGGTCTCTTCCAGAAGTGGCGTGTTGAGCACCGCTTCCTCGTAGGGCCCGGGTTGACGCCAGCGATCGCTCGGCGAGGCATTCCAGGTCGACGGCGTGAGGATCTGATAGTTCGCCACCGCCCCACGGTCCAGGACCAGGTGATGCGTCAAATACCCGCGCCCGGCGCCCCAGAAGCCGACGCCTCGCTGCTCGCCGCGCTTTGGAATCTCGAACGGCGTGCTCGTCCGCGTGTCGCCGAGCTTCAAGCGATCCATCGCCGCGACCCAGTTGTTGAGCGCGACGAGCGCGGTGAAGGCGGTGCAGTACGCTCGCCCGCGGTTGCGCTCGAACGCGTTCCAGACCTCCGGCACCTTCCACTCGATCTCCATCTCCGGAAGCGCACCCTTCGGAAGGCGAAGGTTGAGCGACGTGCCCGTCGATTCGATGAAGGGATTCGGCGGTAACTTCCGAGCGACGGCGGTGTTCCACAGTCGCGCATAGGCGCCGGCTTCCATCGACTGCCGGTCCCAGCGCGGGGTCGTGTCCCAGGTGTATTTCTCCTTCCAGTTCTGGCCCTGCGGACGGGGCTTGGTGACCTTGTTCCACGGGTGATAGGGCGACAGTGGGTTGCCGGCGGGATCGCTCGGGAACCGCTGCCGCTGCCCATTGCCCGACCATTCCTCGTAGTAGGAGTGATCGACGAACTCCTCGACGCCGATGTTGAGCCGCTGGAGGTCCGTGGTCACGAGCTCGCCATCGACGATTACGCCCGGTGTCGCCCAGCGCCGCTCGCCCCAGGCGGCCGCATTGGCGTACGTCGCGTCGTAGGCGTCGGGATGGTCGAAGATCCCCGTGTCGATGAGATGCGCCCGCCGGCTCCCGACCTGCTTGTAGGCGGGATTCGCCGCGTAGAAGAATTCTGTCAGGTCGTCCCAGATCGCCGTGAGCTTCTTGCTGTAGTCGAAGAACTGCGCCAGGCGCGTGAACATCTCGTTCATCACGCTGAGCGTGATCGTCGAGCTCATGCCTCCCGGAACGATCGTCTGCGGATGCGGGTACTTTCCGCAGATGAGCACATACGCTTCGCGCGCCACACGCGTCATGTGCAGCGCTTCGAGGTAGAGCTTGCCGCTCAGCGGATTCAGGTCGTCCATCAGCTCGCCCACGGTCCGGAAGCCGTGAATCTCGGCGTGCGGCGCGTCCGTCGATCGTGCGCGTGCGAGCAGCGACGGATTCGTCGGGCCAACCATCGCCGACGAGTAGTCGGGACCGGCGAGGAGATGCAGGTGCAGCGGATGGTCGTACAGGAACTCCAGCGCGAGGGCCAGGTTGCGCACGAGCACGCCGAGCGGTGGAGGTACGCAGCCGATCGCCATCTCGATCGCCATGGCGGACGTCGTGGAGTGCACGCCGCCGCACACGCCGCATGCGCGGCTCGTGATGTAGATGGCGTCGCGTGGATCACGCCCGACCATGATGACTTCGTAGCCACGGAACAGCGTGGCCACCGACCGGGCCTCCACGACCTTGCGCGAGTTGAAGTCGGCGACCGTGTGAAAGGCAAGGGCGCCGGCGACGCGGGTCACTGGATCGAAGTCGAGCTCCTTGATATAGCCGTTACGTCTCAGCAGCTCTTCTACCTTGTCGGCCGTCAGCTGGACCGGAGCGCCGCGGGGCGCCGCCGTCGTCGGGGCGTACGGATTGGCGACGCCCGCACGGAGGAACGGCTTGCCTTGCGCATCGAACTCGATCGGAAGGTTCTTGAAGCACATATCGTCCTCAGCGGAGCCCGAACACCACGCCGGCTCGGTCCAGATGGCGATCGGCTGCCTCCAGCCCTCCGAGCAGCGCGCCCAGTGCGCCATTGATGGTGGTGAGCTTCTCCGGAAGTGGGGCGGTGTGGTCGCGGACGGCCTCCAGGCCATCGGCAATTGCCGCCACGCTCCGTTTCGTGTCGACCAGCGCCCAGGCAATCGCGATGAGATATCCGGCCAGAGCGAGGACGACGAGGCCTGTGGTGATCAGCGTCAAGATCAGCAGCATCAGCGTCTCCGCAGCCAGCGCTCTTCGAGCACGCTTGCAACGGTATTGAGCTTCCGTTCGACGGAGCCTGCCGCGCCGAGGACGTCGGTGGCGACGTTGATCGTCGAATCCAGGGCACGGATGTTCGCGGTGTTCCGCGCGATACCGGCCGCCGCGGCCAGGGTTTCGGAAGCGTAGCGCTGGATGGACCGCGCCGAATGCCACGTGCGGTGCAGGGAATAGACGGCGATCGGGACGAACACCAACAGTGTCACGATGAGGCCGATCCACCAGATCGTGTACACGGCGTCGGGGATCATGGCCGCCTCTGCAGCGACACGGCCGAGATCAAGCCCGCCAGGTTCACGTCGATCGCCTTGAGCCCGTCGCGGATGGCGCCGAGGCCCGAATTGAGCTTGGTCACATAGGGCGTCAGCGCGCCCGTTTGCTGCTCGATCGCGCGAACACCGAGACGGATCTTCGCCAGAAAGTTCATCGGACTGGAGAATCGGGTGGCCGGGCCGCCGATGTCCTCGAGCACGCGATCGATGGCGCGCAGGAACAGGGCCAGCGCGACGAACAGTGCCGCGACGCCCAGCACCGACACAAGGGCCAGGATCACGAAGACGTTCATCGCGAATTCTCGTGACCCGTAACGCAGGTCGGACACTCGACGCAGCGCTCGGCGTGCGACTTGAGCGCGGCGGTGCTCGGTATGATCCCTTTCGCGCATTCGAGAATATCGCCCGCGATGTGGATCGTCGTGTCGAGCAGCGCGATGTGGATGGTGTTATTGGCCACCTGCTGACCGGCCGTCCAGATCGCCGACACGCCGTCGCATATGTGCTTGGCGGCGCGGAGGATCAGCGTTAGCAGTGTCGCGACGACCAGCACGACGACCGCGTAGATCACGAGCGTCACGATCCAGATCCGCTGGACGGTCTCTGAGGTCACCGCATCCATATATAGGGCTCCTAGGAGCGCCGACCGCCGGTGCCGGCGGTCTCGCCGCGCAGCGCCTCAACGAGTTTCTCGCTCTTCGTCTCGATCTCGCAGACGGTGTCGCGGATCTGCTCCGCAACCTCATTCGTCGTCTGGAGCTGCCAGATCACGCGCGTGTTGTCGCGAATGGCCTCGACAGCCTTCAGTGCACGAGCAGCGTGAGCGGCGATGCGCCGGGCGGTGAGCCAGATCGTGATGAGGAGTGCGGCGGCCACGAGGATGATGACCGCGGCGACGACCATCCACAGACGCCACGCCGCCCACAGCTCAGCGCTTGTCATGGGTGTCCTCGCGCCCGGCGGTCTCGTCGATGTAGTCGTTGCGATAGCCGGGACGGTCCACGCCCCAGAACCGATCCTCCTGGCCGGGCGGACGTCCCGGCTTCTTGGACGCGAAATGCTGCCATTTGCTGTAGAAGAACTTAATCGTCTTGTCGGTGAGCGTCTGCGCTTGCACGTGCGCCCACCCGCTCGGCACGTCGTGCATCACGTCCCAGCGGTGCTCGCGGTTGGCCTCGCGGTTGGACAATCGCCGCAGCCGTCTGATGACGCCTCCGACGGTCTTGGCGGCCAACGTCGAGATTGCCGCCCCGGGCGGGGTCTTGTAGAAGGGACTGAACTTGTCCGGAAAGCCTGGCATCGTGCAGCCGATGCAGACACCGCCTGCCTTCATGCAGCCGCCCATATGATTGATGGCGCCACGCTGAACGATGTTGCAATTGACCACCGGCCCCCAGCACCCGATTTCCACGAGGCACTGCGGGTCACCGTAGTGCTTGGCGAAGATGCCCTCCTCGTAGAATCCGGCCCGCGTGCAGCCGTGATGGACGGTTTCGCGGAACAGCCACGCCGGCCGGCCCAGCTCATCGAAGGTCGGTAGCGGACCAAGCCCTTGCAGGAAGAGGAGCACGGCGAAGACCGTCTCCGTGAAGTTGTCTCCCTGCGGCGCGCAGCCCGGGATATTGATCACGGGCAATCCGAACGCGCTTCGGTAGTCCTTACCGAGATAGTCCATGACACTCATCGCGCCGGTTGGATTGCCCTCGGCCGCCGGGATGCCGCCCCACGTGGCGCACGTCCCGATGGCAATGGTGGCAGCAGCACCCGGCGCCAGTCGCTTGAGCCAGGTCGCCGTCGGAACGGGGTGCGACGCTTCGCCGGACATGGCCTCGACGCCCATGGCCGAGAAATAGCCGCCCGTCCGGTGAGCGATGCGCTCATCCGCGACCGAGCCCTCGAAGACGACGACGTAGGGTGCGCCGAGGTTGCCCTCGTATGCGTCGCGGAACGGTTTCACGAACTCCGCGCCCGCTTCGACAGAGAGCACCGGGTGGTGAAGGAGAACCTTCGGCATTGCGGGAACGGTGCCGGTCAGAAGTCCCTCGATCCCTGGATTGGTCGCCCCGGCCACCGAGATCGTGCAACCGTCGCAGCTCATGCCGGCGAGCCAGTACACGTGGATGGTCTTGAGCGGTCCCAGCGGCAGCCGCTGCGGCCGGCTTTCGGGTTGCGTTTCCGCGATTGGCGGCTGGCCGCCCTTGACGGCGTCACGCTCGACGACGGTGGCCATTGCGACTCCTCTAGCAGATGCGGGGGAGCTGCTCACCCTGCAGCATGTCAACGATTCTGCGCCCGCCGACGGTCGTTTTCAGCACGACGAGACGCGCGGTGTCCGCTATGACCTCGCCCACCACGCGCGCCTCTCGACCCTCCGGATGCCGCTGCATCGCAGCGAGCACCCGCTTGGTGTCCGCGCGTGGGACCACTGCGAGCAGCTTGCCCTCGTTGGCGACGTAGAGGGGATCGAGGCCGAGGAGCTCGCACACACCACGGACGGGCTCGCGCACGGTGATCGCAGCCTCGTCCAGAACGACACCGACACCCGATTGCTGCGCAAGCTCGTTCAGCGCGGTGGCGACTCCACCGCGGGTGGGGTCGCGCAGGCAATGGATGTCCGCGCCGGTCCCAAGCATATCGAGGACCATCCGGTGAAGCGCGGCGCTGTCGCTCGCGACCGGTGTTTCGAGCCCGAGATCCGCGCGCGCGGCCATGATCGCCATGCCGTGCTCGGCGATCGGGCCGCTGAGGATCACGACGTCGCCGGGGCGGGCACGATCTGCCGAGATCGTCCGATCGTGCGCGATGAGCCCGAGGCCCGTCGTCGTGATGAAGCAACCGTCGGCCTTGCCTCGCTCGACGACCTTGGTGTCGCCCGTGACGAACAGCACGCCCGCTGCTTCGGCCGCCTTCCGCATCGATGCTACGATGCGCTCGAGGTCCGCGAGCAGGAAGCCTTCTTCCAGGATGAATGCTGCGCTCAGGTAGAGCGGCTGCGCCCCGGCCATCGCGAGGTCGTTCACCGTCCCGTTCACCGCGAGATCGCCGATGTCTCCGCCGGGGAAGAACAGCGGCGTGACGACATAGGAATCCGTGGTGAACGCCATCCGGACGCCGGCGAGATCGATCACGGCTTGATCGTCTCGTTTGAGCAGCGCGTCGTTTTGGAACGCGGGCAGGAAGCAACGGGCGATGAGCTCGGCCGTCATCTTGCCGCCGCTGCCGTGCCCGAGCAGGATCCGGTCCGAGCCGGTGAGCGGTACCGGGCAACTGACCGCCGCGACATCGAGGCGCGCCCCGGGTTCCCCGGGGCGGGGCGAGCGTTGGGGGGTGTGGGGGGCCATGTCGGGGCCCCCCATGTAATCAGATGACATCATCTTCACCGAGCACGACGTGAACCAGGTCCCACACGACGTGGTAGAGCGCGACGTGCGTCTCCTGGATGCGGTGGATGCTGAACGACGGTACGACGAACGCGTAATCGGCGAGGGCGGCCAGACGGCCGCCGTCCTTGCCCGTGAAGGCGATGGTCATTACCTCGAGGTCGCGCGCCACTTCGAGCGCGTGCACCAGGTTTGGCGATTGGCCGCTCGTACTCAACGCCAGGGCCATGTCACCGCGTCGGGCATGCGTCAGCAGCTGGTCGCCGAAGACCTTGGCGAAGTCGCGGTCGTTCGAGATGGCCGTCAACAGCGCGTTGTCAGTCGTCAGCGCGACGGCAGGCAGCGGCCGGCGCTTCTCGATGATCGGATGGCAGAACTCGACCGCCACGTGCTGCGCATCCGTTGCGCCGCCGCCGTTTCCCATGACGTAGAGCCGCCCGCCGCGCTCGAACGCCGCAGCCATCGCCCGCGCAAGCGCCTCGATGCGGTCGGATTCCGCCCGGAAGAACGCCTCTTTGACCTCGGCGCTCTCACGGGCCTTCCGGAGGATCGCATCCTTCATGGTGCCGTCACGGCCTCACGATGCCGCCCATACGCGTAATACGCGGCACAGGCGCCCTCCGCGGAAACCATCGTGGCGCCCAGGGGGCTGGCGGGCGTGCATCGGTTACCGAAGGCGGGACAATCGTGCGGCTTCTTGAGCCCACGCAGGATCTGCCCGCTGATGCACTCGCCAGGCTCGTGCGTTTCGAGCGTGCCGACATCGAACCGCTTCTCGGCATCGTAGTCGCGAAGCTCGTAGCGCAGCCGGAGACCCGACTTCGGTATGGTCCCCACGCCTCGCCACTTTCGATCGCACACCTCGAAGGCAGACCAGATGAGTCGCTGCGCGGCGACGTTGCCGGCGGCACCGACCACGCGCGAGTACTGGTTTTCGACGCGCGCTTCAGCACGCTCGAGCTGGGTGACCGTCTTCAGAACGCCTTCGAGGAGATCCACGGGCTCGAAGCCGGTGATCACGACGGGGACCTTGTAGTGCCGGGCGATCGCGTCGTATTCGCGATAGCCCATCACGGTGCACACGTGGCCTGGACCCAGGAAGCCCTGCACGCGGTTTCCCGGCGACTGGAGAATCGAAGCGATCGCAGGCGGTACGAGGACGTGCGACACCAGCATGCTGAAGTTCGTGACGGCAAGGGAACGGGCGCGCGTGACGGCCAGCGCATTCGCGGGCGCCGTCGTCTCGAAGCCGATGGCGAAGAACACCACCTGTCGCTCAGGGTTCTCCTGCGCGATGCGAACGGCGTCGATCGGCGCGTAGACGATCCGAACGTCGGCCCCCTCGGATTTCAGACGCAGCAGGTCGGTGCGCGAGCCCGGCACCCGAAGCATGTCGCCAAACGACGTGAAGATCACGCCCGGCGAACGCGCGATCGCGTGCGCCTTGTCGATCTGCTCCAGCGGCGTGACACACACCGGGCAACCCGGACCGTGGACGAGGTCGATCTCGCGGGGCAACAGCCGATCGACGCCGTGCTTGACGATCGAGTGGGTCTGGCCGCCGCAGACTTCCATGAGCGTCCATGGCCGCGTCGTGACGCGACGAATCTCGGCCACGATCTTGGCCGCCACGCGTCCGTCGCGATATTCGTCGAGGTATTTCATCCGTCCGCGTGCGGCGCCTCGAGGTCGCCGAGCTGGCCAAGCTCTTCGAGCAAGCGGTACGTTCGTTCCGCCTCTTCGGGGTCGACCTTGGTGAGGGCGAAGCCAACGTGGACGAGGACGTAGTCGCCGATCCCTGCCTCTGGCAGATGCTCCAGGCAGATCTTGCGGACTGTCCCTCCGAAGTCGGCGCGGCCCATTCGCAGGCCGTGATCCTCGAAGACCGTCAGGACCTTGCCGGGGATCGCCAGGCACATCAGGCGCAGTCCTTCCCGCTCAGGCGCCGGGCGGCGACGGCGGCTTGGCCGAGCGCGAGCCCTCCATCGTTTGATGGAACGTTACGATGACTGTAGACCTCGAACCCGGCCGCCTCAAGCGAGGCGAGCGCGCCGCCCAGCAGCCACGCGTTCTGAAATACGCCGCCGCTGAGCGCGACTGCCGCGACGCCGGTGCGCCGCCGAATCCGATGCGAGACCTCGACGATCACGTCGACGAGGGTGGCGTGAAAGCGCGCCGCGATCGTCGCCGGCGGGGTCTCGCGAAGCAGATCCTCCACGACGCCCGCGATGATGTCCGGCGTGCGTACGACGAGCCCGCCGTCTGTCTCTTTGAGCGCGGCAGAGTAGATCCGATCGGTACGCGGCTCGGCGAGGGCCTCGAGCTCCATCGCCGCCTGGCCTTCGAACTCGATGCTGTCGCGCAACCCGAGAAGGCTTGCGACCGCATCGAAGAGGCGGCCCGCACTCGACGTGAACGGCGCGTTGAGCCCTCGCTCGATGGCCCGAGTCAGCGTCCGCCACGCCGCGGCGTCGAGCCGGCGAATGAACGCGAGGTCGAGCGTCGCCATGTTGTCGCCGTATACTGCCCGGAGGAACGTCGCGGCCATGCGCCACGGCTCACGCGTCGCCGCGTCGCCGCCCGGCAGCGGCACCATCTCGAAGTGGCCACTGCGTTCGAATCCTTCGAGGTCGGCAAGGAGGAACTCGCCGCCCCACGCGTGGCCGTCAGCGCCGTAACCCGTGCCATCCCAGGCGATGCCGATGACGCGGCGCTCGACACCGTTGTCCGCAAGGCAGCTCGCGATGTGTGCGTGGTGGTGCTGCACGCCGACTCGTTCGACGCCGTCCAGGCCGTTCGCGTAGAGCGTCGAACGGTAAGCAGGATGAAGATCGTGGGCCACCACGCGAGGCGTCACGCCGAGCAGATTCTTGAAGTGCTCGATCGAGTCGACGAACGAACGGTACGCGTGCTCGTTCGTCAGATCGCCGAGGTGCTGGCTCAGAAAGGCCTCTCGCCCGCGGACGAGCGCGAATGTATTTTTGAGCTCTGCTCCGCACGCGAGGACGGGACGCGGCGCTGCAACCGGAAGCGTGATGGCGAGCGGCACATATGCGCGCGAGCGACGGATCAGGCGGGTCTCCCCGCGCACGACGCGCGCGACCGAGTCGTCGCAGGGCACATGGATCGGCCGGTCGTGGAGCAGGAAGAGGTCGGCGACCCCACTGAGGCGAGCCAGCGCATCGTCGTCGCGGTGGGCGATCGTGTCGTCGGTGGCATTGCCGCTCGTCATGACCAGCGGACCATCGACGGCGTCGAGAAGACGATGGTGGAGCGGCGTGTACGGGAGCATCACCCCGAGATCCCGGATGCGCGGCGCGACATTGCTCGCCACGTCGCATGTGGCGCGCTTGGCGAGCAGGACGATCGGCCGTGCCGTCGAGGACAGGAGCCGCGCCTCCCGTTCGGACACGTGACATCGCGCATGCGCAGCATCCAGATCCTTGACCAACACCGCGAGAGGCTTCGACTCGCGGTGCTTTCGAGCTCTCAGCGTCGCAACGGCCGCGTGTTGCGTGGCGTCGCACGCGAGATGGTAACCGCCGATACCCTTGACCGCGACGATGCGGCCGCTTGCGAGCGCACTCGCGCTCGCTTGAATCGGATCGGCCGTGGAGATCAGATGCCCATTGCCGTCGCGCAGGGTCAGCGTTGGGCCACAACGAGGGCAGGAAATGGTCTCCGCGTGGAAACGCCGATCAACAGGATTCTCGTATTCACGCCGGCAGTCGGGACACATCGTGAATCCGGCCATCGTCGTACGGTCTCTGTCGTACGGCAGCGTCTGCACGATCGTGAATCGTGGCCCGCACGTCGAGCATGTCACGAAAGGGTGAGCGTGGCGCCGATCGTTCACGTCGGAGAGCTCGGCGAGGCACTCCCCGCAGATTGTCCGGTCGGGAACGGGTAGCAAAGCCGGGGCACCGTCCCGGAGACTCGCCTCGATGGAGAACCGCTGCACCAATCCCCGAGGCTCGTGCCACGTAACAGAGCGCCGGGGTGCTACCCCGCCGGCCGGCGAGCAGCCCTCGAGGTCGTCGAGAAACCGGGCGATGGCCGCCTCATCTCCTTCGACATCGACGAGCAGGCCCTGCAAAGTGTTACGAACCGATCCGGCGAGGTGATGCCGCACGGCGAGGCGATACACCGCTGGCCGAAACCCCACTCCCTGGACGCATCCGTCGAGGGCCACCGTGCAGCGGCGCCCTCGAGAGTGAGGAATCGTGGAGGCGACGAAGGAATCTGTACTGATGGCGTCAGTCTAGGGGCCGTGTAGACCGGCGTCAAACGACGGTGCCGAGGGTCGCTTCGAATTTCCGAAGCAGCCCCAGGGACGGATTACTTCGCGACGACCGCCTGCCGGATGTCGTGCAGATGATCCTCGATGCGCGTGAGGCGCGCGGCGAGCTGCGTGATCTCGATTTCCGCTTTGCGGTTGACGGCGAAATCGAGCTCGCTGCGGAGGCGATCCTTAGAGTCCTGGCGATTCTGGCTCATCATGATCACCGGCGCCTGTACGGCGGCCAGCATCGACAAGAACAGGTTGAGCAGAATGAACGGGTACGGATCCCACGCGCGGCCGGCCAGCGTGAGGTTGATGCCAGCGTAGGCGACGAGCACGACCGCGAAGGAGATGATGAACGCCCAGGATCCGCCGAAGCGGGCCACCTTGTCGGCGATCTCGTCGCCGAGCGACAGCTGGTCCTCTATGACCTCGTTGGGGTTCCGCGCCGCGCGCATGCGGACGAGGCCCTGGGCGGTCCGGAATTGACGGCCGACCATCGTCAGCATGTCGAGGCCGGCCATCGGCTTGCGCTGCAGGAGCTGCGCGATGTCGGTGCGGTCGATCTCGACGGCCGCGGTGTCCTCGACCGCGACGGCGGTGGTCTGGTGCGGCGACGCCGAGAGCATCGAGGCCAGGCCGAAGATCTCTCCCGCCGCGGGGCGGTCGATCACGACTTCCTGGTTGTCCTCGTCGAGCATGACGACGTCGACTTTCCCGCGCACGATGACGTACGCGCGCTCGCCGGGATCGCCGATCTTATAGATGCGGTGGCGCGCGCCGAATCGCCTGAGCTCGACGTGCTCGGCGAGGATGCAGCGCTCGTCGGCGTCGAGCAGCGAGAAGATCGGGATGTCTGCGAAGACCGTCGGATCGCAGGCCATGGTTCGCCCTCCCGCTGTCGATCATAGAATGTCGGTCGGTCCAGACTGAAGCAAAGCGAGCTTGGGACCGTTGGGGGTATGCTGGCGCCATGGACATCGAGATCAAGCGCTGTTTCGTCTGAAGCGACATCCGGAAGGAGGCCGTGAGCCTCCGCAATGAGCTCTCGCGCTCCTTGGGGACCACGCCAAAGATTCGGTTCGGCGGCTTCGGTCAGCTCGATGTGATGGTCGACGGCAAGGTCGTATTCTCGAAGAAGCAGGCCGGTCGGAGTCCGACGGCGGCCGAGATCGTCCGGCTCGTCACGCCTGCCTGAGACCTCGCTCGCCTGACTACCTCATTCCGCCGGCGGTGTGGTGTGTGCCGCGCGGCGGCGGTAGGCCGCCCATGCGATCGCGTGGCCGGAGATCGGAGCGGTCAGCAGAAGAAAGGCGATCACCAGGACCGCATCGGTGATCGTCGCGGGATCGCGCGTGGCGATCGATGACAACAAAATCGTGATGGCGCCGAGTCCCGACGCCATGCCCGCGGCGTGGAGCTGGCTGTAGACGTCGGGCATCCGAAATACTCAATAGACGCTGATCGTCATGATGACCGAGCCGAGCACCAGCAGTACGGCGGCGAGAACATCGAGCATGGCGGGCAACATCAGAAGGGACTTCCGTCCGCATAGTACCGGGCAGCGGCCAGCGTCGAGACGAAGGAGAGCAGGGCCAACGCCAGCGCCGCGTCGAGGTAGTACGACGTGTTGCGCCAGTACGATAGGAGCGCCAGCAGCGCGATGACGATCGAGGCCAGGAGATCCGACACGATGATGCGCTGGAGCATGTCGCGTGACCGGAGCAGCATCAACCCGCCGCCGATGAGCAGCAGCGTCATCCACGTGAGCGCAACGCCGATGATGATCGCGCGCATGGCGGCCGGCTAGGGGAACACGACGCGGTGCCGCCGCTCATATGTTCGGTCATGGCGGGCGTGGATCGCCGGGACGTCGCGCGCGTCGAGCA